>Ga0194111_10000463_pt1 | contig 49492 bp, 48 predicted proteins | sample TA2KigC300mmetaG_FD_146194 | JGI IMG/M metagenome (GOLD analysis project Ga0194111, IMG submission 146194) | Freshwater microbial communities from Lake Tanganyika, Tanzania - TA2015033 Kigoma Deep Cast 300m | ecosystem: Environmental > Aquatic > Freshwater > Lake | place: Tanzania: Lake...
AGTTGATTCATCTAATTTTAATCAATTTAAAAATTTTAAAAAAATTATCATTAAATTTTATTAATCAAAAAAATTGAAAAAAAGGAATTTATTTATTTTTTAGATATTTTTTTAGCTTTTTACATCGAATGATTTCATAAGTAATTCCATGTTCATCTTTCCAGCTCTGAATATCTCTCCAGTTCTAAGGTCGTTTATAACCACCTCTGCAGGAGCAAACATGCCCTTGTCAATCTTATAGAAATCATATTCTGCTTCTTTGAATATTTCATAGAATGGTTTACCATAACCTTCAGAAGCCGAAGCTGGTAATTTTTTCGCAATTTCTGCCAGATCGTCGTTTTCATCTGATTCAATGTAGTAGTAGGTTCTGCCTCCAAAGAGAACTGCGTCATTTGTTTTACCCATAGCTTTAAGGCCGTCAGGGTCTACAGGTGCTATTGGAGCTATACCTGCAGCATATTTTACCTTCCTAACATCAAAGTGTAAAGCTTCAAGCATTTTATAGGTACCGTTTTCTACAACTCTACCTGCTATTTGAATGGAGCCAACTATGGATGCTGTTGGAGCTACAAGGATGTATACATTCTCTGGAGAAACACCACATTCTTTTGCAATAGCATCTGTTACATCAACGCCGGGCAGGTTGTCTGCTTCGAGAGTTAAAATTGCAATATCAGCATCATCCCCGTAACCTATTTCTTCATAGGTTTCAGCAGGTTTTTTAGCTAAAGCTCTTGCAGGGCCTGAACCAAGGGCAAAAAAATCCCCTACGCTAACAGACCATCCAGCTTTCTGTGACCCAAGTGTGGATATAGCTGGAGAATCTGTTTTTATCTTTACAGATGGAAGTGCAAAGTTTTGGGAAAGATCAGCTGGAATTGATATTCCAACATCTGCCAGTCCACCGAGACAGACTTTAGTATAGAGTTCTCCGGCTTTAAAGCTTCCATCCACATTTACACCAGCATCAATAACTGTTGATCCATTTCCAAGCTCCTCAATCTTTATATTCAACTCATCTGCATTTTTTATCATTAAATCTACTGTTTTTTTTGCTTCAAGATTAACACTTACCATTTTTTTCACCTCAGAATCTTTTTGCTTCCTCAAAATTAACCTCATATATATGAGCACTTATTGAATGAATAGTGAGAGTTCCTACGTCCACATTTAACTCATCTGCAACATATTTTGCCAGATAAGTAAGTCCAACAGCATTAGGGAACCAGGCACCATAAATATCATGGGATCGCCATAAACCTGTCGTATTAAGTTTACCATCTCTGATTTTGAAATCTACTAGGATCATACAGGGTATTTCATCGTTACTGGTGTCAATTAGGGGGTCCCATGTTACGGATATTGCTCTTCTTGATTCTTCACAGTTTTTTAATCTTTTTATTGCTTCATGAATCTGATCAATATTATCAAAATGCTTTCTCAATCTATTACCATAAGTGTAAATAAAACCGTGTTCATCTTTACTTAAAAATTGTTCAGAATATTTTTCAAGCTTTTCACCGCTCCAGAAATATCCTTCAGGAATTTTGATTTTTTTAAGACTAGTAGATTTTGCTATTTTGTTTAGATAGTAGCCTTCTGATAAATTACTGCTAAGCGGGTTTTTAATGGTAACAACGGTGTTTAAGATCTCCCGGGTTAATGAACCTCTTTCATCTTTGATTTCCCGACCTTCATTCATTATTTTTTTTACCAGGGCTTCCCATCCATCTGCTATTTCACCTTTTTCAATTAAGACAGGCATTCTGAAGCCTCCACCATTACCTTTAACTTGGAGAATGCAGCATCCTTTGAGCGCATCCTCATTCCACAGTCTGGATCGATAATCATATTTTCTTTCCCCACGATTTTGATACCTTCTTTTATAAGATCAGAAACCGTCTTTAAACTTTCTATTTCATCTGTTTTTGTATCTATACACCCAAATCCTATTTTCTTCCCTTTAAGATCTGAATTTTCAAGAACATGGAGGTTTTGCGGAATACCGGCAAATTCACAGTCTATTAGATCAATATTAAATCTTAAAAGTTCATCAAACACCTCTCCAATATTCCCACAAACATGTAGTGACACGGGAATAGATAAATTTTTTGTCATGATTTTTATGGCTTTTCTAGCAGTATCAATATCTACAACACCAGTGGATAAAAAAGGTTCATCTATCTGTATCATAAAAGCTCCGGCATCTTCCAGATATTCAACCTCATTTTTCAGGACATAGGCTAAATCCAATATTGCATCTTCTTTTTTATTATAAAATCCTTCCATTCGGCAGGAATATATGAGGGTTGTTGGACCAGTTACAATCCCCTTAACTCCCTTAAATTCTCTTTCAGATATTTCCGGCTTTTTATCTCTATTCATATCCTCTGATATTTTTCTTGCAATTTTAATTGCATATTTAAGATCTGATGCACCCAGAGAATACGGAGGCGGGTTGATTTTTCCTATGATCTTTGGTGTTTTGTTTTCAACTGCCATGCCTGGAATTTTTTTTGCAAAGGTCTCAATCATGTCGCCCCGGACCTGTCCATCAGATATTATATTAATACCTGCTTTTATCTGGTCATTTACTGCCAGAGCTATAGCAGGTTTGTATTTATCATAAATTCCTAAAAAATTGCCGATTTTATCTATTAACCATGAGGGATCTTTTGGTAATGCTGGATAACTTCCAACAACGGTTGTTATCATATCAATCCTCTTTTTTTGATATTTGCTGGATGGTCATTTATCGCTTTATATATTTATTGGTTTAATCTGTTATTTTATTGCCAGAGTCTTGATTCTTTGGATTTCCTCAGTTTCCACAGGTATCTCCACCACTGCAGTGCCGTAGCAGGGTTTGGTGTAGGGAATCATTATGGTGCATTCCACTTCGTCCAATCCAATGGGTATGGGGGGTATCCCAATTATTCGGGCCCCCACGATCTTTTCACCGGCTTTAACACGAACAAATTCTTTAGCATTTTTCTCTATAAACTTGGCGCATTCCTTGAAGCCTGCTCGGCTCATATGTATCTCGTAATCTTCAGATTCACGTAGATAGGTATCAAGGCAGAACATGTGATTCCTCCATTGTCTTTATGGTTTTGTCAAATTTAACCCTGAGAGGTGTTGGGTTATGATAGGCTCTTGCTGATATTATAGTAGCATTTGTATTGTTTTCTATGTCGTTTATAAATCTCTCAAGCTCCTCAGCATCTCGTTCAAACACTATGGCTATCGAGGAGGTGTTAAGAATATAGTAGAACGTTACAAAATATGAAACAGCAGCATCTCTATGAACAAAACCTACCAGAAGGTCATATGCACCTTGATCCAGATTCTCAAGGCAGGATTCTATGTCAGTTTTTTGCGTTATGTAAAATTGTTCTGGGTCTGAAACTTCCAGAAGTTTCATTGCTGATGGAGTACTGGCTATGGTAACATCATACCCCATATTTTTGAGTTTATATGTTACATAGACTGCCATGGGCGTTTGAGATGGTGATTCAGGACATCCCAACAATATAAGAGCTTTTTTCATTTTATTTTCTCCTTTTTTTAATCCTTTCTCATTAATATTACATGTCCAACAACCATTGCACCTAAGAAAATGAAAGTCAAAAGTGCAGTTCCATTTATGGATCTATTAATTATAAATAATCCAACTATAGCTTGAGTTATAAATGCTGAAAGGGATCCTATAAGCAGAGCCTCCCTCCCAAGATAGTTTCGATCACCATTTTCTCTCTTTTTTGAGTATATGGCAAGTATCCTAAATCCGATGTAAAATATTGCGAGGCACCAGATCAAAAGTACTATCAAGGAAATATATCCAAAGTCAAATGTGAACCCGAATATACCAGGCATCATGTAATCTATTACATCCTTTTTTGTCACCAAAATTCCATAAAACAGTGGGTAAGGCAGACCAAAAAGCAGGATCAAAGACATGGGCATTGATATGTAACCATCTGATCCCCCCAGACAATCTGGTCCCCAGTAACATGAACCCTGATTATGTCCAAATAGAGTGGCATTTTTTAGGACCATCTGAATACTGGGTATTGAAAATTCTTCAAGTCTTGAAATCCTTAGAAGGGGACTTAATATGGGCATATCAAGAAATCGGGATAGATATTCAAGGGCTGCAAAACTTGAAATACCTAAAATAGCCAATAAAATGATTCTTTTTAGGGTGAACACAGATTTTTGGTGGAAAGATTTTGATATAATGAAACTTCCAATTAAAAGTCCTAAAAACCATAAAATCAAGAAAGATCTGTGCATGAGACTCCCTACAACTGTTATAATAATTATGAGAAGAATTACAAAAATTTTAAGGTGTCTGATGTCGATACCTGCTTCTTTCATCATTGGCAGGGCGCTCAACGCAGTTACACAGGCAAGGAGGGCGATAGGACCAAATGGGTGGGTAAATTCATAATGCGTAATTGATGAAAACAAGAGGAAAGCATCAACTCCGAACATCATTGTAAATCCCACACTCAGAACTAGCGAGATAAAAAGAACTATGCTAAGAGAGAGAGGTGCAATGTTAATTAGGAACATAATTCCTACAAATAAAAATAGTGCTACCTCTATTATGAATTGAAGATGATTTTGAGCAATTAAGGCCATTTAATCCTCCCGTTGTTTTAACAATTTTAAAATGATTTTTTGTAAACCTAAATCTAATATAAATTTTTGATAAAAATTTCGATATAGCCAATAGTTCGCCAATTAAGCGATAATGTTAAGCGATTATATAGAATTCAGTTTTTCTTATCATTATTTCATTGAAATATAATCCATTAAATGATTGTAAAGTCACTTTTGGAACGAAACTATATAAGTTTTATTTTAAATTTTATCTCCTGCTATTAACTAAAGAAATACTTTTCTAATTTATGATATTTCATGATTTGTTGTCTAAGTATTTGTAGAAAACTACCATATGTTTCCCAGGGCCATCATAGTCTTTTACAACTATTTGGCCATTAATTTCAATTAATTTTTGGTTTTCATACAATTCAAATCCTAATTTTTTATGAAATTTAATTGAAACTCTATTTTCGGGTTTAATAATCAAAAAAACTTTGCTACAACCGAAGTCTCTTACCCCCTTTAAAAACTTTTCTAAGAGTTTTTTAGCAATGCCTTTTCTTCTCAGTTGCGACTTCACACATAATTGGTGTATATAGGCCTCTTTGGGATTTTTCTGAGATATGAAACCTAAAATAAAACCTGTAACTTCTCTTTTTCCTGGAATTTCAGCCACAAATGAGGTGTTTTTAAAGAATTTTGTGAAAATATGGTAGATTGTGTTTCTTTCGGTTTCCATAATATTGCAATTTTCAGCTAATTTAGCTATTTTTGTGAAATCTTTCTCTAAAACATTTCTTATTTGGAAATTTTCCATAGGAATCCCTATATTTGCTTTTGTAGTCTTTGTTATTTAATTGAGGCATAATTTCCTATATTTCATTTTAATACAAGTCTTTAAGAATCAAATGTCAAATTTTTTAAATCATATACTTGTTATTGGTTATTTAAACTTACATAATCCTTAAACAAAATTTTTTTGTAATATTTTTATTATTTTAATGTTATTTAATTTGAAAGTGCTTATTCTTATTCTAAATTCCAAAATAAATTATAAATAGGATTTCTTTTAATAAATGCGTTTTTATATAAATCATGTAGTAATCAAAACTTGTCATTAAGTTTAAATATCACAAAATCCAATTTGATATGGGGCTGGTAGCTCAGGTGGTAGAGTGTCGCCTTGGCATGGCGGAGGCCCCGGGTTCAAATCCCGGCCAGTCCATTTTTATTTTTTTATAAAATTATTTGTTTTATTAAGAAAGCTCTGTTTTATGTAAATTTTATTTAATTAAACATTTATTTAACTAATTAGATTCAGTGGTCTATAGAACTGTAAATAGAATCTATTATTATATTAAACAGATCATCAGTTTTTATTTTTCTTTTTCTATCGCTATCTACCAGTAATTTTAATGCAAGATTTACTATTTCATCCACATTAGTAGATCTTTCCATTAGGCCCTGATCAATGAAACATTTATCCACAGACAATGGTTTTCCAGGATAGCATGAAATGACCGGAGTTCCTAAGATAGCCGCCTCCCTATTCATTGTACCTCCAGCACCAATCACCAGATCACATTTTTTCATCAAACTGAAGGTATCTACGGGTGGTTTTATTATAGTAACGTTTTTATACTTCTCGAAAAGTTCCTTTTGTTCCCTAAATCTTGGTATTATTAGTATATTGGCATATTTATTCAGTATGTTAACAATGGGCGATAGGACAGATTTCCTACAATCTGCATCCAGATATGAAGCAAGAGATGGTTCAGGTCTCATTAAAATTGTCTTCTGCTTTCCTAAATTTAAATTTAAATCTTTTAGAATATTGTCATTGTATTTAAAATTTTTAAAATGAATAATTTCTGATGAACCCTCATATCTTGTTATCTTATTTGGGTCAGCACCAACTTTTACAATATTCCACATATCGATTGCCATGGGCATTATTATTTTATCACACAGTGGAAGGGTCAGTCTATTGGCAGCGGCCATCTGTTCATTATCCAGTACATAGACACTGGGAATATCTAAACCAAAAGATACTCTTGGAAGTTCTATAGAATGTTTGGATACTGCAACATCCACTTTTTCTTTTACAATTATCTTTGAAAGTTCATAAGCGCGTTGCGTGCTTTCGATCAGTTTTTCATCAAGTGTAACTCCATGTCTTCCAACAGATTCATACTCCATACCAAAAAGATCAAGAAGTTTATGTATGTCCCCAAACTTACGTGCAGTTATAAAAACTTCCTCACCTTCTTCTTTCAGGAAGTCAATAACACTCTTAAAAAAACGAACATGAGGGGCATTGGTTATATCAATCCAAACCTTCACCAGATCACCGCTGAGATTCTTTAATATATAATCTAGATTCGTTAATATATTCTTCAAGAGCTTGTAAAATATTTTCTACCCCTTCACCTGTTTTTAAACTGCTTTTTATAACTACAACATCTGGATTTAGTCTTAATACATCGGCTTCCATTTTTTCCTCATCTGCACCCACTGCATCTGCTATATCAACTTTGTTTATAACCACAACATCAGCATCTTTAAAGATCAGAGGATGTTTTTCCACAGTGTCGTCCCCTTCACTTACACTTATTACAACCATTCTCAGATGGGATCCCAGATCAAAATCAACAGGACATATTAGGTTTCCTACGTTTTCTATAAAAAGAACGTCAATAGCAGGAAGGGGAAGATCTTCTAGGGCGTGTTCTACAAGATGAGCATCCAGATGACACTCTTTTCCAGTATTCAGACCGACAACAGGTACATTATATTTTTTAAACCTGCCAGCATCGAATTTACTTATTACGTCACCAGCTATAACTCCTATTTTATGATTCATCCTCTGGATTAGGACTTCTATGAGTGAGGTTTTACCGGAGCCTATAGCTCCTAAAACATCAATTGCAAATACATCTGCTTTATCCAGGATTCTCTGGTTTCTCTTGGCAAGTTTTTTGTTTGCTATAATAATGTCATGTTGTACTTCAATTTCAGCAACTTTATGCATCTCTATTCCCTCTTTTCAATTTTAATTTGTTTTATGTTACATTCTCTTCCTGAAATCACCTTTAAATCCCTTTCTCCACATTGGGGACATGATAAAATGGGTGTAAAATGATCTAGTTCATCTGAATCTATTGATCCAGTGTAATTACATGATCCACATTCGATCTCCACTGGAATGATTTCCATCTTAAACTCTGCACCATCAAGTAAAGTATCTTCGCTTATAACTTCTAACATGAACTTAAGCTGCTCTGGATTGAGCAGGGTAAGTTTTCCAAGTTCTATTGTTACTTCAATGATTTCCTCAGCGTCATTTTTTTCTGCGATGTCAAGTATGGTTTTCACAATTGCATCTGCCATTGAAAGTTCGTGCATCCGGTCACCTTGTTATCCTATTATTATAGGAAGCTTATTAATAAATGTAACAAATAGTGAATATGTTGAAGTTGATAGATTTATATATTTGTGATGATTTAAATATATGATAATAGGTGATTTTTTTGATAATAGGTGGCTCTGCTTCACAAAAACTGGCGGCGAATATTGCAGGGGAATTGGGGGATACTTTATGTTCCATAGAAACACGTAAATTCCCAGATGGTGAAAGATACATCAGAATAAAGGGAAAATTGGAAGATGAAGCTGTGGTTATTCAATCAACAGGATATCCACAGGATGAAAATCTTATTGAATTGTTTTTTCTACTTAAAAATTTGAAAACTTTGGATGTTAATGATATAAAGGTTGTTATCCCATATTTTGGTTATGGAAGACAGGATAAACGATTTCGCAGTGGGGAAGCAGTATCAGCCAGTATAGTTTTAGATCTACTGCAAGATTCAGGTGCATCTAAAATATTCACCATAAATCTGCATGAGAATAATATAACAGAATTCTTTGATATTCCAGTTCATAACCTCTCAGCAATGCCACTTATTGCAGACTATATTAAAGAAATATTGGATGATCCAGTTATAATAGCGCCAGATAAGGGGGCTCTGGAGCATGCAGAGGAAATTGCAGGGATTTTGAGATGTGAACACGATTATCTGGAGAAGAGGAGGATATCACCAAATGAGGTGGAAACAAAACCAAAGAATCTTGATGTTGATGAAAGGCAAGCTGTCATAATTGATGATATAATAAGCACTGGGGGCACTATGATAAATGCATCAAAAATTTTAAAGGAACATGGAGCTTCAAAAATCATTGTAGCATGTGTTCACCCAGTGTTGGTGGGAAACTCTCTGCTTAAAATTTTTGCAACTGGTGTTGTTGATGTTGTGGCAACCAATACCCTTACTTCTGATGTTAGTGTGATATCTGTGGCTTCTTTGATAGCTGATGCGTTGAGAAGATATTAAATCGTATTCAATTTTAATTTTTAGTTTTTTTATAAAAGTTTTTAGATAGATTTAATCGAAAAAAACAATAATGAGAACGAAATACATATAATACAACCAAGATTCTATGAAATTTTTTTTCTATGATCTTGATATTGATTTTTAAGGGGGTGAAAAAGTGGTTAATTGGACGGCAGTCGGTGTTGGATTCGTTGTTACATTGATTCTTGGTATTATTGGTCTTTATGTACCATTTTTAGGTCTTTTAGCACCAATAATCGGTGGTCTCGTTGCTGCCTATATGGCTGGTGGGAAATACATTGACGGTATTGTAAACGGCGGACTTGCAGGTGGTATAGCAGGATTTATCACAGCTCTTATAGGATTTGCCCTAATTGGAGCGGCTGTTTCAGTTTTAACAGGTTATGCTGGAGCAGGAGCTGTTATAGCTATTATTGGCGCAATTACGGGTTTCATAATTGGCGCAATATTAGGACTCGTCGGGGGAGTAATCGGAATAGCAATAAAAGGAAAACCTGCAGAACAACCAATGACAGAACCAGCACCAGTTGCAAGAGAAAGCCCAAACATCGAATTTAGCATGGAAAACATTCAAAAATGTATTTGTTCCACATGTCCTGTGCAGGAAGAAAGTGAATGTGTCAAAGAAAAGTTGAAGATGATGCAGGAAATGATGCAGAGCGAAGAAAAAATGATGCCTAACCCTGAAGATGTTCCAGGTTTGTACTGTGCTACAGGTAAAGCAACATGCGAAGGTCTTGACACTGAAAAAATGTGTAATTGTGTTAATTGTCCTATCTGGGCTGAGAACGATCTTGCAAATGGAAAACCAATGGGCTACTTCTGTAGAGATGGGAAAGCTATGTAAGTTATAGCCTAAATTAAAAGGAAAAAACTAATTATTAATTACTTTTTCCCTATATTTTTTTTATTTTTTGTTATCTGTTCTCTCAATTTTTAGAATTTATTTTATAAAAAATTTATTTCATTAAAATGTTTAGCCCCCTCTTTTTTTTACTTTTCGGACAAGCTTTGTAGTTCTGTTTTTGAGTTGTGGTCGAGTGTTATGATGGTGCCTAGTAAAAGTACATTTAGTGAGACGTGTTTTGTGACTGATTTTTGTGTGTAGCGGTGTATTTTTTCCAGGTCTAATGATTTTTTGGCTAATTTGAACATATCTTCGATTATGCTCCTTATATGTTTATAGAATTGCCATTTTTGCATTTTTGTTTTTGAATTCCTGTTTAAGTTGTGTGAAAAATTTTTTGGTCTTTTCTTCAAGCTTTGAACCCTTTAAAATTTTTATAGGATAGCTTAAACTGTCTAAAGCTCTTTTTAATTTGAAATTGGATTTTGGGAAAATTAAAGGAATGATCTGGTACCTGGAACACTTAATTGATAGTTCTGATAACTGTAATATCCTTTATCCGTGATTATGGTGTCTCCTTTACGCATTATTCTTCTGCGATGCAGTTCTTCCAGAATCTCTTCATAAATTCGGCTATCATGAGGACTTCCCTCATGTATCAAGAAAGCCAAAGGCTTTCTTGTATGGTAATCTATTGCTAATGTGAGTTTGTATCTTATATAGAATCTTTTTGATGGGCTGTAACCCCATTTAAACTCTCGTTGTTCCAGGGATTTTTTGGTGATTTTCCCGCGGAACCAATTAAGATCTAACTGAATATCCGTGGAATCTACCACGATCCAAGCCTTTTTACGCCTTCTTGACTGAGATATGGTGTTTAAAACCATCAAAACCAAATTAATAAACTGATCATCACTAAATTGACTTAGGAATCTTGATAATTCATCATCAGAAGGCACACTCGTTATACCTGCGAATTTTTTAAGTTTAGGCCTTGTTTCCAATTCTTTCAAAACGTATGAAACATTTCGAGAGAAAAATATGGCAATAAAAACTATTTAAACATCATCACAGACTTTTTAACAGATTTTATGCCTTGTTTAGTTATTTCCTGCTTTACACGACGTGAATCGAAAATTTTAAGTATATTGCCTAACAAATTCCATTTGAAGTCTCTTTGGTCATAGATCAATGGAGATTTCATTTTTTCACCAGGAGGAAGTTTATACTTCCTCCGTATTAAATTTATCGGTCTAAATGCTTCTAAAATTATTATAAAAATAGATTAGAAATGTACTTTTAGAAACAAAACCTAAATGACCTTATAGAAAGAAAAAATAAGAATACTAAAAACCCCAAAGCCAATCAATTATTGGAGGGGTTAAAAATGTTTTTTTTCAAAAATTTACGATTCTAAAAATAAAATCAAAAAATAGAATAAAATCAAAAATGGAAGGAAATTATTCCTTCCCAAAAATTTAATATTTTTAGTGGGTGGTTGGCTTTTGTAAAATACCTGTAGATACCATATCACTGATCTTTTGCATCTTATCGAGAAGTCCTTTTTTGCCCTTTCCAATCAGTGCATGTTTCAGTACGTCATTTAGAGTTTCTACTGGGATTATTTTAACCTGGCTTTCATACCTCTTCTCAATCAGAACATCCTGCATATTGGATTTTGGTATCAAAACTTTCTTTATTCCTGCTTCTGCAGCTGCCTCTATTTTACCTGTTACTCCACCTACTGGGAGAACATCTCCTCTGATACTTAAAGAACCAGTCAGTGCCACGGACTGATCTATGGGGACATTTTCAAGGGATGAAACAACTGCTGTAGCAACTGAAACACTTGCACTATCACCCTCAACACCCTCATAAGCCTGCAAAAATTGTATATGGATATCGTAATTGGATATATCTGTTCCCGTGTGTTTTTTAATAAGGGCACTCACATTTTGAACAGCTTCTTTGGCAATTTCTCCAAGTTTTCCTGTTGCAATTATCCTGCCCTCCTCTTTACTTTGAGCAGGAGCCGCCTCAGCAACTATGGGAAGTATTATGCCACTTCTATCTCCAATTATTGCAAGACCATTTACTCGACCTATCTCTTCACCTTCAGATTTGAAAACTCTGTATTTTTTCTTTTGAACTATATATCTATCTGCGATCTGCTGTTCAAGGGTTCTTGCAAGTTTCTTTGCATTGATCACATGTTTAAGTTCAACGAATTCAACACCTTCTCCTTTGGCTATATCTCCAGCTGCCCTTACAAGTCCTCCTAAATCCCTCAATCTCAGGGTTAGAGAATCTTTTTTTCCAGCTCTTCTTTGAGCTTCTCTTATAATTTCCCGAACAGCTTCCTTACTGAAATGTGGTATTCTTTCATCTTTTTCAACTTCTTGTGCTACAAACTGGACTAACTTGTCTCTATTTTCCTGTGTATCTGGCATTGTATCTTTCATGTAAACTTCGTAACCATATCCTCTTATTCTGGACCTTAAAGCAATATGCATTCCTTCTAATACATGTATATTTCCAGAGGCTACCAGAACGAAGTTACATGGAACCTCATGGGACCTTACCATGGCTCCGCTGCTTGTCTCACTTTGGCCTGTTATGGAATATTTCTTCTCCTGCATGGCTGTTAGAAGCTCTTGTTGGGTTTTCATTTTCATGGTTCCAATCTCATCTACATAAAGCACTCCGTTGTGGGCTCTGTGAATCATTCCTGCTTCTACTCGTTCATGGGCGGGAGTTCCTAATCCTCCTGATTGGTAAGGGTCATGCCTTACATCACCTAAAAGGGCTCCAGCATGTGCTCCTGTAGCATCAACGAAAGGAGCTAATGTGTTACCTTCATTGCTTACAAGTAATTTTGGTACCATAACTGAGCTTCGAGGTTTCATCTGCTGAAGAGCTAGGAAAACTATGCCTGCAGCTATTATGGCAGCCAGAAACTGTTGTAACATGAATCCAATGACCAGGATAAAAGTGATTATTATAATCATGAACATGTTCTTTTTCTCATCTTGAGCCTTTGATCTGGCTTTGTATTTGGTCACTATCTTTTTACCTTCACCAGCAGCTACAGCACTGATTAGGGGATTATTGCTATCTTCCACATTTGGATAAACCAGCACGTCTTGAAGTTCTTCAGGTGGCAGAAGCTCTGACATCCCCCTTGCAAGCATAGATTTACCAATACCCGGTTCCCCTATCAAAAGAACGTTTCTTCTCTGCTTTGCAGCCTTTTTTATAGTTTCAACTGATTCATCCTGACCTATAATCTGATCTATAAGCCTCTTAGGAACCTCTATATCCTTTGAGGTATTGTAATTTTTTAAATTGAATGAATTTGTTGGATTTATGGTTAAATTTGTCATAATCTATAATAACCTCCACAATAGGATTATTTTCCACAAATAATTTTTTTCTATATTTTTTATAAAAAACTGTTCCTGAGATATAAAAATTTATATATTTTTCTACATTAATAATTAGTGTTCTATATAAATATCTACTTTTCGTTTTTCTCTTAATTGATAAGATCTTATAGATTTACTACATCTTATCTTAATCACGATAATACTAGTGGAATCAAGATCTATTAAACTTACAGATGTTTTATGCCATTCATAACAATTTTTCACGAATTTTAAAATGTTTTAACAAATAGAATAAATTAATTTTTATTTAAACTTGTTCTTATCCTATTTAAAAATTAAATTGTTAATATTTTTCTTAATATTTTCTGTATATTTTTTAGAAAAAAAATTATAAAATGAATAAAATATATGATATTATTTATATTTTTGCTATTATAGGATAGGTGACAAAATGAAATATGAATCCGAAAATTTTGATTGTTGAAGATGAGGGAATGAGGCTACATATTATATTATTATATAGTCTATTTTTACTAATAAGGCTTTTAATTGGATCTGATATACAGATACTTCAACTTTTTTTTATCTCGAACTAGATAATATACAATTTAAATAGTGAAGCAGAATATACAAAATTGAAAGTTTAAATGATCTTGGGTTAAATTAAAATCATGAAATCGAACGTGATATATTGACTACTTTAAATAACAAAAAAGCCACAATTATGGTGCAAGGGACATCATCAAGCGCAGGAAAAAGTGTTGTTGTGGCAGCACTCTGTCGAATATTTTCTAAAAGAGGATATAAGGTTGCACCTTTTAAATCTCAGAATATGTCTCTTAACTCGTACACCACCAGTGAAAATGCAGAAATTGCTATGGCTCAGGTTCTGCAAGCAGAAGCTGCAGGAGTTGAACCCTCATATCACATGAACCCCATTCTTCTTAAGCCCAAAGAGGATTTTATATCCCAGGTAATAGTCCATGGAAAACCGGTTGAGGACATGAACTTTTATTATTATCAAAATAATTATCGCAAAAAAGCACTGGAAGCCATTAAAACATCTCTTGATGTCTTAAAAGGGGAATATGAAATAATAGTAATAGAAGGTGCTGGTTCTCCAGCAGAGATAAACATGCTTGATAAGGACCTTGCTAACATGAAGATAGCTGAAATTGCTGATGCAGATGTTATACTGGTGGCTGATATAGACAAAGGGGGTGTTTTTGCATCTATAGCTGGAACATTTGCTCTTTTAGATGAAAAGGACAGAAATAGGATAAAAGGAATTATAATAAACAAATTCAGGGGAAATCTGGATATACTGATCCCTGGAATTCAGCAAATAGAAGAAATTGTAGGAGTACCAGTACTTGGAGTTGTACCATACGATGAAAGCCTTAAACTGCCAGAAGAAGATTCTGCATCTTTATCTGAGCGAAAATATTCTAAAAATCAAAAAATAACAGTTGGAGTGATGCGTCTTCCTAGGATTGCCAATTTCACAGACATAGATCCAATAGAATATGAGCCAGATATTGGTATAAAATTGATTGAGATGGGGGATGAAATAGGTAATGTAGACGCAATAATTCTCCCAGGAACCAGAAACACCATAAACGACCTTTTAATCATGGAGGCGAAGGGATATGTAAATGAAATTATTCAGTTATCTCATGAGATACCTGTTTTTGGAATATGTGGTGGGTATCAGATGCTTGGAGTAAAAATCATCGATGAAACACTTAAGGAATCCAAATTTGGCAGTATTAAAGGAATAGGGCTTCTGGACACCAAAACCAGATTTGAGAGAATTGATAAGATAATCACACAAAGCAGAGCCGAGATACTTGGAAATGGAATTTTTGCCGATTTGAAAGGTGATTTTGTGACTGGTTATGAGTTACATGAAGGTACAACTACTATTGGAGAATCTAAACCTATGTTTAAGGTTGTTGAGGGTTGTGGGAATTATCCAAATTCTGGATATGATGGTGCAGTAAGTGGATGCACTGCTGGAACATATTTCCATGGTATATTCCACAATTTCAAATTCAGAAGATTTTTCACAGATTATTTAAGGATTTCAAATGGTCTTGAAGCTTTAGGTTTTGCAGAGGACAATTTTGAAGATTTAAAGAGATTTTCACTGGATAAACTTGCAAAAATAGTTGAAGAAAATGTGGATATGAATATAGTAGATGGTATTTTGGATAGACCATAAAATAAAGCTTCAATCATGAAAAAATCATTCATTTCTTATTTATTTGAATTCTAATGAATTGTTAAATATAACTAATATTTTTTTTTAAAATGAAAATTTATGGCCTTTTTTTTATTGTAAATCTAATAATCATAGCTAAAAATAATAAAACCGGCCATATTTCAAGTCTTCCTATCCAAAAATCAATAATAAACACTATTTTTACGATAGAAGGTGAAGTTGGTGATAATACTCCAACTGATAACCCCACATTTGACATTGCTGAAGCAGTTTCAAAAGCTGCATCAGCGATATTGTAATACCATGCCACGATTAAAAGGCTTAAAATGTATATAACAATAAAAGTGAAGGTAAATATCGCTGTAAATCTCAGGATTTCGTCAGTGATTACGATATTAGTTATATGATGGATTTTTCTAGACATTACTGCTTTACTTGGAAGTATAAATGATTTTACTTGCCACCAGATTCCTTTTATAAGTAGCCCACTCCTTGACCATTTTATACCACCACCAGTAGAACATGCCCCAGCACCTATAATCATCAACAAGATGAGAATTAGCTCTCCAATTCCCCATTTGGTTGCTATCTCTGATACAGGATAGGTTGTTTGAAGTCCGGTTGTGGTTATGGCTGAAACTGTTTGGAAAACAGCATATCTAAATACGGTTAAAAAATCACCATAAGTATTATGTGTAAATAATGCAGCGGCTGTTATGATTGTTGCAACTGTTAATATGGGGTATGCAGTTCTTATTTCTATATTTCTGAAGAATTCCCTCCAATTTCCCTTCAAAACAGTATAGTGGAGTGCAAAGTTAGTGGCACCGATCAACATGAGGATCATTGATACCAATTCTATGGGAAAACTGTGATAATAAGCTATACTCTGATTTTTCATTGCAAATCCTCCAGTTGATAGTGTAGTAAATGTGTAAAATACAGAATCAAATACAGGAGCTCCTGCAATTATGTATAGAATAATTCCAAGCACTGTGTACAGTATATAAATATAAAATATGATTTTAGCAGTATGACGTATACTGGGCAATATTCTCTCTTCCCTTCCTTCTGCCATATACATACGCATTGAATGAACACCTGGTGAGGAGAGAATTGTTAAAGCAAGCACTATAATACCAATTCCACCAAGCCATTGTGTAAATCCACGCCAGAAATTTATTGTATATGGTGTAACATCCAGATTTGTAATCATTGAAAAACCTGTAGTGGTGAAACCAGACATACTCTCAAAAAAAGCATCTAAATATGAAGGCAAAACTCCAGAAAAAACGAATGGCAGAGCCCCCAGGGCAGATAAGACCATCCAAACAAAGGCTGAAAATATCATAGCTCCCTTTAGAGAAAAGTCTGTATTACTGGTAAAAAACTTTCTTAGTATAAATCCAATAATAATACTTATTACTGCAGAATACACAAAAGGAAGTATCATATTAGTTTCATTATAAATTAAAGCAACTGGAATGGGAACTAACATTAAAAGTCCTAGAAGTATGCACAGGCGACCCGTATAGTGAAGTATTGGGAATGTTGGGTTGTTATTTGATTTTGCAAGAGAGTGCATTTGATCAACTCAATGAACAATTAGATCCTTGATTTATATCCTAATAGCTAATTACAATCAAACTACAACTAAGTAATTAATTAATAATATAATTAAAAATTTACTATAACTATTTAATAAACATCTTCACTACTTTTCTAACAGCTTTTGTTTTTACAAGAACTGAAACTTTGTTGCCTTCTTTTAGGACCATGTCGGGTTTTGGAATTTTTATTTCCCCATTTTCATGAATAGCGCAGATTATGTAATCATCAGTAGGGCTTATATCCCCAATTTTTTCCCCGATGATTTCTGTGTTTTTTACAGAAACATCCAGTAGTTCCGCATCTCCTTTTCCAATGATCACTAGATCGGCAATTTTGGGCCTGGTTATGAGTTTTTCAAGATAGCTCGCGGCAGTAAGTTCTGGGCTTATAACAGCATCTATACCTACTTTAATAAATGCTTCTTCATGATCAGGATTGCTCACCCTGGCGATAATTTTTGGAATATTGCATCCTTTAACCAGGATGCATGCTAGGAGATTTGATTCATCATGCCCAGTAGCAGCAACAAAAACATCGGCATCCTTAACATTAGCCTCTTCAAGGGTTTTAGTATCTGTACCATTACCACAGATAACCAATCCATCCAATTCAGAAGCAGCATTTCCACACAAAGAATCATCGCTTTCAATGAGGGTTACATCATGTCCATCGGCAATTAAAAAAGAAGCAAGACTCAAACCTACTCTTCCACCACCCATTATCACTATGTACATGAAATTCACCTTTTGTTTAAACTTTGAAACCTTATATTCATAGGTTAATTCATTATATAAACTTTTCCATAGCTTTAGAAATAGGCATTATAGGATTATTTTTAGTAATAAGATTAAATTTTTGGATTTGATCTAGTTAATTCAAGATTTGGCATGAATAGATAATCAGACTTGAAAAAATAATAATAATAAATAATTGCACAAAATTGAAAATTTATTCTAAAATTTTGATTATTTATCTTTATCCTGCCAAAACAGGCCTTGCAATGGTAAGAAGCACAATAATAGTCAAAATGATTCCGATTATAACCATAGGAATGCCTGCTTTCAATATATCTTTTATGGAAACATACTTTGTTCCATATGACATGGCAACTGTTGGGTCAGCCATGGGGAACATGAAGGATAATGAACATCCTATGGCTACGGGAACAGCGTAGCTTCCCAATGGTAGTCCTTGTGCAGATGCAAGAGTCACTGATAATGGTATCAGTATGGCTGAAAGCGCTATGTTAGACATGACTTGCGTTATCAGAACTGCTATGATCATCAATAGCAGCGTTATAGCTAATGTGGATACGTTGTTACCCATTAATCCTATTAAATCTTGTATGAGCCAGCTAGCAGCTCCTGTATTAAGTAATGCAGCTCCTAAAGAAAGTGCTCCTCCAAAGAACACTATAAGACCCCAGTCAACGTTCTTCTGAGCATCTCTCCATTCGACCACTCCAAAAGCAAAAAACAGCACAGCTCCAATCAGTGCAACAGAATAACTGTTAATACCTGTAAAGCTGGTCGTAACCCACAATGATATTGTGAATAACAGTATTACTAATGTTATCTTCTCTTTTCTAGTCATTGCACCGATTTTATCTATCTTTGACGTTATAGTCTCTTTTCCACCAACTATTCCCTTGACTTCAGAGGGGAATATCCATCCCAGTCCCTTCCAGATTATCAACATTAGTGCTATGGCCAGGGGGAAACCGAAGATCATCCAGTCTACAAAGGGGATATGGGTATATGCTGCTGCCATCAGGTTAGGAGCGGTTCCTATTTCTGTTCCAAATCCCCCTGCCAGTGAACCATAGGATGCTCCTAATATCATGGCCTTGGCAAAGTTACTTCTTCCTTTTTCAGGGTCATTTACACCCATAATGGGTATAATCTCTTTTATAATAGGAAAGAGCATGGCAAACGCTACGACATTTTCAATCCATGCAGATAAAATGCCTGTTGAAAAAACAGCTACAAAAAGACTCCTACTCGGACTGGTACCCAGTTTGTTTAGCATGGAGTATGTTAAACGTTGAGCAAGTCCACTTTTACGGATAGCCTCTGCTATTATGAAACCACCAATCATCAGAAAGATAATAGGGTTTGCAAAACCAATTACTGCATTGTTAAAACTTGCTACACCGATTATTGGTTGTATAAACAGGATTATAAGAGAAGTCACTGCTAAATGAACAGCTTCGGTGGCCCACATTATAACAGCAAAAACTAAAAGTGCAATGGCTGCATGCCCTGAATAGCTCAAACCATCCATAGGTATTAGCATAACTAGTATAAAGGTTATAATTGCCAAAGGAAACCCAAATTTTTTAAGATTAACATTCGTTTTAAAAACTCCCTGTTTATCTCTCTTTTCCCAAGATTGTTATTAACCAAAACAGATGGTCTTAGGTCATATATAAATTTGTCGATCTTTAACATCGATGAAATTGACCGGAACTAAGTTACCTTATACCAATATATAAATGTTTTGGATCTGAATTATATAACCCAAATTTCAATCTGATCGCTCATTTAGTTGAAAAAAACTGTTTTTAACAAATTTGGGTATTATTAATTCTGATTTGAGTTTATTCAGATAATATACCGTAAAAAAATAATCAATTAATAATCTTTCATTTCTTTGATATATGTATTAACTGTTAAATGAAAATCAAGTCTTAGATATATAAAATCTTATTTATAAACTCATATTTTGATTTTCAGGCTTTTTTTGTTTGTTAATTAAAAAAAATTACTTTTGAACTTCTCATTTTTATTATAGTGATTTTAAAAAACATAAAAATATTTATATAGTCTGAACCTAAAACCATGGTATGCGGCGTTAGTCCAGTCTGGTTAAGACACTGGCCTGCCACGCCAGCGACCCGGGTTCAAATCCCGGACGCCGCATCGATATTTTGCGGCTGTAGTCTAGTCTGGTTAGGACTCGGGCCTTCCAAGCCCGCGACCCGGGTTCAAATCCCGGCAGCCGCATTTAAAGCATTTTTATTTTTAAATTTTTAATTTTATAATCTTAATTCTTAAATTTTTTAAAGTTTTATACTGGAATTAATATTCCAGCAGCTACTAATCTACAGATATCTGTTTTTGTAATTACCCCTACAGGCTTTTCATATTCCAAAACCAATAATCCCGATATATCTGCTCTTAACATCAAATTCGCAGCGTCTTCTATTCTGTCGTCTGCAGATATGATTATAAGATCCTCTATCATTATATCAACAACTCTTATGTCTTCTATATCACTTGTTCTAGGTTTAAGACTTCCCAGAGTACCTATAAGATCAGTGTAAGAGACTACTCCAATTGGTTTTTCATTCTCATCCAAAACAAACAGTCTTCTTACACCATTTTTGTACATTTTCTCAAAGGCTTCCAGAGGTTTTGTGAATGGACTAACTGTTATAACACCCGGGTTCATAGCTTCTTTAACTTTCATTCTATCACTCCAATGGTTGAATAATTATATATAATATTACTGCTAATATTATTTATCTAATTGATGATTAATTTTGCGGGATAATCGTTAATATTATATATACTAATTTAGTCATTGTATTATTGTCCTCTGGGAACAATATTGTTCTAGAAGGACAACATTTAAATACTATCAATATGTAATATTATCTTAAGTAATAATGGGGGAAAATTATGATGAGAATTAGTATGTCTTTGCCCAAAAAACTTTTACATGAATTCGATGAGGTTTTAAAAGATAGAGGATATCAATCAAGGTCTAAAGGGATTAGAGATGCTCTTAAAGACTATATTGTACGATATCAGTGGATGAATGAGATGGAAGGTGAAAGAGTAGGTATTGTCGCCGTAATATATGATCATCACTACACTGATGTTATGGAAGATCTAACAGATATCCAGCATGACTACAGAAAATACATAAACGCAGTTATGCACGTGCACATGAGCGAAAAATATTGTCTTGAGGTCATCGTGGTTAAAGGGGATGTAAAATACATTCGCAGTTTTACAGAGAAGATCATGAGACTTAAAGGCGTTGAACATGTGCGGCTTACAAGCACAGCAGTTGGAGAAAATATTGAACTTGAAGCTGATTAGTGTAAGTTCTTATCATCAAAATCTTTTATCTGACTGGGAAAGATTGACAGGATTCCACGAAGCCATAAAAAAAAATGCAAAGGGAATCGTATATGATATAGGAGCCGGAACAGGTATATTTTCCGTTATGATGGCTCCGTTTGTTGATTTTATTTACACTGTAGAGATAGATCCTAAAGTGGCAGAATGTGCAAGATGGAATCTCAGGTCTTTTAAAAACGTATCTGTAATCAATAAAGATGTGAAAGAATTTTCTTTTCCAAAGAAGGCAGATTTAATAATATGTGAAATGTTAGATACTGCTTTGATTGAAGAAGAACAGGTTACAGTAATAAATTCTCTTTTGAAGTATTTAAAAAAAGATGGAGAAATGATTCCAAAAAAGCTAATAAATGGTGCTGAACCTGTTTTTATGAATGCAGAAAATATTTGTTATGAATGTGATGAACGCCCTAATCATGATGTACTGGGCAATATGACAATTTATGGTGAAGTTGATTTTAAAAATGAAATTGAAGAAGAAGTGGACGTAAAACTGGAATTTGAGATAAATAAAGATGGAATTTTATCCGGTATCAAAATCATAAGTTTTACTCTGCTTGCTTCAGATATAATCTGTGGACCCACACCAATGCTCAACCCACCTTTATTTGTTCCTACCGATAAAATTAAGGTAGAGAGGGGAGATACAATAGAAATTAATTTGAGTTACATTATGGGTGGTGGATTAGATAGCATTAGAACCGAAATTACAAAAATTTTTAGGAGATCCTGTAAATAATAGAAAACTGGTGATTTTGGGCATTGGAAATGAGTTGAGGGGCGATGATGCCCTTGGATCCATCATAGCCAGAAATTTATCTGAATTATTAAATTTACATGAAAATATTATAGTTATTGATGGAGGCATGGTGCCTGAGAACTTCACAGGTTTGATAAGAAGGGAGGATCCCACCCATGTGATTCTCATTGATGCAGTGGACATGAAAAAGAAGCCGGGATATATTCGAATTGTTGAAAAAAGCGAAATTGCGGAATATAATTTATCAACACATGCAATGCCTCTCTCTTTTTTTATTACTTATCTGGAATCTTCAACTGATGCCGAAATAGTTCTCATTGGAATTCAGCCAAAAAACATGGATATATCACAGTATCTTTCTAAAGAAGTCAAAAAAAGTATTGAAACTGTTGTTGATATACTCCAAAGTGTATCTAAGATTTATTATTAAATGAAATTTACTCTCATTTTCTATGATTTGATCATAATTAGATTTACCCATGATTTATTGACTATTAATTATCATTAGGGATAACACAAATATTTATATATAAAGATAATATTTTCAATTATTGAGATATTTTTTAAAAACGAGATAAGGATTTTTACTTGCTATAATTTAAAAATCGTGGATTTTAAAGATTTTCAAATTATTCATTGACTAAATGGGATATATAGCACAAAATAAAAATAAGAAGATTATAATCACCATTATCAATAGTGTCAATAAAACAGCTTTCCAGTGATATAATGAAAATATTATTTATAGGGGCGAGACTTTTCGACGATGTCGCTATGTATGCTAAAGAGGAGGGGATTACAACTATTTTAACAGAGTCCAACCCAAAATCGCCCAACCTGAATCTTTCAGATATTCATTATATAGTTCCCAGAGGAATGGAATATCCAAAGGATATAGCAATAAAAGAAGATGTGGATGCTGTTGTCCCGCTTATAGGAGTAGACAAACCTCTTGTTGAGATTGCAAGGCTTAAAGAAGAGTTGGAAAATGTCTATGATTTGCCTGTGGTTGCATCAGGGATCGAAACAGCACAGATATCCATAGATAAATTTAAGACAAAGGAATTCTTGATTAAAAATGGAATTAAGACCCCAAAATGTAGAAAAATTTCAAGAAACAGCTTAAAACCCGAATCTTACCCTCTTGTATTAAAGCAACGTGAAGGTCAGGGCGGGAGTGGTTTAAAGATTGTATCCTCTGCCAGTGAATTAGAAACCTATTTCAAAGATTATAATGAAGCTATAGCCGAAGAATTTATGGATGGATTTGAGATTTCTGTTGAAGTTTTAAGATGGAGGGATGAATCTATCCCTTTAGTCCCGGTATACAAAGGGAAAACCACTATGGAAGGTTTTCATCCTCTTAAAAAGACAAAAACAGCACCGGCAGACATAGATGGTTTGGATAATGAGTATCTAAGAAGTTTAGCCAACAAAGTAACCATAATTCTCGGTGCTGAAGGAAATACAGATGTTGACATGATATGTGATATGAGAACACAAGATACTTATGTTATAGAGATGAATACAAGACCAAGTGGTACTAGATATCTTACAACTGCTTCAACAAACATAAATCCAATGCATGAACTGGTAAATATGGCTTCAGGTACGTGGAGTGTTAAAAAAATTAAAAAACAAATGGAAAATAATTTTTCTCTGGAGATACCTGTTGGTAATTATAGTACCAGTAAAGATCATCCAAAATATTTTTCTACTGAAAACTCATGGATATTACATGGTCTAGAAAATTTTCAGAGAATAACCATAAGAGCTAAAAATGCCACCGAAGCATTTGAGATGGCAAAGAAATTAAATATAAAGGTGATTAATTGACTGATGTTATAATGGAAATTATTATATTCATTATCGCGTTTGTATCCACTCTATTATTTACTATCTTTGTGCGGAAAGCATTAAAATTTGCAGAAATTACTGACAATCCTACGATATCAGAACATCGTCATAAGGCTGGAACTCCAACAATGGGAGGATTAGCTATTTTATTAGGAATCCTTTTAACTACTTGCTTTTATTTTACAAATAAAAATATGATTATAACAACTATGATGATGATGGCCGGCGGGTTATTTGGGATTATGGATGATCTCATTGGACTTAAACCTAAAGAATTTCAAAAAGTGGTTAAAAATATTTATTCAGATTCAGTATATATAGGTAAATTAACCTTAAAAGTTGGTGAAGAGGCAAGAGTTGCAACAGCTAAGGCAAAAAGGGATCTGAAAAAACTTTTAGCGGAAGGGAAGGTTGAAATAATTGGGAAGGTTCCAGTAAAGAAGGGAGCGAAGGAAAGGCAGAAAATATTCGTTCACTTTGTAATTAGTTTATTTTTAATTGCAACTGGAGCTGCTGGTTCAACCATCTTAGGATTTAATCTGGGTATTTTTGCAATTCCTGTCATTATATTTGGAATCATAGGTTCAATAAATGTAGTTAATCTAATAGATGGTATGGATGGCCTTGCACCTGGTATTCTTGCAATTGCATCGGCAGCATCCGCTATTTTTTCGATTTTAAATGGGAATATTAATGCATCTCTTCCTTTTATAGCAATTTCAGGTGCTTGTTTTGCCTTTCTGATTTTCAACAGATATCCGGCAACAATAATTATGGGTGATACAGGATCAATAGCCCTGGGAGCAGGTTATGCTACCGCAGCTATTTTAGGAAATATAATATTATTTTCCATGGTTGCACTTACAGTCCCAATCATTTCAGTCATGATAAGCCTCCTTTACAGATTAGGCATCATAAAATTAGCTGTGGAACCTTTACACCATACTTTACACTACAGAGGATTATCAGAGAGAAAGATAACTTTTATTTATTGGATGATTACCTTGGTCGTATCAATCGCTACTATTTATTTATTTAAAGTCCTAAGTTTGTAGAGATAGTTTGTAGAATACATAAAGAGTGAATTAGATGAAAACATCTTATCTTGCCCAAAAAATAAATGGAAAGCTTATAGGCTCTGATAAAAGTATCGAAGGTATATTCAATATTTTAAGTCCTGCAAAAGGGGGTGATGTGGTAATAAGGCACTGGATAGATGAAAATGGTATAAAAATGGCATCTGAAAGGGGAGTATCTTGTATCATTACAGAAGATCTCCGTGAAAATGCCTTAAAAATGGCCATTGAGTTGGATATACCCTTGATAATAATCCATAAGATAGAATTTGCCAATGCATTTGCCATAAACTGGGCTGTTGAAAAATATGCTTCTGATTCTTTACGTGTTGTAGTAACTGGTACAAACGGAAAATCAACTACGTCTCATATGATTTATTCAATCTTAAAGGAAGCAGACTACATAACCTACACCAACACAGACTCAAAATCTGAATTTAATACCCTAATTGATCCCATGGTTTCCAAACAGATAGCAGAATTTGGAAAAAAAATAGAAGCAATGGTGATAGAAATATCTGAAGTTCAGGGATGGTTTGACAGGCTTATGGAAAACCATGCGTTTATTATGACATCTTCAGTGGAACCCCAGGTGGTGGTAGTAACCAACGTTTCAATGGATCATATAGGTCTTGTAAACTCAATTGAAGAGATGTTTGATGAAACATCCGGCGCTGTCAAGGCATTAAATGAAGGCTATGCAATTTTAAATTTTGATGATCCATTTGTTAGAAAGATGAAAAGTTTTACTGGTTCAGATACAGAAGTTCTATTTTTTGGGAACAGAAATGAAGGTTCTGACATAGAGTTAAGAGATGAAGGAATTTTCTATAGGGGAGATATTATGATCAGTCTTGAAGATCTCCCCTTTAAAAGCCAGCATTTCATCGCCAATATCATGGCTGCAATAGGGGCTTCTATAGCTTTAGGGGTTGACAAAAAAATCATAAAAAAAGCTATTTCATTATATAAACCCCTAAAAAGGAGATTTTCCATACTAAGTGAGAAGCCATTAATAATAGATGATTTTGCTCATAACCCGGCCGGTATATTGGCAACCATTAAAAATGCAGTATCCATGGGAAATGGAAAGCTTTGTGTAGTCTCTGCTATTAGAGGTTCAAGAGGTGAGCCTATAAATAAGTTCAATGCTGAAGCTATTGCAGATGGTCTTAGAAATTTTGATTATAAACTTGTAATTACAAATAGCAGCGATGTTGTGGACTCTGCCAACACAGTACTTAAAGAAGAAGAAAATATTTTTATTGAAACATTAAAGGAGAGGAAGATAAACTATATTTTTCGTGATAAGCTGTATTTGGCTCTAGAATATGCTCTAAAATCTGCAGAAGTGGATGATGTTATTTTATTGATTGGTGCGCAGGGTATGGATCCTGCAAAAGGAATCTTAAAAGAAATGAAGAGGATTAATTAACATAAAATTTTTTATTGGCCTTTAATAAAGGATTCCATAAATGATAGAATAAAACTATTTTATAATATTTTATAAATATGAACAAAATTATAAAAATTATAAAAATCGAGGAAAAATACGAAAAATCACATAATTTTGATTGGAATGCTCCATATATGTTTAATATTAGTTAAATAATATTGAATAATGATTTTAAGGTCATTTGCCAAAAATTATTGATTTATATAACATAATTTTGTTAATTAGGCCAGATGATTTTTTTTATGTTATTAGCTACACAAACTTTAACCATGAAACTGATAACTATATAAAACTTTAATGACGAAATTCTAAAAAACTGTATAAACAGTTATGTAAATGAATTTTTCTAGGAAAATCGCATAGAATTGTTATATCAACAAATTCAAGATAAAATCTTTTGGCTGATGAATAGGAGAATTTTAATGGTTTATTTCAGGAAAGTGACTTCCACAGCAAATTATATTCTAATAAAACTGAAAAAATATGTGAAAGACCGAGAAATGTTAGATTTTGGTACAAGATTATTTAATAATCATTTTATGTTTAATATTTATGATTTATTCAGGAGTCAGAGTATATATAATATGTTTTTAGATAGTTTATTAGATAGTTAGAAGTTTTTAGGGAGGTAAAATAAATGTTACTTGGTTCTTCTGAAGCTGAAGTAAAAAAAAGAGAAACTGCTTTAAAGATCATAAAATCCAAAATAAAAAAAGAGGGAAGATCAACTATTTACGATTTATCAGGTCTTGCAGGAGGTTTTCCATTAAAAAAAGATGACATAGATCTTCTTGAAACCTATGTGGGGCCAGCATTGTATAAAGAAAAATTAGAACGTCTTGGGATTGAACACCTTGGTGGGGAGAAGATATTGCCATTTAATAGGACTACTGCAGGAATTTTAGCCACAATTTTGGCTTTGGTAAAACCAGGGGATGAGGTGGTCCATTATCTGCCCAGAATGCCTTCTCATCCAGCAACTCCAAGGAGTGTTAGGCTGGTGGGAGCTAGTTATAAAGAATTTGACAATATTGAGAAATTTAGAGTTACAAATAATACATCTCTTGTTATGATAACTGGATCCACAATGGACCACGATATAATAAGACAGAAAGACTTTTTGAAAGTCGTTGAAATATCAAAATCAAAGAATATCCCTATTTTCGTAGACGATGCATCAGGAGCTAGATTAAGAACAGTGATATATAATCAACCAAAAGCAACAGATATGGGTGCGGATATGGTCATAACAAGCACATATAAACTGATGAATGGACCTAGAGGCGGGATCATGGCTGGAAAGGAAGATCTAATATACATGATCAAATCAAAAGCATATGAGTTTGGCCTAGAGGCGCAACCACCAATCATCGCTGGAATGGCAAGGGCGCTGGAGGAGTTCAATCCAAAAAACATGCTTGAAGCTTTTCACAAAAAAAATGATATTTATAAAGCTTTAAAAAGCACCTTAGCTAATATTAAAGAAACTCCAACAGGTATAATGCTTTCAGCAAATGATCTTATGCATGAATTAAACAGAAAAGGTATCAAAACTTCCTTATCTCACACAGATATTGCGTTTATTTTTTCTATGCTTCTTTTAAGGAATTATAATATAATAACTATTACTGCGGTCGGAATGCCAGGATGTTCTCCAACAATAAGGATAGATCTTGCTTCAAAAGATGCGGAACGCGTTGATAATGATTATATAGTAAGTGCAATGAGTGAAGCTTTTTTAAAGCTCAGTGAGGTTGTTAATGATAAAAAAACATGTGAAAACCTTTTATTTGGAACTTAAGTTGTTATATTTAGATGATGTTAAAATACAATTGTTTAACATCTCCCTAATTCTATAATTATTTACAATTTTATATAAAATTATCCTTATCAGTATTATATGTAATAAATATATATAATGATTAAGCAATGAGAATGAGGTTCATTATGAATTGTATAGTTATTGGGGCAGGTAATGCAGGACGTCCTGCTGCACGGATTTTGAAATACGCGGGTTTTAATGTCACTATCAGAGATAAAAAACTTTTAGAGGAGTTTACAGAAGATGAAAAAAAAATTCTTCTTAAAATGGAGGAAGAAGGAGTAAAGCTCTCTTTAGGGTCAGATATCCCTGAAGAGCTTGAAAATTTTGATCAAGTATACATTTCTCCCACAATACCCAGAGATAGCCCAATAAGACAGACCGTAATTGAAAATCATATAAAAATTATTAAAGATGAGTATATTGGAAAAATAATAGATGAAGAAATGGATATTGATGTAATTGGAATAACTGGTTCAGTTGGAAAAACTACCACCACGCTTATTCTATCAGATATATTTAAATCTGCTGGTTATAAAGTATGGACCTGTTCATCGCAGCAGGCAGATTTGCTCAGTGAGGTTATAGTTGATGGAATAGTTCGTGGTTATCATAAAGAAAATGAAATTGCTGTTTTAGAGCTTCCACACGGTACATTGAGGCTTCTCTCTCCGCTGAATTTGAAAGTTGGAGTGCTCACCAATATCTTTCCTGAGCATCTCACAGAATTTAATTGGTCTATGGACGAATATGTAGCACGTAAATTACTGATAGTTAATATGTGTGACGTTCTTGTTGCTAATGAAAAATCTAAAGATTTTGTAAAGTCCGTAAGAGATGAAGTGGTGTGGTATTGTTCAGGAGAAGATGATTGGAATGATTGCAATGTTTTTGGTGAGGCCAGTAATGGGAAAATAAAAATCAAATACAATCTTAGTGAGATTAAGGGAGAATTTGAAAGTGATTTTAAAATGATATTATATTATGTTGAAAATGCTATAGCTGCCGCTGCAGCAGCAATATCTTATGGTTTAAGCGAGAAGGACATTACACAGGCTTTAAGTGACTTTAACGGGGTTCCAGGGCGCATGGAATATCTAGGAAAGCATTGCCATAGAGAACTGTATTTTGATGCAGCCCATTTACCTGAAGTACTAGAAATCAGCTTAAAATTCTTTTCTGGACGTCCTCTAGTTGTTTTGATTGATAACCCTGATGGGATTACTGTTAGGGATAAGAAAAAGATTGGCAAAATACTGGGTAAATATGCAAAAGTTATAATTGCCAGTGGATACAATGAAAGTATTAAAAATCTAGATATGTATGCTGCTTGGGAAGTTTTAATAGGAGCCGAAGATTCAGAAGCCATTAAAATTGCTGTTGAGAATTTAGAAAATGCAGGGGAGCTATCCATCAAATACTCGAAACCAGGAGATATAATATTACATGTAGGTCCTGGAGCATTAAGCGCTTATCGGAAGGTGAAATCTGATATGCTTTCTGGAATAGAGGGAGGATGTGCGAAATATGGATAGGATGGATAGAGAAATATTTGGTGTTATAGGGATTTGTGGAACAGTGGGAAATCTAGCTGCCAGAGTTCTTATGGATCATGGTTTTAAAGTGATTGGTACTGATCTTAAATCAGAAGGAGAATGCGAATTCAAGCATACTTTAGATAATTATGACATTGAATTGTATTTTTCAACTCATCCAAAGTCATTTTTTGACTTATCAACATGCATTGTGCCTCCACCCAGTTTAGAAAAAAAATCTCCAGTTTTCAAAAAGATAAATGAGAGCAACGCTAGATTGATGGATGTTGAAGGTCTGATTGAGAGATTTCAACCAGATAAACCGATAATATATATCACAGGTACAAATGGTAAGACCACCACAGTCTCATTGATGAAACACATATGTTACCATATAGGACTGAAACCCACCGAGCACAATCTTACAGGTCTACAAGGTAATGCAGAGTATATCCCCCCATTACAATCCAGATTAAATGGGGATGTAGCAGTTCTCGAGACAGGGATTTCTGGAAATCCTGGAGACCTGAGATTCATCATAGAACGCTGCAAACCATCATCTGGTGTTATAACCAATATAACTCCTGATCATCTTAAAAAAGATCAGGATTTCTTAGGATACGCACGTATAAAAGGGGAGCTAGTTGAAAGTTTAAAAAATAAACAGATTATCATAAATTCAGATGATCCTACAGTATATGGTCTCGTGAACAATTTAGATTATTCAGGAGATCTTATTACCTTTGGAGTGGATTATAACTCTTCAAAAGAGGGAAAAAAGCTATGTTGGTGTGGAAGAGAACTATCAATCAATGAGACTATTCCAGGTGTTGGATATTATTCCTGTGAATGCGGATTAGAAAGACCAGATCCAGATTATTTAGCTAAAGATATAAAAGACCGTAGTTTTACTCTACTAACTCTGAAAGGAGAATTAAAAATAGATTTAAAGATCATGGGACTCCATAATATATACAATGCTCTGGGGGCTTTTGTAGCTTGCAGAGAATTTTTAAATGTAGATATAGAAGAAATTAGAAAGGCAATGAAAACTTTTGAAGGTGTACCCGGACGATTAGAATACATATCCACATTCAAAGGTAAAGAAGTTATCATTGATTATGGTCATAACCCTTGTGGTGTTGAAACAGTTCTTAGAGAGCTTAGAAAAATATATAATAATAAAAAAATTGCTGCAGTAATAACAATCTCATCAGAGTCAGGAGAAGTTGGTGATATAGATATACTGAAAAGAAGTGTCTCTTTAGCTGATTTTGTAATACCTGCTTCTTTTTATTCAAGGAAGGTAGCTAAAAATTCTATTTACTCTGAAAAAATTTTATTAACTGATAATGCTCCAGATAAATTTAGAAAAGGTCATCTGGGGGCTACCTCTAATCAAGTAGTTGAGGGATTGAAAACAGCTAGTGAATGTGATGCAGACATAATATTATGTCTTGGTGAGGCTGCAGTTACATATAAACAAGATATTAAAACTTTTATAGGTGTTTGATTCTATTAATATTCTATTGATATAGGTGAGAGAATGTTTGTGAAGATAAGAAGAGATACATTGGTCATTTTGATATTGGCTTTTATGCTAATAGTTTCAGGTAGGTTTATGACCTATATGTCATTTGCTTCCACACCTGGAAATGATAGTGGAGTGCCCATATCTGGAGTTATAATAAAGGGGAATGATATTGTTCCCACAGATTCCATACGTAGCAATATTGCCCAAGCAGGACTTAGACCTGGAAGTTACATTAAAGGAAATAATCTTGTAACCTCAAAACGAGAATTACCTTTAAATGAGGCAATAGAAGCTGCAAAAAAATATGCAATGATGACCACAATCTCAGGGACTAAAATATCGCCTATAGTCGCTGTAGATATTACTGTTGATAAAGAACAAGGAATAGTTGTCGTAAATGTTGTTGAAGACTTTTCAACAGTTGTAATAAATAATACTAATGGAGGATAAATCTTGAAAAGATTTTTATTGTTTATAGCAGTCATAGTCATGTTTGTAAATACGTCTGCAGCAACCTTAAACTGCATTATAATAACTGATCCAACTGGAAATGATCCAAACGGTGCTGCAGCTGGAAGCATGTCATTTGCTCCTAACATGTTCCAGGCAACCTTTATTTATTCTAAAGAACACGAGTTTGCTGTTTTATCTGGAGGTGAAGGTAACACCACCCCCAGATTGCAGGCTATTGTGGAGACCATAAAAAAATTCGAAGCAGGAGCCGACGCCGCTGAAGCTGCATCAGCTGCAAATTCGTTTCCAGGTATAAGAATAATGGCCGGAGGTCCTAAAATTGGTGCAGCGGTTGCAGGTTCTTTCGATGCTTATGTGGTGCAGGTCTCAAGTGATGGCGTTGTCACAGTGACCCTCTATTCAGGTGGACTTGCAGTTTTAAAGCCTGGTGAGAGAGGAGCCATCATACATTTAAGAAATACACACGGTAACCCACTTTATGGAACAGCTACTAGGGTTCGTGAAGAAACTGCAGTTATGATAGGTAGAATGATAAGAGATGGTTATCCAGCAACTGAAATAATGGGCAAAGTTTTTGAAAAAGTATCAAAAGAGGCAGGTGAAAAATATGGTGGAGGTGCGGTTAATTTGGATTCTGGAATTAGCACAGGAGACATGTTCACCCCTCAAAAAATAAATGAGACTGGATTTCCCATGGATACTCCTTACAGTAAGCAATGTCCTGTTGATGGATGGAGTGTAGGTTTTCCTACAGCAGAACAATATACTAATTGTCCAGTTGATGGAACTCCATTAAAAACCATGTATGCTTATGAAGTTTTGGAAAAAACTATAACAGTAACTAGGGAAAGCGTGTTAGTTTCAGTTTATGGTAGTGATGAGATTGGAATTAAAGAGACTACTCATGAAATTGTCATAGCATCAGTAAAAAAACATGGATACAGTAGCGCTGAGATAGCCAAAGACATAAACTCTGCAATAGACAGGGGTCTTTTAGCAGGTGTAAATTATGTAGAACCAAGGGATATCAATGTAAAAGAAAGTTCAAAAGCAGTAGGAGTTTATTTCAAGCCACTTCCAGACCATAGGACATCACCACCTTGGAATCTACCTATAAGTAGTTCTGTTCTGGATATTATTGGAAATATGCAAACTGCCATAGGATTTGTTTTGGTATTGTTGGTTTTATTTAGGAGTACTTTAATAACTTCATTTTTAAAATAAATTAATTAAAATAAAAGGTTTTATTATGGCATTGGTTTTAATAAGGGCAGATAATCAAAGAAAACTTTTGAACACTCTTGCTGATATTGAAAGACACGCAAAACTAAAGATAGTTGGAAAACCAAGAATAATGTATCCAGAAAAAGCCGATAAATTGGTAGAGAACATCCTGAAACAGAAATTAAGGGTAACCTGCCATCGAGCATCCATCATCAAGGTAGCCGAAGACAGCACAAAGAGTATCATGCAGGTAAGAAAAATACATCCTCCAGGTCATGTAATGGTAATAAGTAAGGAATATCGGGAATTTGAAGTTTTAAAGCATCTTTTTAACAAACTACCGATTTTAAAGGGTTATTATTCTCTAAAATCTGTTGATTAGTTTTACTTATTAATTTAGTTATTAACTTTTTTATTTTTTAACCTTTTTTTATTCTAGCTATATCACCAATTGTAGCTCCTTTAAGGGATGATTTTCTGAATTCATCTGCACTAGTTTCTTCGGTTTTCTCTAAAAGTTTTATGTTCAAGGTTCTTTCCAACTTTTTAGCAAGCTTAATATCAGGCATCATCCTTCCAGACTCTATTCTGTTAATCACAGAAACTTTTTCATATATTTTTTCAGCCAGATCTTCGCGAGACCATACTTTTTTTTCTCTTCCTTCCCTTACAATGATATTATAATCTTCAAGAACCTCGTATGCTGGTTCTGACCTTCTGGGACGACTTTTCATAAATTTGGGTTTTGCTTTTTTAGGTGGTTCTCTTTGTATTTTCCCTAATTTTGCACATTTAGGGCATGCAAGCATAACAGATCCTTCGATCTTTGTTCTCAGAGGTTTTCCAACTATTTTTGTTCCACATATCTCACATCTCATGCCGATCCCTTTGTATTTTTTTCATTATATTCTTTATACCCCAATATTTAAATATTATCAAAAACAAGTTAAGATCAATAAAATTTAGATAGGAGTGATCTAGGATCATGGATAACGTCTCCCGAAACATATTAAAAAAGATTGAAGACTTAAAAAAAGAGATAAAAATTTTAAAAGAAGAGAGTACTAAAACTAAAAGAAACCTTATGTGGAAGATTAGAAAGCTTGAAAAAGATAAGGTTTTAATTGAAAATGAAAAGATTAGATTGGACAGGGAAGTAAAATCCCTGAGAGGGGAAATAGAAAGGTTCAGAACCCCTCCGTTGGTGGTGGCTACAATAACGGAAGTTTTAGAAGACGGGAGATTGGCTGTAAAAAGCAGTACTGGACCGCATTTTGTTATTGGATATTCACGTTTTATAGATAAAAAATTACTTGAACCTGGTGCAAGAGTTGCTCTAAACCAGCAGACATTCAGTATTGTGGATGTTTTACCATCTGAGAAGGATCCTATTGTAACTGGTATGGAAGTTGAAGAACGACCTGATATCTCATATGAAGAAATAGGTGGATTAGGTGAACAGATAGTTGAAATAAAGGAAACAGTGGAATTACCACTTAAAAAACCTGAACTTTTCGAGAATATTGGAATCGAACCTCCAAAGGGAGTTCTTCTATATGGATCTCCAGGTACAGGTAAAACTCTGCTTGCAAAGGCGGTGGCACATGAAACACATGCAACCTTTATAAAAATCGTTGCATCTGAGTTTGTGCGCAAATACATTGGTGAAGGTGCAAGGCTGGTTCGAGGAGTATTTGAACTTGCAAAAGAGAAGTCACCAAGTATAATATTCATAGATGAAATAGACGCAATAGCTGCAAAACGATTGAAAAGTTCAACAAGTGGTGATAGAGAGGTTCAAAGAACTCTGATGCAGTTATTAGCAGAAATGGATGGATTTGAATCCAGAGGAAACGTTGGAATTGTGGCAGCAACTAACAGACCTGATATACTGGATCCTGCACTACTTCGACCAGGTAGATTCGACAGATTCATCGAAGTGCCAATTCCCAATGAAGAGGGAAGAATGGAGATACTAAAGATTCACACCAAGAACATGACTTTAGACGAGGAAGTGGACATAAGACTCGTTGCATCCATAACCGAAGGAGCATCAGGAGCAGACCTCAAAGCAATATGTACCGAATCAGGCATGTTTGCAATAAGAGAAGAAAGGTCAGTTGTAGCTATGAATGACTTCATGGATGCTGTTGAAAAAACAATTGGTATAGAAAGGGATGAAGAGATAAGAAAAGAAGCTGGAGTTATGTACGGTTAAAAAGTTTATGGCTTCTTAAAGCGTAGCGTAGATATTTATTTTTTTAAATCTACGCCTTTTTTTATTTATTTTTTAAATTTTTAGATTTTTTTAAATTCAAGCCAATGATGAACCCTATGAGCTCTGATACATGATGAATGATGGGCGATCTGAGGCTTTTAGTATTTTTTTTTCAATAAAAATTTTTAATATTAATTAATTTCAAATAATCATGAAAAAAAGAGAATAATTTGAAATTTAATCGAAATTTAATATGTAAATGTGCATTAATAAACGAAAATTTACTTAATTTTAATAAAGATCAAACAAATCTCCTAAAACCACCTTATTATCAGTCTGAATGAGATGCGGAATCTTTCCAACAGTCCCTGCAGCTTCTCCCACCACCACCAAAACTCCCCTCATATATTGTTTGAAGTTCTCTGCTTTTTCAAGACATCTCTGTACTGCATCATGATCTATTTCTCCGAGAGATTCATTTGCAATGGCTGTTGCAAGTGCATCTGCAATGCTGGCATGATCAGCAAATACAGTAACAGAATCAGCTCTTCCGAAGCTGATTGAGTGGCCTACTGTTCCAGAAGATGTGCATATTCCCATAGGAGTTCTTCCATGTTTTATTTTAAACCCAATTTTACCTGATAATGAGGATGATCCAGCATAAAGGCCAGTTATAACATCTTTATTAGTTTTAAGGGCTATGTCACCGCCGTTATCTACAATTACATATCTTGCACCTTTTCTTCTCAGATATTCCATTGAAAGCTGTGAAATAGTACCGGCAACAGCTGCCATTGGACCAACATTTGCTATTCTCCCGGATCTTACCATGAGTTTCACTATAAATGGTGATTCTTCCATAGAAAATAGTGAAAGTGGTTCAAAAGTTGTTAAAAACCCTGGATTTCTCCTGATATAACTTTTAAGTTTTGATCGTTCTTTTAAAATAAAATCCGTTAATCCATGCCTTACCAAGTCAGTCTTAAGTAAGATATTTGTCTCCTCAATTCTAATCCTTTCTTTAATCATTGTAGCTTTATTTGTTGAAACTTCAAATAAAATATTAACATAAATTTATTTAGTCCATTTGGAAATAATATCAAATGGAGTGATTAAAATGGAAGAGACGGAAAAAATGAATTCATATACTAGAGAGAGAATCATCCTAGAGACCAATCCACGTCTTATGGTTCATCTAAAATCCGCTATAGTTAAAATTATCATTTTATTTTTGATTATATATTTTTATAGCTGGATAATAACAATGGTTGTCAAATTACAAACATCTCTAACTGATATTGTTAAACTTCCCCTGCTTTCGGCAACTACAATCATAATCACAATTCTTATTTTGGCACTGGTTATTTGGGTTATCTGGGATTTAATATCATGGAAATTTACGAAATATATGATTACTAACCAGAGAGTACTCATCCAAAAGGGTGTAATGACTAAACAGAGAACTTATATTCATTATGAAAAAATTCAGGATATAACTGTATCACAGAGTTTATCTGAAAGGTTGTTTAAAAGCGGAGATATTGAAATATTTGGAGGACATGAAGTCACCAGGCTCCTTCTTAAAAATATCCCTCATCCTGAAAGAATCGAAAATATGATAAACCAGAAAATTGAAGGGGAAGATCTGGAGATGGAAAGACCTCCAGAAACATCAAAAACAGATAAATCCATCATGGCAAAACATGGGGAAAAATTTAAAAAATAGATTATTAAATCAATAATATCTGTTTTATTATTCTCTGCATCATGTACTAAGCGTGAATTGTTTATACATTTCATAAGTAAAAAGGAACTAAATCATATTCTAAATAATTTATAGTCAAGTACAAAACTTTTTAAACTATGTGTTCAACACAAAAGTGGAAAAAGTGATTTTAAGCAGATGCAAACTGATATTCCATGATTTATTTGATCTATAAGTCTAATAAGTTATGCTCTTAACTATAATTTAAATTGATTAGAAATATTGGTATTAAAAATAATTTACAAAAATGACTCTATTTAATAAGGGAAGATAACATGAAAGACTATGATGTCATGGTAGTAGGTGCAGGACCAGTAGGCTCAACTTTTGCAAGATACATGGCAGAGCGAGGATTCAAAGTTGGAATATTGGAGAAAAAGAAGGAAATTGGTGTTCCTCTACAATGTGCCGGCCTTGTGGGCAAAAAAATAAAAGATGTAAACTTTTTACCTGAAAAATTCATACTTAACCAGGTTTATGGAGCCCACCTACATTCTCCATCAGGTACGACAGTTTCAGTCAGTAAAGGGGAACCTGAAGCATATGTTTTAGACAGAGTTGCATATGACCAATTTTTAGCCAAATTAGCAGTTCAGGAAGGTGCAGAACTTCGCCTAAATCATAAAGTAGAACATGTGAACATTGAAACTGGAGAAGTATATCTAAAAAATGCTAAATTTTCTGCTGAAGTTGTTGTTGGTGCTGGTGGCTACTCATCAGTAGTTTCAAAAGAATTCAATCCAGAGCCAAAGACAGTTAAAGCAGCCCAATACTTGGTGGATATGGGTGAAGATACATTTAACGCTGATTATGTCAATTTATATGTGAATTCTGAAATATCCCCAGGATTTTTGTGGGTGATCCCATTATCTGAATCCACTGCACGTATTGGATTATTTTCTAATTTAGATTATTCTAAATTAAACCAGTTCTTGAACGGATTTTTGAATAATCATGAAGAATTCAAAAAGGCAACTATTCTGAAAAAATACCATGGAATTATACCTGTTTATGACCCTAAAAAGGAGATAGTGAAAGATAGAGCTATATTGATTGGTGATGCAGCTTCTCAGGTAAAGCCAACAACAGGTGGTGGGCTCAATATTGGTTTTGCTTGTGCAAAAATGGCTTCGAAGGCAGTATCCAGGGCCATAGAAACAGGAAACCCCCAACTTTTGCGTGAATATCAAACTGAATATAGGAAGAGATTTAAAGATGAACTAAAAATTCAACTTGAAGTTCAGAAATCTTTTGAACTTTTAAACAATGATGATCTTGATTTTCTGTTTACTAAACTTAAAAAAGAAGGCACTGAAAATGTTATTTCACAATATGGAGATATGGACTCTCAATCTCTTCTTGTGAAACATTTGGTAAAGAGTGGTTTGATATTTTCGGTTCTTCCTAAAGTCATATTTAGGAGGATATCTAACTTATGGAGCTCCTTTTAATATTATCACGTGAACATGATACACTACCTAAAGCTGAAGTCATAGCAGTTCTGGAGTCTGAGAGAGTACATTTTGAAATAAAATGTGAATATAATGGAATCCTGGTTTTGAATATCGCTGATAGGGACGATTGGATCATTAATATTTTAGCTAAAAGGCTGGGCTTTCTTCATGAGATATCAGAACTTATTATAAAAACAGATATAAATAAATTAAATACTGATGTCCTAGAATATTCCTGGAAAGGTGTTATAGATTACGATTATGCTGTAAGGGTTAAAAAAACCTATACAAAAATTGATCTAGACTCTCAAGTTATGGAATCGGAAATTGGAGGTGTTATTAAAAGAAAACTAAAAAATGGGGCCGTTGTGAATCTTGATAATCCAAAAACATTCATAAGGGTACTTTTATTCAACAGAAAAGTTTTCGTTGGCAAAAGATTAGTTAAAGTAAATAAAAAACATTTCTTCAACTTAAAACCACATAAAAGACCGTTTTTTTATCCGGGATCCATGAGCCCTAAACTTGCAAGGTGTATGGTGAATTTATCAAAAATAAAAAAGGGTGAAATACTTCTGGATCCATTCTGTGGTACTGGGGGCATTTTAATAGAAGCTGGAATCATTGGTGCGAAGTTAATAGGAATGGATATAGATTGGAAAATGGTTGAAGGCACAAGAGAGAATCTGGATTTTTGTGGTATAAGCGATTATAAAGTTTATATGGGTGATGCAAGGAATATAGAACTCCCGAACAAGGTAGATGCAATCGTAACAGATCCTCCGTATGGTATTTCTGCATCTACAGTTGGAGAAAAAGTTGAAAAGCTCTATCAAGAATCTCTTTCCAGTATGCAGAGAATAATAAAAGAGAAGGGATATCTTTGTCTTGCAACACCTCATTATCTGGATCTTCCTAGATTAATAAATCATACAAAATTTAAAATAATAGAACAGCATGAGATAAGAATGCACAAAAGTTTAACCAGAGTTATATCTGTATTAAAAAAGGTGTATTAAAAAAAGGAATAGATTAGGAATAGATTAAGATGGAGGTATATAAAATGAATGTGGGGGATCGCTTTATTGGACGTTAGAATATTTGATACAACACTGAGAGATGGGGAACAAACTCCTGGAGTTTCTCTAACACCTGATGAAAAGTTAAGAATTGCTACAAGACTTGATGAGTTAGGTGTTGATGTTATAGAGGCTGGTTCAGCTATAACATCTGAAGGTGAAAGAGAAGGGATAAAAAAAGTTGTTTCTGAAGATCTTTCTGCTGAAATATGTAGTTTTACCAGGGCAGTTAAAGTGGATATAGATGCTGCCTTAGATTGTGGTGTAGATAGCATCCATCTGGTTGTTCCAACATCTGATATCCATATAGAACATAAACTAAGAAAGACAAGAGAAGATGTAAAACGTTTTGCTGTTGAATGCACTGGATATGCTGTTGATCATGGTTTACTGGTAGAACTGTCAGCTGAAGATTCTACAAGAAGTGATTTCGACTTTTTAACCCAAGTGTTTAAAGAAGGAATAGAGGCCGGTGCCAAGAGAATATGTGCATGTGATACTGTTGGAATGCTAACTCCTGAAAAGGCGTATAAATTTTATGGCAATCTCTGCAAGTTGAATGTACCTGTGAGTGTTCACTGTCACAATGATTTTGGACTTGCTGTGGCCAACTCCCTAGCAGGATTAAGAGCAGGAGCAGCTCAAGTCCATGTAACTGTAAATGGAATAGGAGAAAGAGCTGGAAACGCATCCTTAGAAGAAGTAGTAATGTCTCTTTACTCGCTTTACAATGTAAAAACAAAGATAAATACACAGATGCTCTATGAAGTGTCAAAAATTGTAGCTAGGTTAACTGGTATGTATTTACAGCCTAACAAAGCCATAGTTGGAGAAAATGCCTTTGCTCATGAATCAGGGATACATGCAGATGGAGTTATAAAAAAAGCAGAGACTTATGAGCCAATAACACCAGAACTTGTTGGACATCAGAGAAGATTTGTAATTGGTAAACACATAGGTTCCAGTCTTCTTAAAAATAGGCTTGAGGAGATGGGGTTGCGTGTTGACCAAGAAAAATTTGACCAGATATTCAGAAGGGTAAAGACCCTGGGGGACATGGGAAAAAAAGTCACAGATATCGATTTAGAGGCAATAGCTGAGGACGTACTTGGACTATTGCCTGAAAATGCAGTTGAACTTGAAGAACTCACAATAGTATCTGGAAACAAGGTAATGCCCACTGCATCAGTTAAACTTAAAATAGATGATAAAGAAAAACTTGAAGCTGGTGTTGGTGTAGGGCCTGTTGATGCTGCAATAGTTGCCATTAAAAAAGCCATAAAAGACGTTGCTGACATCCAACTTGAAGAGTACCATGTGGACTCTGTAACTGGAGGTACAGATGCTCTGATTGATGTGGTGATAAAGCTTAGAAACGGAGATAAAATCGTAAGTGCCCGGAGTATCCAGGCAGATATCATAATGGCAAGTGTAGAAGCATTTATAGGGGGAATAAATAGAATTTTGGCTGACAAAAAATTAAAGGAATCTGAAAGGTGAATTTGAAGATTGATATTCCCCATTAAACTAGTTCCCATTAAAATTTTTATATTTTTTCTTTGAATTAAAAAAACGTAGGAGAAAGTTATATATTAGTTAATTAAGTTTTTTACTCAAATACTTTTAATTTAGAGAGGAAAAATGCAATATAATATCAAAATATCTGGTTTTAGATTGTTTGTTGGTGATTTAGGCAATTTAATGGGTCAGATAAAAAAAATCAGCCAATCCCATCCTGGTTGCACAATACAGCTTTTAAATGCCGAGGGAGTTGCAGGTAGGGAACATGTGCTTCACGCTGCCATTCATGCCCTTAAAGCATTTGAAAGGAGAAAAAACATTGCTAAAGACCTTGGAATTGAGATATGTGTAAGAACATCCGCCCAAAGGCAGATATCAAAGGCTTTAGATATTTTAGGCGTTAGAGAAGGTAAGATGAATCTTTGTGCTGTTTTTGTAGGTTGTGATGATGAAATATTAAATAAAATCAGTTCCATCCTTGGAGAAAGAGATGATGATCTTTTAAAACCTGATAAAAATGTTTTAAGAAGAATTTATAAAATATTAGATGTAGAAGAGGAAAGCGTAGTTGATATCACAAAAATAATGATTGAAAAAACCACTTTGCTAATATTAGAAACCTGATAATAGATTTAAATTGTTTCCTTGATAATTTGAACGATTTCTTCAAGATTTTCAAGCTTTAAACATCTTAAATCCAGATTTTTAATTTCAACACACACGGCATTTGCGTTAATTCTTTCATATCTGGGGCAGATAGTAATAATATTTCTTCCTTCAACATTTAACTTCTTTCTAAGTTCATATCCAACCTTTTGTGGATCATTGACAGGTAAAGCAATGGTTATACCTCTTTTATCTTTATGGATACTGTATTCCAGTTCTTTTTTTAAAAATTTGCAAGCTTTAACTGTTCCTGACAAAGTTTGAGATGCATTTTTAATCTCTGCAGATATCCCTGCACATGTAATGGAATCTGCTTTTACTATCTTTAAAATGGTTTTAGCAGATTTGAGGATTTTATTATCATCTGTGGATATAAACCCACCATTTCCAACATTTATTATTTTAGGATAACCAGTTGAGGCAAGGATAACATGAGCATGATTACCATTTGCCAATCTTTTTTTCTTATCCCCTACAGCACCTGATGCATCTTCAACTAAAGTAACACCATTTTCATTGCAGGTTTTATATATCTGTTTTATGGACTGTTCTCCTATGTATCCTGCAAAACTTGTAAGGAAGAGAGCTTCTGGATTTTTATCTTCGATGATATTTATTAGAACATCTGGATCAATGATTCCAAGATTTGTTGGCACTAATAGGGCCTCGATACCAAGGAATTTGGCAATATTTTTAAATCCAATCCAGCCACCCTGGTCTGGGATGAGGATCTTGTTGTTGAAAGTACTCATAACTGAAAGTATGGCTGAATTACCACTGTTTACAATTTTCACGTGTTTGTGACCTGTTATATTGCTTACACTATCCTCTGCTGTTCTAATATATTCAGTTCTGCCTGCTGCATGATCAATACTCATCGCAGCATTGCACATGGCCATTCTAGCTTCCTTCGAAGGTCTTTTATATAAAAGTTCCAAATAAATCATCCCTAGAGAATCTTTTTTATTTAAATAAATATTAATTAATTTCAATAGTTTTAAAAAACTGATATAAGAAAACTAATTTAAGCAAATTCTATTGTACTCGGCGGTTTATCGCTTACAGATAATGCCACATGGGTGACTTCATGAATTTCAGCAGTTATCCGCTGTGAGATGGTTTTTATCATGTTCCAGGGGAGTTCTGGAACGTTAGCAGTCATGGCATCCAGAGATTCCACCATTCTTAAGATAACCAGATAACCATAGTCTCTTATGTCTCCTTTAACACCGGTGACTTTGGTATCAGTTAAAACTGCGAAATATTGCCACAATGTTTCGTCAAGACCTTCTTTTTTTACTTCGTCTTCTACTATGGCGTTAGCTTTTCGGCATATTTCTATTTTTTCAGAACTTAACTCTCCAACAACACGTACAGCGAGTCCTGGTCCGGGATAAGGTTGTCGATTAACAATTTCAGGTGGAAGGCCGAGTTTTGTCCCTAAAATCCTGACTTCATCTTTATATAGTTCTCTTATTGGTTCTACTATCTCCAGAACCAGCCCATGGGGTAGGGCAACATTGTGGTGCGATTTTATTTTCCCCTGACTTTCTATCCAGTCTGGTGCTATTGTCCCCTGAACCAAAAACTCAGCCCCTTCTTCTTCTGCAATTCTTTCAAAAACTCTTATAAAAACTTCTCCAATAATCTTTCTCTTTTCTTCAGGATCTTCAACACCCTTCAATTTATCTAGAAATTCATCTTCTGCAGATACAAATCTGAAATTTAACCTTTTCTGGAATGTATTTTTAACATAATCAGCTTCCCCTTCACGAAGAAGCCCATGATCCACAAAAACAGCGATAAGATTATCTTCAATAGCTTTGGATGCTAATACAGAGGCTACAGAGCTATCAACACCACCAGATAATGCAATTATCGCTTTTTTATCGCCCACAGTTTTTTTGATTTCATGGATGGCTTCTTGAATAAAACTAGATGGATTGAACATTTTTTCACCTTTTAAAATAGTATTATTGGCTATGGATATTATAACTATCAAATTAACATTTAATACTCTTACAAACCTCAAAAAAATTTTCAAATACCTTTGGGCCATTTTCAGTGTGAAATACCTCAGGATGGAACTGTACACCGTATATGGGCTTTTTGTTATGTTTCATAGCTTCAATTTCACAAATAGAAGAACTTGCAAGGATTTTGAAATCTTCTGGCAATTTTTTTACTTCATCTTTGTGTGATGCCCATACTTTCATTTTAACATCACTACCAAGCCCTTTAAAGATGTCATTTTCGTCTTCTATCACTATTTCGATCTGAGCGTAACTCTCATTGCCTGCAGGTCCGATTTCACCTCCAAAGGTCTTTGCAATGATCTGATGACCAAGACAAATACCCAAAATAGGACAATCCAATTTTTTAACATATTCTAAGCTATTTCCAGACATTTCTACTGATGGGCCCCCTCCCAGAACAATACCTGTAGGATTTCTCTCATTTATTTCGTCAATAGACAGAGAGTTTGGAATTAACTCGGAAGATATGTTTAGATAGCTTAAAGTCCTGTAAATTCTATGATTGTATTGTCCATGATTGTTTACGACAAGTATTTTCATTTTTTGCCTCGAAATTTCTAATAAATTTATATATCAAAAATTGCAATGTTAAGATATGGAACTTATAGACGTTATATATATAATTATAGCTATTGTAATTGCCATTGTTCTGGTGAATATAATATTCTGGTTATTCCCAATTATTATCATACTTGTATTGGCCTATATCATATACTTATTCATAAAACGTACTTAAAAATAAGGAATAGGTTAAGGAATAGATTATAGGATGTCTAATATTATATAATTTTTCTTTTTATTATATAATGCTATAATTTTAATTTATTTTTAAAAAGAAAAAAAATAAGGTGAAATTTAAATGGTTTAAATTTCAACCAGGTATCTGTTTTATATTTCCGGCTCCATTTATCTGTTGAGTTATTTTCGGGTTTCCTATATAAGAAATGTCGCCTCCTCCATTTATAATTGCATTTAGAAGATCAGACACCCTAAGAGTTGCTTTTCCAGCTCCATTAATTGTGATTGTTACAGTTTTGCTTGATAGATCATTTGCTGTGTATTCACCTGCTCCAGAGATGGTTATGGTCTGATTAGTGACATTACCTGCGATATACATTTTACCGGCTCCAGATATTGTAATAGTTAGTGTTGTGGCGTTTAAATTGGTTAGATTACCTTCTCCTGCTCCAGAGATAACTATAGTTAAATCTTTGGCATTTAATTTATTGGATTCAATTTTTCCACTTCCTGAAATGGCAATTGAGTTAATATCTTTCACTGTTAAGTAGAATTTAACTGGCTTAGTAGGTACTGGTGAATTATTTTCGAATTTAATGGATAGTTTGTTATTACTTACGTCGGTTTTTATATAGGGCATAACGTTATCTTCAGCCTCAACAGTAAGCGATTCTTTGTCACCCTGGGTTATAATAAGAGTACCCATACCATTGAGGTCTATTTGGTTGAAACCACTAACATTCTTTGATTCGTTTTTTAAATTTCCAGATCCAGTCCCAGTCTGTCCTATGCAACCTGATGCAGCTACAACTATTATGAGGATAATAGCTGCAAACATATATTTTTTCATTAAATTCCTCCTAAATTTAAACCTCTAAAATTATATTAGTTATCAAGATTTTATAAATATTATTATTTAGATCTTCCGTTTAAAAGAGTTAATTATTTTAAAATAGCTTTTTAATATAGCTACAAATTTTGATCAAAGAAAAACGCCTCTAATTGACTTATAGTGATGATAAATGTTAAAAAAAGTTTTGATGTCTTTAAGTAAGCTATTTAAATACTAAAAATCCCACATTAAAAAAATTAACATTAAAAAAATTACATATTTAAAATTTAATACTTTTTATAAAAAACTTCCTGATAAAAAATTTTATAAAACAAATCTGAATTTGGCTGATTATATGGAAAAAACAGTAATTTCAATAACTGAATGTCAATCTTATGATAAATTAGAAGTTCAAAAAGCTGTTGATAATTGCTTAGACTTGCTTGGAGGAATCTCATCTTTTATTAATTCCGCTGATAAAGTCTTGATAAAACCCAATATGCTCATGGCAAAAGCCCCCGAAGCCAATGTTACCACTCATCCATCAGTTATCGAAGCGGTCATTAATACTGTAAGGGCAGCTGATGCTATTCCAATGGTTGGAGACAGTCCTGGCGGTATTATAAAGACTAATATAAATGAATACTTCCGAGCTACGGGGATAACTGAAGTTTGTGAAAGGTTAAATGTAGAAATAATAAATTTTGAAAAATCTGGTGTCTATTTAAAGAGCAGAAGTGGCCGAAAGTATCATATATCCAAACCAGTTTTAGATTGTGATTTTATAATCAACCTCCCTAAAATAAAGACTCATAGTTTGACTATTTTCACCTGTGCCATAAAGAATATGTTTGGGGTTGTTCCAGGATTAACTAAAACAGATTATCATCGTAAAGCTCCTAAACCCGCAGAATTTGCTAAATTAATGGTTGATATATTCACTTTAACCAAGCCAAATCTTAGCATTGTAGATGGGATTGTGGGGATGGATGGTGCTGGTCCTTCTTCTGGAGATCCTAAGGAACTGGGTATGATCTTAGCAAGTGAGGACGGTGTTGCCTTGGATTGTTTCTTATGCCATATTCTGGGCAAAGACCCTGAAAAAATTCCTACAAACCGAATTGCGATTCAACAGAGTTTAGGTGAAGGAGAAATAAAAAATATTGAAATATTGGGATATAAACCTGAGATTATAAATGATTTTAAATGGCCACCAAATCTTTCCAGCACAATTGATCTGTTTCCATCTCTTATAGTTAAAGCCTTAATTAAATTCTGGTGGAGTAGACCTGCAATTAACTCTAAAAAATGTGATGATTGCAAGAGTTGTATAGAAAGCTGCCCTGTAGATGCTCTTCAGCAAGGAGTCTATATCCCTGAATTTGACTACTCTAAATGCATAAACTGCTTATGCTGCATGGAAATTTGTCCTGAGGGAGCGGTGTATCAGGATAAAAGCTTTATTTTCAATTTAACATCCCGATTCTCTCGATAAATTAATTTTCTTACTTAATTAAATTTATTTTTAAATAAATTAATTATTAATTATTTTGTATATGGGTTTGCTTTCAAATTGTAATTTAAATCATTATAGAAAGTTAAATATTAAATTGAATTCATAAAATATCATAAATAATTTCTTATACATTTTTGAGGTGTATATATGGGTGTGTTACATGAGTCCTTTGGTTTAAGAACCAGTAGAAGACTTGAAATTAGAGACATAACCAATGAGATAGCCGGAATTCTGAAAAAAGCTAATATTAAAAATGGATTAATAAATGTTTTTACAAGACATTCTACATCTGGAATAGTAATTAATGAAAATGAATCCCGTTTAATAAAAGATTTTGAAAATGCTCTTAAATCGTTAATACCCAGTGATAGAAATTATCTCCATAATGCCATTGACAACAATGCTGACTCACATATTCGGGCATTCTATGTGGGAAGCAGCGAAACCATCCCTGTTGAAAATGGTTCAATGAACCTTGGTACATGGCAAAGTGTTTTTTTTGTTGAACTGGATGGTCCCAGAAGTAGAAAGGTTATGGTTACAGTAATTGGTGAATAGAATAACTAGAACCCTATAAAAGTAAAAAAATAAAAAGACAAACTAGAATAAAAAAAGAATGAGAAAAATATTATCATGATTTTTGAGGACTAAATTCAACCTCAAATGCAATCACAGGATATTCCAGATTGAAATTGGTTATAACCTCTGGATGAACTTCTCCAAAGAATCCACACAACGAACCATCCAAAGAAGACTCTTTTAAAACATCTCCTGGTGATTCATGCTCATGGACTCCTCTAAGATATGCACATCTTCCTTTAATAAAAGATGGATGGTCATATGATTCAATTTCCATCCCAAGCCCAAGATTTAGAACCAATGAATCCACAATCGACTTTATTTCAGTAAAATTTGCAGTGGAATGTGTTACAGCTCCTGCTAATTTTTTCACAGTTTTTACACTTGTTTCAGCAGATTCATCTATAAAAACAACTTCACCAATCTCAAAGATCTTCTGCGGTAGTTCTTCATGTTTGTTATCTTCCAGAAACTCCATCAAACCATTTAAGAGGCTTTTCCGTATCATTGTTCTGTCCTGAGATATAGGTTGGGCCACTATTACTCTATCATCCTCAGTAAGTTTCATATTTTCAAAATGCTGTTTTTCATTTGTGAGCATTAGACTCATAGTTTCATAAAAACCCATTCCAACCATTATCTCTCTTAGAATCTGATCAAAGGCTTGCCAGTTATCTTCTCTGCCTATGGTGGACACTTCAGGTATTTCAGGTTTTAGATTATCAAAACAGTACCCCACGGCAATATTTTCGACTACATCTACTTCATGGATGATATCCATCCGGTATGAAGGAACAAAGACCTGAATTTCATTTTCATTTAGAATTTCAGCACCAATCCTGACTTTTCCAAGAAAATCTACAATATCAGACACAGTAAGCTGGATTCCAATAATATTTTCAGCATTTTTAAGCGTAACTTTCTTCTTTCTTGGATTTAAATCAGGTGTGCTAACCTTTTTATGACTGTAAATAACATCCAAGGTTTTTATTTTACCACCTGCTTCAGCAAAAGATGTGGCAATAATATTCAGTGCATAATTTACTGCTTTCTCATCAGTCCCTGTAACATCAATTAAAATATTTTTTGTGCCTGTTGTAAGTTTTGTAAGCTCTCCATTTATTATTGGGGGCATTGAAAGTACAGCATTGTTTGAATCCACAATAAGCGGATACCTGTCGAATTTTTCAACCAGATGTGCGTATTCTCTTCCTTTTTTGTGTTTTTGAAGAACTTCGCTTAGAGTCATTTTTGTGCTGGATTCAAGAGGTACAAATGATATTTCATCGCCTTTGGCAGCTTTATAGAAGAAAGGAGGAGTTAAAGCATCTAAATTATGAATTCCTATTGCTACCTTTTTCCTGTCCCTTCCTATAACCCAATGAAGGTCTTCCTGGAATTCCATAAGCTGTTTCAGTTTATCTTCATCCAGATTGATATCTTCAACAACACAGAAAGATACATAAGGTCTTATATCAGCTAGATTTGGATCTACCTCAACATTCATACCTGAAGAGCTTGTCAGATACTCTGGCATTCCCTTCTCAATTTCTAGGAAACCCTTAAGTGTTCTTGCAATTCCTTCAACACTAAAATGGTCTGGGCGGTTTGGGAAAAATTCCACACGTATTTTTTCTTCATCATAATCCTCTATATCACTTCCAATCATGGGAAGCATTTTTATGATTTTTTCTTCTGGAACCTCTTTTCCCAGAAGTTCATAAATGTCACTGTAGTTTACGGTTATAACCGGCATATTATCCTCTCAGTTATTTATTAGGACTAATTAATAAATATAAACACTTTTTTTCGGTCATGTAAGACATTGATATTAATCATAATTGTATTCTATCATTTATATTTCGATCTTATAAAGAATAGATACTTAATTTAAATATATTTTACCTTATTTTTTGAATAAAATCACCTCAAAACACAAAAAAATGAAATGAGGCAGAAATAGAGACATAATATATAGTGAATATAAATAAAAGAAGAATTGATTAATGAATTTGGGATTTAATCCCTTTTTTTATTTTAATTTTATTTTTTTTTATTTTTAATATTTTTGAAAAAATATGATTTTTTCATCATCCTCCAGA
>Ga0194111_10000464_pt1 | contig 49421 bp, 33 predicted proteins | sample TA2KigC300mmetaG_FD_146194 | JGI IMG/M metagenome (GOLD analysis project Ga0194111, IMG submission 146194) | Freshwater microbial communities from Lake Tanganyika, Tanzania - TA2015033 Kigoma Deep Cast 300m | ecosystem: Environmental > Aquatic > Freshwater > Lake | place: Tanzania: Lake...
TGATACACGAGTTCACGCTTCTCATCGGTGAACTTCCCCAGCCATGCCTCGTATAGCATGGAGGCGTCCGAGTAGAAGATGTTCCCTCCGAATGGGGGGTCTGTGAAAATGAAATCGACGGAGCAGTCAGGCAACCAGTTCAAATCATCGGCAGACCCCGTGTTGACAACACACGGAGCGGGCGAGGACTTCCGTAACTTCGCCAACTGACCGAGACCCTGTGCCACCTGGCGAATCTTGGTCTCCAACTGGCGCATGATGTTGTCCTCAACCGTAATCGAGCCAATGTAGAGCAGACCAGTAAGTGAGCTATTCCCTCCTCGCCGGAACTTGTATCGGGTTGTCCGCTCAATATGGCTGAATGTCGATGTGATGAGGAAGCGAAGTGGCGCAATGAGCTGGCTCGCGGATGCCTCGGCCCACAGCCGGGCCAAGGCTCTGAGGTTGCGACGGGTGTAGAAGTCAGAAATTCGCGAGACTCCGTGTTTCGTCACGCCCATGCTCATCAATTCGCGATGAGGGTAAATCTCTTGGTTGGGATACCAGTCACGAATGTCCTCCTTATGAAGTTGGACTGCTTTCTCCAATTCCCGCTGGCTAACGCGCCGATAGTAACGACCCTCATTTCCTGAAATGCGTCCAAAGTCGATGGCGACATAGACAGGGACGGCACGGACATAATCGAGGTCGTATTTAGTCCACTTCTGACCGCAGGAAGGGCACTCGAAATCATCGCGGACGTTCCCTGCTGGATCATCAACAGCGACATTCCACAGCACAATCTCGTGACCACAACCTCGTGCTACCCGCTTCTTCTGCGTAATGGGCTTGCCCGCATTCTTGCCCCTCGTGCTGACCTTACCAGTAGGTTCTTCGACAGTGACAAAGCCTTCGCAGCGGTAAACGTCCGACCAAATCGTGTATTGGATGGTGGCCGGGATACAAATCCACCGCTCGACCTTGCCCACGTCGAGCTTGCCCCAGTCGTCGTCACGCGGTAGGTCCGTGACCGGATAGCCGAGCCGCTCCTCGACCTGGGCTTTGGTCAGCAACTCCCAGGTGCGTGTGGCTTGGGCGTCCCGCCCAAGCTCTTGCGGGAACAGATCCCCGCATGCGTTCTGCGGCGCTGAGCATACGGGCGGGACGCCCGTGCCACGGGCGGCCTGGCCATCCTGGCCAGAGTTCGCGTCTGGCGCCGCGCCAGGGGCGTACAGATGCAGCAATAAGCCGGCCGCGCGGCCCAGCCAGTTCCAGCCCTTCAGCCCGGCTTTCGCCGCGTTGTCCAGGGCGTAACGCACCTGCCGCTCGAAGTCCAATTGGTCGCGCACGAGGTGATCGTAGTATTCGTCCTGCCAGAACTTCCCCGTGCGGCCAAGGAGCTTGTTGGCTTCCTTGGCGGTAAAGGATTTCCAGGCGTGCAGGATAGCCGGCAGGGTGTGGTCAGCCAGGGGCTGAAGCACAACGTGGACGTGGTTCGGCATCAGGCACCAAGCGGCAAGACGGTAACGCTGGCCATCGAAATGGCGAAGCGCATTCTGCACCAGTTGAGCGATCGGCTCTCGCCGCAACCAACAGGCGCCCTGGCCGGCGTCGAGAAAGGCCTCGACGCGCTCGGCGTAGAGCTGATCGAGGCGCTCGCGCTCAGCGTCGGACAATTTACGCCCCTGTTGGCGCGCGCGTTTCACGATGTCGTCACGTTCCCTGAGGAAGCCTTCCCAGACTTGTTGTGGGAGGGCGTCGGCGAGGCGGAAGTTGACGGCGTAGGTCGCGCCTGCCTGAGTCCAGTGGGGCAGGTAGGCGCCTTGGCGGCGTTCGACCGGCTCGAAGGAGTTGTAGGTCTTGAACGTGGCAGGGGCATCTTGCCCCTGAACCACGGGCGACACGGCGGCAGTAACCTGGTCAGCATGTATGGACTGTACGCTAGTTATGCTCACGGGCGGGACGCCAGTGCCACGAGGCTTCAGGCGGCTAGCCACCTCGTAATTGGCCGGATCATACAGGCCCACCGCTGGCTCGTAGTGCTCGGTGCCGTAGAGCCAGTCGAACTCATCTTTCACCGCCGCCTTGATCCGCTCGAACTCGCGCTTCAGGGCCTCGACATCCACCGGGGTGTTGTAGTTGTAGGCGATGTGGCAGGCGGCGGGGGACAGGTCGTTCAGGATACAGGCACGCGGGCCAACGCGGTCCTTGAGTTCCGGGAACTGCTCCAGGATGTCGGCGGGCGGGTGGGCGCACATTTGCGCCGCCACGCCGGTCATGCCCGACCCGCAAAACGGGTCGAGGATGAGGTCGCCCGGCTGGGTGTAGTGGAGGATGTAGGGGATGATGCTGCGCGGCGGAACCTTGGTGTGGTAGGAGTGCGCGTTGTAGATCGGGTCGTTCTTGCCCTCCTTGATGTCCGCCGCGAAAGGGGGGCGATCGTAGGTGTCGGTCGCGGGGTCGTAGGGCTTGACGTGTTTGGCAAGAAACTCTTCCAAGGCTGAAGGCTGAAGGCTGAAGGCTGAAGGCGCTCCAGAAAGGCTAAAGGCTGAAGGCTGAGGGCTGAAGTTCGGCGGATTCGCTTGTTTGGTTTCTTCACTCATGTTTCAGCATTCAGCGTTCAGCCCTTAGCCTTTTTATCAATCGTTGTGAGAATCGCGGTGAGTTGGTTGGTTTCGTCAAGCAGATCGGCCATCTTCGCGGGTGGAACGATGTCGCTCTCGACCAGGAGTTCGAGCCAGTAGGCCGTTTCCTCGATCTCCTTGAGCGAGTCACCGATCTTCGAGATGAACTCCGCTTTCGAGCGTCCCCGCGACGCTTCCCGGTAATTCGCGCCGACCGAAGTTCCCGAACGCAGGACTTGCTTGCCGAGCACCTGCGCCACGGTGTCGGTCTTCGGCAGCGCGGCATACATGCGAATCACCCGCAGCGCAAACCGCTTGGTTCGTATCTTTAGGTCTTCCGGCTTCTGGTCCATACTTCAGCCTTCAGCCTTCAGCCTTCAGCCTTGCTTGGGTCTTCCGGTTTCTGATCCATACTCCAGCGTTCAGCCTTTGCCCTCGGCTCAATCGCGGAGCAGCGCCTTGAATCCCGCCTGCTCGAAGTGCTCGTCGGTGGTGAGGGCTTCGGTCAGCCCATGCTGCGTCATGACGACGAAGGCCATACAGTCCGTGAGTCCCCACTCCTTGTCCGGCCGCTGCCGATAGAGGTCAAACGCTTCCGCACAGAGCGTTTCGCTAGCGGGAACGATTTCCACAGTGGGTGCGCCCTGCAAGCTCTCGAGGAAACGGATGGCCGTAGGCCGAAAGCGAAGGCGAGCAAGGGCGTCGCCGACCTCCAAACACACGGCCCGGGTAGTGACGAGCCGCACGCGATGGGCGGCGATGTGCTGCGCCAGTGTCAGCGCCTTCGTGTGATGCTCGTCCGTGCGCGAGGCCAGCGCCACGGCGTAGGCGGTGTCGAGGAAAACGTGGGGGGCCGTCATAGCTTCCTGCCGTGGTACAAGTATTCCTCAAGGTTTTCCGACCAGTCGGGCGGGCCTTCAAGACGGGCCTCTTCCAAGACCTTGAGAAAGGCGTAAGGCTCACCTTGGTTGTTCTGCCGCTTTTCCGGCAGCAGCACGATGACCTCGACTTCCTCGCCTGGCGGCAGGGCCGGGGTGGCAATTTCGACCGTGCGGTCGGGTTTGACTTTCGTGATTTCGCGGATGGCAGTCATAGCGGTTATTATTTGGACGATAACGTTCTTGTCGAGGCAAGGGAACCGCCGGAGCTCACGCCGCTGCCTTCGTGGACCAGCAGGCGGCTGTAAATCTTCAGCCGATCTTCGAGGAGACGCTTCGGTGGCAGTCGAGTGAGATACTCCGAAACCTGCATCTTGTGCAGGCCGTGGCTGAGCAGCAGCTCGACGTGCTGGCGCTTCTTGGACGTGCAAAGGATGAGGCCGACCGGCTCGTTCTCGATGTCCTGCCGCCATTCGTGCTGCTTCAGCCAGGACAGATACAGGTCCATCTGGCCTTTGTCGGCGGCGGCGAACGGGCCGATCTTCAGATCAATGGCCACGAGGCAGCGGAGACGGCGATGGTAGAACAGCAGGTCCAGGTAGTAGTCGTCGTCGTCGATCCGCATGGGGAACTGGCGGCGGATGAAACAGAAGTCGCTGCCCAGCTCGGTCAGGAATTGCTGGAGGTTGGCAATGATGGCGGCTTCGAGGTCTTTCTCGGAATACGCGCCCTTGAGGCCCAGGAAGTCGAGCAGGTAGGGGTCTTTGAAGGCGTCCTCGTAGCGCACCGTCTCGACGGGGCCGCTCTCCTTCTCTATGCGGACCAGGGCGCGGGTGTCGCTGGACAGGGCCACACGCTCGAACAAGGCGCGGTCAATCTGGCGCTGGAGTTCACGGGTCGCCCATCGCTGCGAGGCGGCTTGCTCAAAATAAAAACCGCGCTTCAGACCCACCTCGACGGCCAGGAGGATACGGTAGTGGGTCCAGCCCAGGTGGGTGTGTTTCGCGAAGCTGATGGTGAGACGGTCACCAGATTCCACAGCCATTGGCTGTGGAATCTCTGAGCCGGGGGATTTTACAGGCGCTGCCTGTAGAATTCGAGTTCGGGAAGATTTGCTCGGCAGGACCGTGCCGATTTCGGGTTTCGAAGATTCTGCCAGCAGTGATGGCAGAATCTGCTGGCTGCCGAATTCTGCCACCGGCGATGGCAGAATCTCAAAATCCGTGAAGAACCGCCGCATGTCCCAGAGGCTGCGAGCCGAGAATCCATTTCCGTATTGGCTGGTCAGTCGCGCTCCCAGCGCTTCGAGCAAGCGATCGCCATACTCCGCCCGCTCGGAGTGTTGCTGGATTTCCTCTGAAATGATGCGACCGATGTTCCAATTCACCCACACGAGCGTCAGATTCGCCGTGGAGACAACGTGCTGACGCGACGCCTCGATGAGCGTCTGAATCTGCGGCAGAACGCGGGAGAGGCCCGACAGGTCGGGCTTGGCGGCGCGGCGTTTGGCGATGGGCTGTTTCATGGGCCGTCAGTTCCCGGTTCCCGGTTCATCGAGGCGGAACAGGACGCGGACCCTTTTGCCAGCGCCGTGCTTGGCCTTGGCGTTCTTGATGGCCGTCCTGAGCAGGCTGGTCAACTTCGACAGCGACTCCTCGATGCGCTCCTCCTCGACCGCGCCGATCTGATTCAGGATCGGCTGGAGGGCCACGGTCTCGTGGACGATGTTGGCCTCCTGGAGCAGCTTCCGCAGGAACGTCACCAGGTCGTCCGTGATGACGCCGACCAGCTTGTCGGCGTCGGCGATCTGGATGATCTCCATGAGGGACTTCAGATCAGCCCGGTTGCTCTCGTCCGCTGCCTTTTTGAGGATGGCCGCGATGGAGGCGTCTTTGAGCCGCTGGATGCGGTCGGCCAAACCCTGGGCGATCAACGACGATACACGCTCGCAGTCTTTCTGCGGCAGCGCCTTCGCGGGCGTCCAGTCACACTTCGGGCAGACCGCGTTGGACCCCGCGACCTCCGCCTCCGCCGCGTCCGGGCAGAGCCAGGCGGCGGATTCGAGTTGATCGAGGTCGGTGCTGAGGTTGGCGGTGCCGGTGAGTGGAGGACCAAGCTCGGCAACCGTGTTCAGGCGGTTCAGCGCGATCACGCGGGGCCGGAGGGCCTGGGCACTGGCGGCGATCTTCTCCAGGCTTTCGTAGAAGGCGCGGTGCGCTTTGCGATAGGCTTGGACGTAGTTGCCCTTCCATTTCTCGAACGAGTCCAGCCGCGCCGGGATCAGGTGCGGACTGGCGAACAGCGTATCAAATCTGAAGTAGCTGAGCGTGGTCTTGCGCTCCAGCTCGATTGTGGCATGGGCATCCTGCCCATGAAGCACGGGCGGGACGCTCACCTCCAGCACGGGCGGGACGCCCGTGCCACTTCTCAAATCACACGCCGCCGCCAGGTAGTCGCGGGCCTGGCTGATCTCGAAGGCGCGGTCGCGGAGCTTGCGGGCCTTGTCGTGCTCGGCGGACGCATCTTTGAACTTCTCCGGCGCGGCGTAGCTCTCGCGGACGGCAGCGTCGAACTCCTGGTAGGATGCGGTCGCTACCAGGATGTTCAGCCGGGCGTTCAATTCCGTGAAGGACTTCGGCACCGTGCCCTCCAGCTTCTCCGCCAGCGTCTTCAGGCTGTGGTCCACCGCTGGCAGCTCCTCCTTCAACTTGGCCAGGACGGCGAGCAACTGATCGTTACGCTGGAGTTCTTCATCGGGCGTCGAGGCGGGCTTCAGGCTGTCATCCAGGACGCGGGCATAGGGCAGCACTTCGTTCCAGCCCTTCTGGACCGAGGCGACGATGCGGGCACCCAGGAGCGCCTTGTCCATCTGGCTATTCCATTTACAAAGGCCGAGCGTGTGGGCGGTCAGCTTGTTTGCGGGCAGCGGCTTCCCGTTGGTCAGTTGAATCTGCGTGGCCGGGTTCAGCGCCAGCTCGTAGCCGCCCGACTTGACCAGGGTGAACAGGTAAAGGTTCGCCATCTCCTGGGTCAGGCCGTAGGGCGGACGGCACAGGGCCTTGTGGATGTCCGCAATCGGTTTGTCCGGGACGCCGCTCAACTCCTTGCGGGCCTCGGCCAGGGCTTGGGAGGCATCGGGCTTGAGTTCGTTGGGGTGGGATTTCTGCGTCAGTTCCAGGCCGACGCCGAAGTTCACCACCGCGTCTTTCTCCGCCGTGGCGGGTTCTCTAGTAAACAATCCCGCGAACACCTTCCGGGCGTCGGTCTCGGTGAAGTCCTTCTTCAGCTCCTTGGGGCTGAACAACGGCGTGTCGTAGGACTTTTCCAGGAGCCGGGCGGCGAGCGATTCCTCGCGTTCCTTGGGCGTGGCGAAGACCTCGACGGCTTTGATTCCGTAGCCCTTTTGCGTGAGTATCTGGCCGCGCCGGAACTCGTCCTGCTGGCACTTCAGGAGCGTCTTGACGGCATCGCGGCGCTTGCCATCGGCGTAATCGCGCAGGCTGGCCTGGTTGGGGGCCGCGCAGGTGCGCTTCATCTCCTCCGCCGCGAGCATATCGGCCAGGGCGTCACGGGTGCCCTCCGTAAGGTCTTCGGGACGGCAGACGGCGACCCGCGTCTCCTTGAGCGCGGCGGTGATCTTCGCGTCGGTGTCCGAAGGTTTGTTGACCAGGTAAACGATGCGGAAGTGCTGGTCCGTGTTCTTGATGTCATCGCCGAACTCGTCGCGCCAGCGGTCGGACAGCACGATCTCGCCGCCGTAGGCGATCTTGTAGAGCTTCCGGGTGGAGGCGGCGGGCTTGTGCGGGAACTGGTATTTCGGCGGCGCGTTGGTCTGCTTCTCCATCGACGTGCGCTGGTCGTTCGGGGCGAACGCGGCGAACAGCCCGCCGTTAACGCCCAGCTCCGCCTGGGCCTCTGGCGTGATGTCGGGCAACTGCCAGAACAGCGACTCCAGCCATTTCTCATCCTGGCGCTTCTTGTCCGAAAGAAACTTCTTCTTGAGCGGCGCGAAGAACTTCACCGGGTTCGCCTGGACCACGCTGGTCTCGTAGGAGTAAACCGCGACCTCCTCGCCGCCACGGGTCTTCTTCTCTTTGCGGACAGGGAAGCCGTGGGAGAGGAGCAGTTCGAGGATGTTCTCGGCCTGGGCGGTCGCACCAACAGCGTCGTCATGGAGCCATGCGGCTTCGGCGACTTCCTGGGCCGTGAGGCCGTCCCGCTGATTGTCCGGCAGGCTCAAGACCCACAGCAGTAGAGTCTGGAGGATCGCCTCGCACTGATCGCGCTCCTCCGAGGCCAGTTCCAATTCGGCCAGTTGTTCGATGGACCCCTGGAGGTTGAGATAGGCGTCGCGGTAGTATTCGTGGTTCAGCCCCTTCCGCAGCTCGTCGGTTTTGATGATGTCCGGCAGGACAATCAGCCGCTTGCCCTTGAGCAGCTTCATGTCCGACAACGATTGCCAGGCCATGCGGATCGCTGAGCGGGCGGTCGGCAGGTTGTGCTTCTCCGCGTTTTGCGTGAGCCGCCGCATCACATCGAAGCACCGGGGCTGGAACGGGAAGATGGCCGTGAAATAGTCCTGGGAGATGTTGGCCTGCTTGATGAACTTGTATTCCTTCCGGCAGTAATCGTAGTAGTCCTTGATGTCCGTGGTCGCGCCCTTGAGCAACTCACGGCACCGGAACGTGACGATCTCACCGAAGTCGCCCTTGTTTTTGTCGGCGAGCAGGTAGAGGGGCAGAAAGCGGTCGCCCTCACCGCCGCCCGACAGTTTTTGGGGCATGTCGCCCTGGCTGGCGATGATGGTGACGATGTTCAAGTGCTGGGTGGGCAGGACGAAGGCCAGCGTCTCCAGCACTTCCTCGTCCTCGGCGTAGGCGGGGGTGCCTGCCGGGTGCCGGTCCTGCCAGGAGCGGAACTCGTCCACAACAAAGACGATCCCATCGTAGCCGCCGAGCTTGGTGATCTGGTCGTAGATGTAGGCGAAGCGTTCCTTGAACTTGCCGCGCAGTCGGCCTTCCGGGAGCTTCGAGCGCACCAACTCCTGGCCGAACTTTTTCGGGCCGGACTTGCTGCGGAACTCCTCCGGCGAGCACTTGTGCTCCTTGTCGAAGAAATACTTCACGCCCGCCTTCTCCGCGTCCGACGCTTCCTTGTCATACCAGTGATCGGCGAGTTCCGCCGACGTGATCCTGATCTGGCCTTCGAGTCCGGGCGCGAAGGCTTTGAGGCTCTCTCTGATTTGCTCCTCGAACACCCGCATTAGGCTGTCGCCCTCGCCGGACTGGCCCATGCCGCGCAGCGAGAATGCGACCGGGAACCACTTCACTTTGGACAACGCCCCGGAGTATTCGCTCCTGAGTTCCTGGTCCCGCAGGGCTTCCCACACCTTCAGCTCGCGCCACACCAGCAGGTCAACCAGGGTGCCCAAGAAATGGGTCTTGCCCGCGCCGTATTCCGCCTGGACCCAAAAACCCTGCCCCTTGCGGTTAACGACACAATCGAAAATTCGTTTACAGTGACCGCGCAACGCGGGCGTGAACAGGTATTCGGCAACCGTCCGCTCGGCCTTCTCTTTTTGAATGATGTCCGACAGAGACGGGGTGGTCTCTGGTTCCGGCTTGACCGTGATGATTTTGTTCAGTTCGCGCATAGCGTCACCCACTTGTGCCGAAGACCTCCTTCACCATGCCTGGTTCGGAGAAGTAGCTCAGGAGCCGGTTGCCTTCACACCGGACCTCCTCCGGCCATTCCACCTTCTCCGTGCCGCTGTCCAGGAGCAGCACGACCATTGTGAAATCGCCGATGAACCAGTCGTAAAACGCCTTCAGGCCTACATTGTAGCGGGCCAGCAAGCCGATGGACTTCACGACCAGGATGACCCGATTGTCCGGGCCGCGCTGGATGGCCCGCAGCTTGTCGCGGAGCCGGTCGCGGAGCTGGTCCCTGGTGGACTCGTCATCAGCGGGGAGGTTGCCGAGGTCGAACAGGTCGAGCAGATCGAGAATGACGGTCTTGCCGGGACCGAGCGCCTGGTGGAGCGCCTTCTCGGTCCCCATCCACATGACCAGTTCCTTGTCCCAGGTGCGTGACCCGATCAGCGTTTGAAGATTTGCCGCAGATTTCACAGCCGCGCCCTCCTCTCCATGAACTCGTCCAGCGTGAAGCACGTCGTCACTTGTTCCAGTTGGTCGGCGACTACGTATTTGCCGACCAGCCCCGCCCCGTCCGCTTCCCGGAGCAGAGCGCGGAGGGCGTCTTCGGATTTGTAGCCGAGAAATTTCCAGAATGGGTTGGTCACGAGGTTTCGCAGCTCGACCGTCCGCACGGCTTTGGCGGCGAACAGGTGATGGAGCAGGATCAGGAAGGAGGTCTTCAGCGGCACTACGGGCAGCAGCCGGTCGGGCTTGCCCTTGGCCCGCTCCAGGAAGCCGAGCTTCTTCAGATTCGTTTTCAGTCGCTTCCGGGTCTTCTCGGACGCCGGTTCGCCCAGATGATCCTGAAGGTATTTGTCGAAGTAGGTCGCGGGTATGACGAGACCGGTTTCGCATGGGAACAGCGCCTCGGCTACGCAGCGGCCCATGATCGACTCCTGGCTCAAATACGACCACCGCAGCAGGTCCAGGGCGATGGCTTCGTCCTGGTAGGCCAGCCAGACCCGTGGCAGCAGGCCGTTCAGCCCATCAGGGAAGAACCATCGCATGATGGACTGGGCGTAGCGGCGGCGGGTCTCCATGCTGTTCTGACCGAGCCGCTTTACCAGGACTTCCTGAATCTCGTCCGGGGTCTTGGCCTCGTGTGCGAGCTTGAGCGCCAGGAGGCCCTCCGCGAGGAGCACGTCCTGGATGGTCTTCCGTTCCCGGACGGCAGGCGCTTTCTGGGCGAGCGGGAGTTCGGACTGGCCGGGCAGGTCCAATGGCATTTCGGACTGGGCCAGCGGGATGGTGACACTACCAGCCTCCGGCAGCCTGGGTGCCGTTTGGGCAGGCGTGGGTGCTACGACGGCGCCGGGATGCTCCTGGGGGCCGCTGGCGGGCCGGGAGCCGCTCCGGGCCTGGCAGATGTGGTCCACCAGCTTCAGCAAGGTCGTAAGGTGGACCTCCACACCGTCCACCGCACGCAGGGCGGATGGATCGGCTGCCAGCACTTGATTCAGGTCGCCGAAACGGGCAAGCAGGGCTTCCGCCAATGGCTGAACGTCGTGGCGAGGGATGCTGAAGGTCAGGAGCAGTTCGAGAAGGGCCGTATCCGTGCGCGACGAGGCAGCACCGTGAAGGAACCGCTCACGCAGCCGCTCACGGTGACCGGTCCTGCGATAATCGTCACCATCCACAGCCCCGATACGTGTTGGCTCAAACCAGGGAGACGCTGGGCCTGCCTGGCGCAAAACGTCCGATCAATCAGCACTCAAATCCTCATCCCGTAGCTAGAATGGTGGGCCCAGAGGGATTTGAACCCCCGACCAAGCGATTATGAGTCGCCTGCTCTAACCCCTGAGCTATGGGCCCTATGCGCTCGAACCTGGCCACCTCGAGAGCGACCTCGGCCTGGACACCCGCGATCCGGTCCCACCAGGCGCAACGGCACGAGCGCCGATGGACGAGGACCGGCGCCAAGCCCTCGCGGATATTGACCTCGGTTCCCTAATCGAACCGCGCCGTGCCATTCGCGGCTATCTTGCCCCCGCACGCTTTCCCGGCAAGCTCATTCAGTTCGTTCGGCTCGCCTGGGCTCGGCCGGCCTGCCGCACCCAGCCGCACGAACCGGGTGCGCGCCTCAACGCGCGCCCGCCTCGGGTCGCAGGGTGAGCAGGTAGTGCCAGATCGCGTTGAATTGCCGCTGCGGATCGCCGTCGTACACCGACTTGATGGGCGTGGTCCCATCGTCAGCGATGAACTTGGGCATCATGGTCGAGGGGAGCAGATGGGGCGGATCTTGGACGTAGCGCCAATAGTAGGACGGGCGCAACCGCTCGGTCACGCAGGCGAAGTTGACCGTGGCAGTGTCTTTGCCCGCCAGGGCCTTTTGGGCGCCGACATCGTGGCAGGCCACACAACTGAAGCCCTCGCCCACTTCGGTTAACCGGCGTCCAATGGCCGCCAGTTCGGGGTCGGCAACGGTCGTGGCGGCCGATTCGGCGCGGTACCCGTGTTCATGAGCCAGGCCGACAGCCAGGCCCGACGCGTAAGCCGGGAAGGCCGGCATGCGGCCCTGCAGCTCCGGACGCGGTTTGTAGGGTAACGAACCGTCCAGGAAGCGCTGAACCCAACCGGCGTAGAGTTTCTCGCCGGCGAAGGTCAAGGGCGGCCGACCCAAGTGCACGCTGCTGCCGCCGCCCTCGTCCTCATCGCCGTACGCTGTAGCGGTGGCCGGCGCCGCCAACGGCAAGCTTGCGAGGAAGTCGGTTTCATGGTCGCGCGGGTGACACGCCTGGCAACGCAGCGCTGCGTATTGGCGCGCGGCGAACTCGGCCGGCACGCTCCGGGCGAGGCTGTCCGCGGGTTCCATCGAGGCAAATCGTTCGAGAGCCTCGCGTTCCGTGGCCGTGAAACCGAAGTCCGGCGCGGTCCCCCGCGCCTCGAGGTCGGCCGCCAGGCAACCGCGTGTCCAGTCTCTGCGCCATAGATCCGTCAACCCGGGCGCGGTCCGTGAAGCTACCGTGCCCTCGAGGGTGTGGCAGTTGAGGCAGCCCAACGAGCCAGCCAACTCCAGGCCCCGCACCGGCTCGCCCTCGGGTGCGGCCACAGGCTCCGGCGCGAGCGCACGCGACTCGAGATAAGCGGCGAGCGCGCTGGCTTCGTCCCCGGTCAGTTTGAAGTCGGGCATGCGCGTCCAGGGGAAGTGCTGGGTGGGCGCGCGCAGAAAGGCCTCGAGAGCGCGCGGTTGCCATTTGGCGGCCAGGTGATCGAGACGGACGCGCGGATCATCGGTGAGGAGCGGGTCGCCCGTGAACCGATGACACGCCACGCAAGCAAGCCCTGTGAAGAGCTGCTGGCCTTTACCGACTAACCCGACCTCAGCCTTGCCGTTCGCCTCGACAACCGCGGCCACGCCGGCCTGGGCGCCCCGCAACGAGGCCAACCAGGCGGCCAGGTCCCTCGCGTCGCGGACGGCGGCCTCGCCGGCGAGCAGGCGCGGCATGCGCGCGTCGGACCGGACGGCCTTGGGATCGAGGAGCCATTGCGCCAGCCAAGCCGGCTGCAGCCGGTCGCCAATGCCGTCGAAGGCGGGTGCGTCGGAGGTCAGGTCGGGCATGGCATCGGGGCCCCACGGCGTTGACGGCTGGTGGCACTTGACGCATTGGCTCGCCGCAAACAAATCTCGCCCCGCTCGCGCCGCTTCGCCGGTGCGTAACGCCGGGTCACCGTCGTCGTGGACGAAGGCCGTGGGTGGCACCGGCTCGGGCGGGAGTTGGGGAGACGACCACAGCAGCCGCACTTCGGCGGGGCCGCTCGCGGGACTCAGGTACTCGAGCTCGAACCGGTTCAACCCGCTGCGCAAGGGCGTCGGCGGGCTCCGCACACCGTCTAGGTTCGGGCCAACCTGAGCTAGAACCACCGCGCCGTTGACGGTCAGGCGCGCGCCGCCACGGCCCGCGGTCTCGAACACCCGTTCCTCGTTCAAGTCCATCTTGAGAAAGCCCGTCCAGGTGGCGGCAAACGGTCCGGGTCGGAGGAACGGCGAGACGGGCTGGTCGGCCTCGACGTAAAGGGCTGCCAGCCGCGCGCGGCGCGTGTCGGTGGGGACGTCGGCGGCGTTCGGGCCGGTGGCGCGGAGGGTTTGGCTCAGGCTCGGCGCCTCGAGTTCGAGTCGGGTCGCGGCCGCCTCGACGCGGGCCAGGCTTCCACTCCCCAGCAACTGGAGGCCGTTGACCGAGCCGAGCCGGTGGATGGTGTGATGGACAAAGTTCCGGACCGCGGTGCCATCGGCGCCTTTGAGGTTGAAGACGAGGTGACTCTGCATGACGGGCTGGAGGGTGGGCACTTCGAGGAACACGGTGCGGCGATCGGCGCCGAGTGTGGCGGACTCGATGCGCAGCGTGTCCCGGCCCTCGCGACCGTCGCGCCTGAGGTCTGGCGATCCGTATTGCGCCGTCCACCGGTAGTTCCAGCACTTCAGATCGTAGTTGCCCGGGTCGGTCGCACTCGCGACGTCCAGCGGGTCAGTGAAGCCCAGGAGGATACCGTCCTGGGCGATCTCGAGGCGGTGGGGCAGGTGCAGCGGGCGGCCGGTGAATCGGACCCGGTAAAAGCCGCCTGCGCGGGTTTTGTTGCCGGCCCAACCGTAGAGGCCGCAGGTGTAGAGTTGGTGGTCTTTAGGGTGAAAGGCGCCGCGCATGACGCCGGTGGGGAAGTCGAGCGGGAAGCGAGTTACGCCGCCCTGCATGAGGCCGTCGCGGTCTTCCTTGAGCACGAGGAACATGTGACCCATGCCGTAGGAGATAGTGATCAGTTCGCCCTCGATCGGACCCCACCGGTCGGTGGGCACCCATAACTGCGTCCCGCCCGAGCGATCGACGAAGTTGTGCATCCAACACAGAGGCTCGTCGTACGTGGTGCGGTTCTCCGGGTTCCAGGCCAACTGGTTGCCGTACCAGCCGCCGGGCTTCATCCAGTTGAGGCGATTGGCGGGCATCCAGTAGCCCTGGTTGTCGATCGAGGTGAACTCGAGGTGGGGCCCGACACCCAAGCCGTTGGCCGCGCGGAGGCCCCGCGCAACGACCTCGAGGCGGGCGCCGTCCCTCGACACGCGCATCAGGGTGCCGTGGTGCGGATGGCTGGCAGCCACGGCATGACAGGCGCACTTGATGTAGTAAAAGTCGCCGTCCGGGCCGACCTTGAGGTCCAGAGCGAACTCGTGGAAGTGTTCGCCCGTCATGCAATCGTTGTTGAAGTTCTCGTAGTAATCGGTCTCCCCATCCCCATCGAGGTCGTGCAGGCGCGTGATCTGGTCTCGCCCCAAGACGTAGATGCAGTCCTGGACGATGGCCAATCCGAGCGGTTGATACAACCCCGTGGCGATCCGTTGCCAGGTCAATCGCCCAAGCTCGACCCCAAGGCCGGACACAACCCACACATCGCCATTCCATGTGCATAACGCCGCCCGCGCACCGTCGGAGAAGAAATCGATGCCGCCAAAGCGCAGCCACGAATTCCAAGGGTTCGGGTCCGGTTCGGTGAGCGTGTCGATGGCGTAGGGTCCGTCGGCGGAGCCCAGTTGGGCTCGAGTGACAAGCCGCTCGCCCCAACGAGCTGGACCGCCGCGCGTCAGGGGCTCGATGTCCGCCGGGGGCGACGCGGTCGCGGCGAGTTGTGCGAAAGCGGCCAGGGCCTCGGGGAGACCGCTCCAGAGGAGGATCTTGACGCGCGCCGGTTCGGCTTGGGCGGGCAAAAGCAACCGGACATGGCCCTCCTCGGTCAGCAACCAGCGCGCCTCCGAGGCTGCCCCCACCGCAGCCAAAGCCAGCACATCGGCCGGTGGTGCCCGTCGGGCTAGGGCGCCGAGTTCGTCCACAGAAAGGATCCGGCGATAGACGCGCAACTCGTCGAGGGCGCCCCGGAACCACGGCGCAGCGGGGAAGTTGGGCGCACTAAAGCCGAGCCGAGTGACCTGGTCCGGTAACGGTTGGCGCGGTTTGAGTTGGGCGGTGCCATCGAGCACGCCATCCACGTAGAGGGTGACGCGCCCGTCGCTGTGTGCCCAGGTCATCGCGACGTGATGCCATTGGCCATCGGTGACGCTGGCCGAGGACGCCACGGCGCCCACCCAACCCACGTCGAATGTGAGCCGGCCACCGCGAATGAACCAGGCACGGCCGTTCGGCACCCAACGGTCCGTGGGCGCGGTCTGAGCCAGAATCGTCCCGTCCTCGCGGCACTGGACCCAGGCGGCCAAGGTGAGATCCGACTCGACGAAGTCGATGTTGTGGGCCGGTCGGATCTCGGCGGAGTGACGGCCATCGAAGGCCAGGGCCGCGCCCGTGTGGCCGGCCGAGGTCCAGGCCGTGCCCTGCAAATCCAGGACGCGCCGATGCGCCGAGCGATCCGCGGCCGTCGGCCCCTTGGCCTCGTTGAACTCCCAGTGACCAGCCAGACCCTGATCGAGGGAGGCGGGCGCCGGCGCCTCGAGCGCGGTGGCGGGCGAAGGTGGGGCGAGCACGATCAAGGTGTTGCGGACAGGCGCTCGGGGAGGCGCGCGCTGCCGCTCCCCGGCCCGCAGCACGGTCGGCCGACGCCGGTCGTCAAAGGCCACCTGGACCACCCGATCGACGTCAGAAGGGCCCAGGTTGAGCGTGCGCGCAAAGGCGACGAGACCGGCCTGGCGCTCGAGCCCAGGCAACTCGAGGACGGCGGTATCGCCGACCGTGTAAGAGAGGATCACCTGGCGCTCGTGCAAGTAAAGACCGCGCCACCGCGCCCAGTCTCGGGGCAAGGGACCGAACGGGTGCGCGCGCGGGTCATGGAAGCTGCCCGCTTTGGCCCAACCCGGTCGCATCGGGTTACCGAAGAGCTGGCGCCCGCTGATGGCGGGATAAGCCCAGTGTTCCCCGTCAAACACCACGCCCTTGAGCGCGACGAAATTGCCCGTCCAACCCGCCGCATACCGGAGCAGGTCGGTGTCGAACACGATCGCCTCGTTGTCCGAGGTGCCTTCGGCCGCGCCCAGGTTGATGGCAATGCCTTTATAGGCAATGTTCGTGCGGGGCGCGGGCGCCTCGATCGAGGCGGTCAGGAATGGGCCGTAGTCCATATCGACCCAGGGTTGGCCAGTTTTAGGCCGCGGGGTCTGAGCGATCGCGCTCAGGCCCGTCGCGAGCAGTAACGCTAGATTCAAGCTCGTCTGAACCGCTTCCATGTCGCCCCGACAGTAGCCGATTGGGCGCCCTTGGCTAGCGTGGTGTCTCATCCCGGTTGGTAGTCCGACGCCCAAACCGGCCCGTAGCGAGGCGCGCGGAGGGTTGTCTTCCCGCCGCGGTCGTTGACCGAGGCGTGGACGTGTCTTACCAGCCGCCGTGGGGGGCCGCCGAGGCTCCCACCGGTCGATCAAGCGGGGCCAGTTGCAGGAGCAGCCGCATATAACCCTGAGCCCCTTCGAGCGGCACCCACGCGGTGTGCGCGCCTCCCTGCCCAACCGAGACCTGACCCGGAGGCAGGTCTTGCCAGAGGACCAGATCGGCGGAGTGTTCCGCGGCCACCGTGACCAACCGCAGGCGCGCCGGATCGGGCCGGAGGCCAACCTCGATTCGTCCGTTGCCTCGGGTCAGTCCAACGGGGGACGGGTCTGGCCGGCTGGGGTCCAGGCCGAAGACGTACTCGACCAGGTTGACCCAGCGGTCTTGGTCGGGATCGCCCTCGAGGCGGGTATCCACCAGAGGGTATGTGGCGATCCAAGCCCGGTACGGCTCGAGCGGATCGAGGCCGAGCAGTGCCAGCGCTTCTGCATTTGTGATGGGTGACAGACTGACGCCCGGCTCGTCGAAGGCTTCGAGGATCGTGCGCCCGATCAGGATTTGGAGCGGCGTGTTCGGATGCAAACCATCCCGGGTGAAATGGTAACGCGGGTCGTTGTCCGGGTCGGCGCCTGGCCGGATCAGGATGGGGCCTAGCCAGGTCGGTTCGCCCGCCAGCAACCGCTCAGTCTGGGCGAACACGTCCGCCAACCGCACCCCCCGCGCCGCCGCGAGGGCGGCCAACTCCCGATTCGCCAGCCGAGTCGCTTCCGTGACCCGCACCCGCTTGGCGGGGTCGGGGTGAGCCGCTTGTTTGTCGGGCGACGCGCCCAGATCGGGCAGATTCACCAGCACCACTCGAGCTTGCGCGTTCTGGCGTTGGACAAACGCGAGCACCTCCTCGACATCGTGCCGTACCTGGGCCACCAGCGGGCCGGGGTCCAACCCTTCGTACAGATGCCCGTAGTTGGCCCGAAACTCGTTCGCCCCCAGCCATACCACCACGCGCTCCGCCACGCGCTTGAGCGTGTCCGCCAGGGTCGCTCGATAGGTCAAGTATTGCGGGTTCGAGAAGAACGAGCTGTTGACGATGTCCTCGAAGTGCGCCGCCTGAAAGCCGGGAATGGCGAAGTTGTATTCGTAACCGCTAAACCGTAGATCGAGCCAGCCAGGCAGACTCGGCCGATTCGCGCCGAAATCGAATTCCGTCGGGCGCAACCGCGCCAGCACCTCGACCCAACACAGCGATTCCCAACCTGGCACCGTCACCGCCGCGTATCGGGTCGGGTTCTCCGTCCCCGGGTAGTCCAGGATCGCATCGTACTCGGCCGACAGACTGTCGCCAATGACCACGACTCGCGCGGCTTGGGCGACTGAACTCGCCGCCAGCCCCACGATGAGCCCGCACACTCCCCACCACGCCGCACAACCGACGCGTGCAGACCTCTGGAACCTGCGGCTAGGGCGAACCGGGTCGGGCGCGGCAACGCCCCAACCCCGGTGCGCCCTCGAGCCCAGTCGAAACGTGCGTTGGCGCATACTCGTCAGTCACCGCGATGGACTACCATTGCCCATAGCAGGGCGCGCACTCCGCTGCGCGCCGCCAACTGTGGCGGACTGAGGTGGCCGCAAGGCAGCGGGCGAGACGCCCGCTCTCCGTTGCCGACCCGAGTGCCGGTAGGGCGCGCACTCCGCTGCGCGCCGCCAACTGTGGCGGACTGAGGTGGCCGCAGGGCAGCGGGCGAGACGCCCGCTCTCCGTTGCCGACCCGAGTGCCGGTAGGGCGCGCACTCCGCTGCGCGCCGCCAACTGTGGCGGACTGGGGTGGTCGCAGGGCAGCGGGCGAGACGCCCGCTCTCCGTTGGCGACCCGAGTGCAGGCGAACGGTCGTCGATTGCCGAGGTCGCGTCGGTCATCGAGGGGTAGTTCTGGCCCGGGGCAGCCGCAACGCAAGCGCAAAGCGTTATCGGTTTGCTTTGTCGCGGGCTTCTTGGTCACACTCCCGCGTCACATCGTGAGCACGAACTGCCGCATGGTCGGCATGGCCAGCCTGGCGTTGGGAGCATTCCTGACCGCCGGCAGCGTCCAGGCCGTGGCCGAGGGCGCTGCCGGTGCCGCTTCACCCGAGGCGCCGCGCGCGGCCTGGGTCCAGGCCCTCCTTGCCTCGCGGGCAGACCTCGAATCGGCGCCGTTGACCGTGGCCGAACGTGCCGAGCGCCAACGCCGCCTCGAGCGCCAATGGCAACGCGAGTTTCCCGTCGAATTCCACTGGTGGTTGCAGGATCTGGGGCCGGACCGCTCCGGGGCGGGCGCAGCGGAGCCGTTGGCAACGCAGGTTCGCCAGGCCACGGCGGTTGTTCTTGCCGAACTGGCTGGGGACGCTGGAGCGCTGGCGGTGACTTTCGATCGGTTGAGCCACGCGGCCCCGGCTGTGGACGACCGGCGCTGGCTCGAGCTTTACGTGAGCGCATGCGACCAGCGGCGCCGGCGGCGGTTGGCCTCGCTCGAGGCCCGCTTCCCTAGGCTCGTCTTCACCCAACACTACAACCTGGGCGGCTCGCACTACGCGTACACCGAAGGACAGTCGGACGCCCAACACGAGCGCCATTTCGAGCCGGGCTCAGCCTTGTGCCTGCTCGAACTGGAGGGGGGTGTCGCGCGGGTGCGCACCCTCCTCCGCGATCCGGGCGGGGTGATTCGCGATCCGGACGTTTCTTGGGACGGCGAGCGCGTGCTCTTCGCCTGGAAGACCTCCGACCGGGGCGACGATTACCATTTATACGAGCTTGACTCGAGCAGCGGTCGAGTGCGCCAACTCACTTCCGGGAGCGGGGTCGCCGACTACGAAGGGGCCTATCTGCCCAATGGCGACATCGTCTTTGCCTCGACCCGGTGTGTGCAGACGGTGGATTGCTGGTGGACCGAGGTCAGCAACTTGTATACCTGCGATCCCGACGGCCGATTCCTGCGCCGTCTGACCTTCGACCAGGTGCATGACAACTACCCGACGGTGCTCCCGGACGGCCGAGTCGTTTACACGCGATGGGAATACAACGATCGCGGCCAGATCTACGTCCAGGGCCTCTTCCAAATGCACCCGGACGGCACCGGTCAAACCGAGTTCTACGGCAATAACTCCTGGTTCCCAACCGCCCTGCTCCACGCCCGCGGCATCCCCGGCACCACCAAGCTCGTCGCCATCTTCTCCGGCCACCACACTCGCCAAGCCGGTAAACTCGGCCTGGTCGACCCCGCCCGCGGCCGACAGGAAAACAGCGGCGCACAGCTCATTGCCCCGGTGCGGCCGACCCCAGCCGTCCGCGTCGATGCCTATGGGCAGGAAGGCGAGCTCTTCCAATATCCGTACCCTTTGAGCGAAACGGAGTTCATCGTGGCCGCCGCACCCCTCGGTTGGACCGGCCACGAAACACGCTTCAGCCTGTTCTGGATCGCCGCCGACGGCCGGCGCGAGCTGCTCGCAGCGGACCCGGAGGTCTCGTGTAACCAGCCAGTCCCCCTGGCGCCCCGGGCCCGCCCCGGCTTGCGGCCAAGTCTGGTGAACTACCGGCAAAGCCAGGGCACAGTCTATGTGCAGGATGTCTACGCTGGACCCGGCCTCGCGGGGGTGACGCGCGGCACCATCCGCCGCCTGCGCGTGGTCGCCCTGGACTTCCGAGCGGCGGGCATAGGCCAAAACTACAACCGTGGACCGGCCGGATCCGCCCTCGCCAGCACGCCCGTCGCCATCGGCGACGGATGTTGGGACGTGAAAATTGTCCTCGGCGACGCCCCAGTCTACCCAGACGGCTCGGCCTGCTTTAGCGTGCCCGCGCGCACGCCCTTCTACTTCCAAGCCCTCGATGAGCGCGGGTCCGCCGTCCAAACCATGCGGAGTTGGGCCACGCTGCAGCCCGGTGAACACGCCTCTTGTGTCGGGTGTCATGAGCCGAAAAACAGCACCCCTCCCGCTACCGCCCGATTCACCCGGGCGCTCGAGGTCGGGCCCCGGCCACTCGAACCGGCCGGAGGGACGCCGCGCGGCTTCAGTTTCCACCGCGAGATCCAGCCGATCCTGGACCGCCACTGCGTCGAGTGCCACCCTGGACCCGAAAGCCCACTCGATTTGCGCGACACACCGGTCGTCGAGGCGATCGCCAAGCGGCGATGGAGCCAAAGCTATCTCGCCTTGGTGCATGCCCAGGCGGCCGAGTTGGGGGGCGAACGTTACTGGGCCGGCACGCCCAACGACCTCGTCAACTGGATCTCCCCGCAGTCCGCACCGCCCATCCTGCCCCCTTACGCGGCGGGCTCGACCCAAAGCCGACTGCTCGCGTTGCTGACCGCTGGCCACTACGATTGCCGCCTCACCCCCGGCGACCTCGAGACCATCGCCTGTTGGATCGATCTGCTCGTGCCCTTCTGTGGCGATTACACCGAAGCCCACGCCTGGACTGCCCAGGAGACGGCCCTCTACGACCGGTTCCTGCGCAAACGCCGCACGTGGGAGGAGCTCGAACGTCAGCAGATCGAAGCCCTCTTGGCTCAGCCTTTTTTAGCGCCAGAATCACTATGAACCTACAATCCAATCCGTCTACCTGGACCCCTCGAACTGCACCCGGCACGCGCCGGCTCGCCCAACGCGTTACCCCGGCGCGACCGCGCCCGCCCGCGCGAAGTTGGGCCGGGCCGATCGCGCTCTGGCTCCTCGGCGCGACCTTGGCCAGTCCTCACGCCCAAGTGTACCTGTCGCCCTCCGAGGTCCTGGCCGCCCCAGGCGCCGATCGGCTGTACGTCACCGCCGCGACACACCAGCGCGTCCTGGTCGTCGACCCCGCCCAGGCAACGGTGGTCTCGCACCTCGCCCTCCCCGCCGCGCCCAACGGCATGGCGCTCAGCCGCGATGGGGCCCGCTTGTACGTGGCCTGCGGTGAGGCGGGCGGCAGCGTGGTGGTGTTCGAGACCGCAACCGGAACCGCGCAGCGCACGCTGACAGTCGGTCACACGCCGGTGGCGCCCGTCCTGAGCCCGAATGGCGAACGCCTCTTGGTCTGTGACCGCTTCGCCAATGCCGTGCTGGTCCTGGACCTCGGCAGCGGCAAGGAGTCGGCGCGCATCGGCGTGCCGCGCGAACCGATCGCCGCCCAGTTGAGCCCCGACGGCCGCTACCTGTTCGTGGCCAACCACCTGCCCGCCATGGCCGCCAACCAGTTCCCGGTCGCCGCCGTGGTCAGAGTGCTCGACCTGCAGGAGTCGCGCCTGGCCGGAACCATCGAGTTGCCCAACGGCAGCAGCAGCCTGCGCGGCATGGGCAGCTCCGCCGACGGCAAACACCTCTACGTCACCCACCTGTTGTCCCGGTACCAGATGCCCACCACCCAACTCGAACGCGGGTGGATGAACACCGCCGCCCTCACGGTCATCGACGTCGCCAGCCGCCAACGCCTCAACACCTTCCTGCTCGACGATGTCGACCTGGGCGCGGCCAACCCGTGGGGTGTCGTCGCCTCCACCGACGGCCGGTGGTTGCTCGTCACCCACGCCGGTACCCATGAACTCAGCGTGATCGACCAACCCGCCCTGCTCGAGAAACTCGCCCGCGTCGCCCGCGGCGAGAAAGTCTCCGAAGTCTCCGCCACCGCAGAGGATGTCCCGAACGACCTGAGTTTCCTGGTGGGGCTCCGGCGGCGGGTCGCGCTGCCGGGCAATGGCCCGCGCGGCTTGGCCCTCACCCAGAGCGGCGTCGCCATCGCCGAGTATTTCTCGGATAGCCTGGCCCTGGTCCAACTCGACGGGGCGAACCGGCCGCGGGTTAAGTCGCTTGCCCTGGGGCCGACCCAACCGCTCACCGTCGTCCGGCGGGGGGAGCAGGTCTTCAACGATGCGTCCATCTGTTTCCAGAGCTGGCAAAGCTGTGCCAGTTGCCATCCCGACGCCCGTGTGGACGGGTTCAATTGGGACTTGCTCAACGATGGCATTGGCACGCCCAAGAACACCAAGAACATGCTCATGGCACACGCCACTCCGCCGGCCATGAGCTTGGGCGTGCGCGAAACTACCGAGACGGCCGTCCGCTCGGGCATCCGCCACATCCTCTTCGCCGTGCGCCCCGAAGAAGAAGCCGTCGCGATGGATGAATACCTCAAATCCCTCCGGCCCGTCCCGAGCCCGCGGCGGGTCCAAGGCGAGTTGAGCGAGGCCGCCCAGCGCGGTGCGAGCGTCTTCGTGCGCGCCGACTGCCAGCAATGCCACCCAGCCCCGCTCTTTACCGATCTCAAGACCTACGACGTCGGCACCGGCACGGGTCGCGAGCGGCATGCCCTGTTCGACACACCCACCCTCATCGAGGTCTGGCGTACCGGCCCGTATTTGCACGACGGCCGCGCAGCCTCGATCCACGATGTCTTGCGCCGCTACAACTCCTCGGGACGCCACGGCCGCACCGCCGACCTCACCGAACAGGAACTGAACGACCTCGCCGAGTACGTCCTGTCCCTGTGACCCGGTGACCCGCCGCTGCAACCCCCGTACGGTGGCGGCGCCGTTGCCCCGCCCTGCGGCCCCAGCCGGGACCAGCGGCCGTTAGCCTGCTAGACCCTCGGGCGCCAGACCGATCTCCGGCTCGAGGAAGCGCAGGACCGAGTCGCCGTGCCGGAGCGCCTTACGCTCGCGCCACTGCGAGGGCAACGTGAGCGTGTCGCGTTTGGTGTGGCCTAACACAAAGATCCCGCCTGGCGCCAGCAGACCGGGTAGATCGGGCCGATCCAACAGTCGCTGCGACAGGGAACGGGATCGGTGTCCGACGTTCTTCTCGCCGTAGGGCGGATCGGCCAACACCAGGTCGAAGCGCTGTCCGGTGGCGCTGAGCTGACCCAGCGCCGGAAACACATCTTGAGTCCGTAACTCGAATGCCTCAGCCGACAACTCCGCCTGAGCGAGATTCTGCCGAATCGTCGCCGCGTGCCGCGACGCCTTCTCGACGGCCACCACCCGCGCGGCCCCGCGACTCAGACACTCGAGCCCCAACGCGCCCGACCCGGCAAAGAGCTCGAGCACTCGCGCTCCCGGCACCCGTGCGCCCAGGCTGTTGAACAAGGCCTGCTTGACCAAGTCCGGTGTCGGGCGCACCGCGTAGCCCTTAGGCGCCTGGAGCAAGCGGCCCGCCGCCTTTCCACCGATGATTCGCATCGCGCTATGGAAAGGGTTTGGCGCCCACCGGAAAAGAACTTTCCTCGAGTCCACTCTCCCGCGCCCCGCCTCAGCTCACCTACTCGAGGCGACGCGGCGCGGTCCACGCCCCGAGATGCGCACAGGGCGGGCGCGGTGCGAGGCCAAGGCAGGCTTGCCATGACCTGGGCGTGTCCTTGCTTTCCCGAGCCGTCACGATAACACTCTCGTTCATGGTGCACGCTATGAGACATGCATGGTCGGTTACCCTCTCGCTGCTGCTGCCGTTGCTGGGCGCCGGGTTGGCGCCCCACGAAGGTCATGCGGCGGACGAGGGTCGCCAGCGCGGAGACGCCCGTCGCGACGCGCTCCGCGCGTTGTGCCAGCGGCTCGAGATAGGCCTCGGCGCCGTGGTTGCCGATGTGGGCTGCGGCGACGGCCCGGACTCGATGGTTTTCGCCGAGGTGGTCGGCGGAAGCGGCACGGTGGTCGCGCAGGAGATTGACACCGCCAAGCTCCGCAAAGTCGTTGACGCGGCCGGCCAGCGCGGACTGCACCACGTCGTCCCGGTTCTGGGGCGCAGCGACAACCCGCACCTGCCCGACGGTTACGCGGATCTTATCTACATGAACCGCGTGTTTCACGCCGTGAGCGACCCGGACCTGCCGCAACCGCTGGACGCAGCGTGGTGCGCGAGCGCGCTGCCGTTGCCGCCGGCGGACCAAGCGGAGGTTGTGTTTGTTGGCTTGGATCGCGGTCGCGAGCTGTTGCCGGCGTTACGACGCAAGCTGGGTCCGACCGCCCGACTCCACGACATCGTGCTCGAGGAATGGGCGATCGCGAAGGACGAAGTGCCCGCGCCCAGCGCTGACTCGGCCAGCGATGTCCTCCGCACGGCCGACGGAGATCTGCCCATGCTCACGGACCGTACGTTGCACGCGGCGGTCTTTGCCGATTCCTATCATCGGTTGTGGGAACCGGCGAAGCTCCTCGATCGGCTCCGCCAATGTCTGCGCGCCGGCGGGGCGGTGGTGGTGCTGGATCGGATCGGTCTTCCGGACGAAAGCCGTCGTTTGGCAGGGCATCACCGGCGCATGGCGCGTTCGCAGGTGCAGGAAGACATGCGGCAAGCCGGTTTCACCCAGGTGCAGGAACTGCCGGCGCCGACCCCAGACCGGTTCCTGCTGGTCTTCCGCGCTGCTCCTGAGTAGGGCGCGCCCTACCGCCGCCCTGTGGTCCATAGCCGAGACTTCTACGTCCGGGGGGCGTCACGGCGCGGATCTACGCTGAGGGCCACCTACCGGAGCACCTCGAACTCATTGATCGACGGTCCCTCGGTGGCGCTGAGGATGTTCAGGCGCAGGTGACGAGCCGTCACGGGCGCGAAGCGCAACTCGGCATGGCGCCCCAGGGTGGTGCCGTGCTGCACCGTGGTCCAGGTTTGGCCGTCCCTGATCTGCAGCTCGAAGGCTTGGATGCGCGGGCCAGCGCCGACCCATTCGTCGATCGTCACGCGCGAAAACCGCTCGGCACGCCCCAGGTCCACCTCGAGCCAGGCCGTTTTCGTGCCGCTGTCGGTGGCCCAGCGCGTTTGGGCATCGCCGTCAAAGGCCTTGTCGGCGGCGAAGCCAGCTTGCTTCAGGAAGACATTCGAGGCCGTAGCAGGTTTGCCTTCGGCGAGCGATGCCGTGGGCACGGCCAACGGCGGCAGGTCTAGCGCGGGACCGTCCAGGGTCAGGCGGATGAGCGTGTCGATGGCATCCCGGTCCTCGGGTCGCACAGAAACGATGAGGGCTTCCTGGGTTTGCTGGAACTCAGCCTGGCCGCCGGTCAACACCTCGCAGGCGGTGATGGTCCGGCTGAGGGGTGGCAAGGTCAGGTTGGCCTCCGGCCATTGAAAGACGTGCAGGTAGATGGTGTTGCCTTGGCGAGTGCTGGCGCCCCATCGGCCCGGCTTGAACGGACCGCCGCGCGTGCCGTAGACGCTCGCGCCATACTGGCGCAGCCAGGCGCCCATCTCCTGGAGCCGGGCAACTTGGCGCGGCTCGATCTCCCCTGAAGGCATGGGCCCCACATTCAACAGCAGGTTGCCGTCCCCGCCCGCGCAGGCGATCAGGGTCTGCAGACATTCGCGGAGGGATTTCATGGGGTCGTCGGGTTTCCAGGCCCATTGCCGGCAGATGGTGATGCAAGATTCCCACGGCCGGTCCATCTGGAACTTGCCGATGCGCTGCTCGGGGGTGTCGTAATCGCCACCAAACGCGCCTGCGGCAGTGCCGCCTTCCATGCCGTGCCGGCCCACACCCACGCGGTTGTTGACGATGATGTCCGGCTGCAATCTGCGCACGTGTTGGTAGAGGTCGACGCCGCGTTCGGCCGACCAAGGCTTCTCCCATTCGCCGTCGAACCATAGGATGCCGAGGGGGCCGTAGTTCTGAATCAACTCTGCGAGCTGGTTCTTGAGGTACTGGTTGTAGCGGTCCATGTGGGGGTTGGGCTTGGCGGTTCGGCCGCCAGGGCTGCCCAGCGGGTAGTCCGGATGATACCAGTCGCAGATCGAGTGGTAGGTGCAGAACCGGATGCCCTCGGCGCGGCAGGCGGCCGCCAGTTCCTGGATCACGTCGCGGCCGAAGGGTGTGCGCATGATGTTGTAGTCGGTGAACCGCGTGTCCCACATGCAAAACCCGTCGTGATGCTTCGAGGTGAAGATTAAGTACTTCATGCCAGCCTCGCGAGCCACTCGGGCCCAAGCACGGGCGTCGAACTGGGCGGGATTGAAGGCCCGGTACAGCGCGTCGTACTCGCCGGTGGGCACTTGCGCGCCGCGGGACCATCCGATCTCGGTGCCCTTGAGGCTGACCGGCCCCCAATGGATGAACAGGCCAAACCGCGCCTCGGTCCACCACTGCAGCCGCGCAGCCCGCGCTTCGGGGGTCTCGGCGGCGGGCGCAGCAACGGTAGAGGCTAGACCGGGGGCACCGGCCAACGCGATCGTGGCGAACAAGGGCAGTAGAGTCGTCGTTTTCATGGAGTGGTGCGCAGTCGTGTAGTCTGAGGTGTTTGCCACAGCACCCTACCGCGCACCCTGGCGAAAGGCGAGCCCGAGAATCACGGGATCAGCCGCGACGAGCCAACCTCAGTCCTCCGCAGCCAGTCGGAAGTAGCCGGCGGCCCCATCGAGGGGCACGCTTACCTGAAGGTCGTCCCCGATGTGCTCGGGAGGGATTGTGACCGCAGTCCAAACCGAAGCGTCCGCGCTGAGCGCATCCCGAGTCTCAAGGCGGAAGGAGGCGTCGGAGGGCGCCCAACGCAACTGAAGAAGGTTACCCCGGCGCTCGCAGCGCCCACGATGTCCCCCCGGTCGTTCAGCGCCAAGGCCGTGGACAGCGGGAGCGGCCACAACTGGCCGTCCCGGACGAGGAAACCGCCAGTGCCCGGATCCTCCGGCCGCAGAGTCGACTCCCCCACGACATCGCCGCGCTCGTTAATGTCTTTGGGATAGCAGGCCGTGCCCCCCAAGGGGTGGATGATCCACACTGCGCCCGCCAGAGACACGAAGCCATGAGTGGCGGCTTCCCCTGCGATGGAAGATGAACCGGCGAAGTCGCCCCGGTTGTTCAGTGCGTATACCGCGCTGCTTTCGCCGCCGAGCGTGCCGACTCGGGTGACCTTGCCGGAGGCGAGCACGAAGCCTCGCCGCGGTCCTCGGTGCTCGCCGGTCTCGCCTACGATATCGCCTTGGTCATTAATGTCCCAGGCCCAGGCCGAGGTCCCGGCCAGGCCTTCGATCTCGCGGCCCGAGCCGTCCGCGTACAGGAAGGCTCGCCAGACGGGAGGTGTAGCAAACGAATACCGGGTTCTTGATAGTTGACACCATTGGACTGCCGCCGCTCCACTCGCAAGCACTCGATGGCCTGGACCAGTACCATTATTATTTGCCAGCGTTGTAGGAGTTGACAGGCGCTCGCGCCGCCGGTGAGGAGGCCGCTTGTCGCCGGGAGTGGACCAGTATTATCATTCTATCATTCTCCAGTGTTGTAGTAGTTGACAGGCGCTTGAGCGGGCGTCGCCGCTGAGGAGGCCGCTTGTGGCCGCTTGTCGCCGGGAGGGCGTTCGGTCTGTAATGGGTAGGTGACGGCGCCCCGAGTGACCGTGCTGATGCCGGTGTGGAACGCTGCCGCGACGCTGCCGCGGGCCCTTCGGAGCGTCTTGACGCAGCGTTACACGGACTGGGAACTGGTCGTGGTGGACGACGGTTCGACGGATGACACGCCAGGCATCCTGGCGGAGTTGGCGGGCAGGGATACCCGGGTGCGAGTCCTGCGGCAACCCCACGGGGGTATTGTGTCCGCGTTGAATGCGGGTCTGGTGGCGGCCCGCGGGGCGTGGATAGCCCGAATGGATGCGGACGACGAATCGCACCCGGACCGGCTGCTCGATCAGGTCCGGTGGCTGGAGGCGCATGGGAAGATTGGGCTGGTGGGTTGTCTGGTGGCGTTTGGGGGTGACCGCACACGCCAGCTCGGCTACGCCTTGCACGTGGATTGGATGAACGGCATCCAGACGCCGGATCGGATTCAACTGGAGCGCTTTGTCGAGTCCCCGTTCGCGCATCCGTCGGTGTTGTTTCGGCGCGAGTTGGTGGAACGGCACGGGGGGTACCGGGCGGGCGATTTCCCAGAGGACTACGAGCTCTGGCTACGTTGGCTGGAGGCGGGTGTGAGGATGGCGAAGGTGCCGCGCGTGCTCTTCGTGTGGCACGACTCGCCGGGTCGGCTCTCGCGGGTGGATCGGCGGTACGCGCTCGAGCACTTCTTCGCGTGTAAAGCGGTGTATCTGGGGCGTTGGTTGGCGCGGGAGCTGCCGGTTGGGCGGCGGGTGCTGGTTTGGGGGGCGGGCCGGGTGACGCGGCGGCGGGCGGCAGCGCTCGGGGCGCAGGGGATCAGGATCGACGGCTACATTGACATCGACCCGCGGAAGTGTGGGCGTCGGTACGGGGGGCGGCCGGTGATGGCGCCTGGGGAGGTACCGAGTGCGGGGGAGGTGTTTGTGTTAGGCTATGTTCACAAGCGGGGCGCGCGCGATCGATGCCGGGCGCACCTGGTCGGACGGGGGTTTATCGAAGGGCGCGATTTTCTGGTGGTGGCGTGAGGGACGGTTGGTGGTGTGAGCGGGTACGGCTGCGAGGGGGGTATGGGTTGGTGAGGAGCGGAGCTGCGCCCCAGCGTCTTTGCGCTGCATCTTCCCGCTTTTCAACGGGCCAGGCGTGGCGTAGCTTCGCGCCTCTTTAGGTTTCATGCCGAGCGTGTACATCAAGACGTACGGGTGCCAGATGAACGAGCGCGACTCCGAGGCGGTGGCGGCGCAGTTCGTGGCGCGGGGCTATACGCTGGCGGCGTCGGAGGCTGGGGCGGATGTGGTGTTGCTGAACACGTGCAGCGTGCGCGACGCCGCGGAGCAGAGGGCGCTTGGGCGGATGACGAACCTGCTGCGGGGCACGCGACGACGCCGGCCGCAGGTGGTGCTGGGTCTATTGGGGTGCATGGCCCAGAGCCGGGGCGCTGAGTTACTGGAGCGGTTGCCCGGGCTGAACTTGGTCTTGGGGACGCAGAAGTTTCACCGTGCGGCTGAGCACGTCGAGGCGCTGCGGGCTGAGGGCGGGGTAACCGTGTGCGACGTGGGGGTCGAGGCGGGCAGCGAGGGGACGATCCGCGAGCACTTGCCCGCGCACGTGGGTCGAACGCGCGCCGTGACGGCTTACGTGAGCATCATGCAGGGGTGCAATCAGCATTGTACGTTCTGCATCGTGCCGGCGACCCGCGGTCAGGAGCGGAGCCGGTCGCTGGAGGACATCGTTGGCGAATGCCGCGAGCTAGCGGCCCAGGGGGTGAAGGAGGTCACCTTGTTGGGTCAGATCGTGACGAGCTACGGCCGCCGGGGGACGGGGGTGGCGGGCGGTGGGGGGGACAAGTCGGCGTTTGTGCGGTTGTTGGAGGCGGTTGGGGAGGTGTCTGGAATCGAGCGGATCCGGTTTACGTCGCCCCATCCGAAAGGGTACGGGGACGACTTGGTCGAAGCCTACGCGCGGTTGCCGAAGTTGTGCGAGCATGCGCATGTGCCGGTACAGAGCGGCAGCAATCGGGTGCTGAAGCTCATGCGGCGCGGCTATACCCGGGAACGGTACCTGAGTTTGGCCGAGAAGCTGCGCCGGGCCCGACCCGGCCTGGCGCTGGGCACGGATCTGATTGTGGGTTTTCCGGGGGAGACAGAGGCGGATTTCGAGGAGACACTGGGGCTGGTGCGCGAGGTCGAGTTCGATAGCGCGTATGTGTTCAAGTATTCGCCGCGGCGGCACACGGCGGCAGCGGCCTTGCCGGACCCGGTGCCGGAGGCGGTGCGGGAGGAACGGCACGCGCGGCTGCTTGGGTTGGTGACGGAGATCGGGGCGCGCCACCTCCAGCGGTTGGTGGGGGCGCGTGTGGAGATCTTGGTGGAAGGCCCCAGCCGAAAGAACCCGGCGCGGCTCGAGGGTCGGACCGGGTGCAACCGGATTGTGGTGTTTGCGGGCGCAGCGCGTCACGTGGGGCAGTTACTGGACGTCCGCATCAGCCGGGCGAGCGCGGTGACGTTGTACGGCGACGCGGCGATTCTCGACGGCGACTGATCTGATGAAGCTTTCATTACTTGCCTTGCTTTTGGGGTTGGGGGTTGCGCTGCCGCAACTGTACGGGTTGTGGAAGCCGGCCGGGTTCGCCGCGAGCCTGCGCAAGTTCCCGCGTTCGTCGGCCTGGGGGTTGATCTTGATGCCGCTGGGGACGATCTGGTTTTTATGGATGTTGAGCCGGGACGACATCTCGGATTTCGCCGCGTTTAAGCCGCTGATGTTCATCGGCTTCGCGATCATTGGGTTTGGCTCGTGTGTCTTTGTGCGGGATTATCTGGCGGTGCGGGGCTGGGCGGTGGTGGTGCTGCTGCTGGCGAAGGTGGTGTTAGACACGGCGCGGTGGGTGGACACATCGTGGCGTTTGGTGTTGGTGGTTTGGGCCTATGCGTGGGTGATCTTGGCGGTGTGGTTCACGGTGGCGCCGTGGCGGCTGCGGGACTTCATCGAGTTCCAGACGGCCACCGAGGATCGCGTGCGCCTGGGTTGTGGGCTGCGCTTGGCGTTTGGACTTCTGCTCGCGGTGCTGGCTTTGACGGCGATTCGCGCGGCGGAAGGACCCCCGGCGCCCTAGCCGGCGCGCATGCGCTCGGGCCGCCCCAGCATCCTCGTGGTCCGCGGCGGCGCGATTGGCGATTTCCTGCTGACCCTGCCGGTGTTTGCGGCCTTGCGCGCGCACTTTCCGGAGGCGCAACTGAGTGTGCTTGGGTACCCGCACATTGCGGAATTGGCGCGGGCGGGCGGGTTGGTGGATGAAGTTCGGCCGATCGAGGCGCGGGCTTTAGCGAGTTTCTTCACGCCGTGCGGGCCGCTAGCTCTCGAGTATGTCGAGTTCTTCCGGCGCTTCGCGCTGATCGTGTCGTATTTGTACGATCCGGACGGCCTGTTCCAATCGAACGTAGCGCGTTGCACCTCGGCGCAATTCATTGCCGGGCCGCACCGGCCGGACGAGGCGCGGGGGTTACATGCGACCGAGGCATTTCTCAAGCCGCTCGAGCGCCTGGCGATTTACGGGGCCGACGCGACGCCGCGCTTACGGTTGGGGCCGGTAGCGGACGACGCGGCTCGCACACGGTTGGGGGCGGCACCGTTGAGTTGGCTGGCCGCTCATCCTGGCAGTGGCAGCGAGCAGAAGAACTGGCCGGCGAGCCACTGGGCGGTGCTGCTCGAGCATGTGGCTGCCGAGACCGATTGGCAGCTCTTGTTGGTGGGCGGTGAGGCTGAGGGCGAGCGGCTGCATCGGTTAGCGGGGCGTTGGCCGGAGGATCGACAACGAGTGGCGCAGAGCTTGCCGTTGGTCGAGTTGGCCTATCAGCTTGCGCAAGTGAACTGGTTCGTGGGGCACGACTCGGGGATCACGCATCTGGCGGCGGCGTTGGGCCGGCGCAGCCTGGTGTTGTGGGGGCACACGGCGGAGGCAGTCTGGGCACCGCGCGCCGAGGCTGGGTGCGTCCGGTTGATTCGGGCGGGTGAGGGTTTGGCCGAGCTGCCGCCCGAGCGCGTCTTAGCCGGACTCTACCAACTCGCGGCCGGCGGCGAAGGGGCGTAGTTCGCTCAGTTCGCCGCTGGGCGAGACGCGGAGGAGGCAGAAGTCGGCGCGTTGGCCTGGGACGAGGGCGAAGGGCAGGCCCAGCCACTCGGCGGGGGCGACGGAGAAGCGGTGCCAGGCGGTCTGCCAGGGGATGCCGAGCATGGCGGCGGCGTGGAAGACGCCGTCGATCGGGCGGAGGGCTGAGCCAGCGAAGTTCGAGCGGCCCGGGTAGCGCACCACGCGGTCGGGGCCGACCTCGAGGGTGAGTTTGCCGAGGGTGTACCGGCCTGGGGGAGCGCCGGCGGCGGCCATGGCGTCGCTGATATAGATCAGGGACTCGAGGGGGAGGAGGCGATGGGCGAGGCGGAAGAGGGTAGGGGAGACGTGGGTCTGGTCGGGGATCAGGCTGACGGTGAGCCCGGCGGTTTCGAAGACGCGCCAGAGGATGTTGTCGTGGCGATCGAGTTGTTGGGGGCAGGCGTTGCCGAGGTGGGTAAAGCCGGTGGCACCGGCGTCGACGGCGGCCCGGAGGACGGCGGCGGAGGCGTTAGTGTGGCCGAGGCTGACTTTGGCCCCCAGCGAGACGGCGAGGGCGATGGCCTCGAGCGCTCCCGTGCGCTCCGGCGCGATGACCAGCAGCCAGGGATCCGGGCCGGTAAGCGCGCGCAATTCCTGAATTCGATCCGGGGTAGGATCGAGCATGTGGGCGGGGTCATGGGCGCCGTGGAAGCCGGGCTCGGCGGAGAGGAATGGCCCTTCGAGGTGCCAGCCCGCGATGGCGGTTTGGAGGTCGGGGGCTTGGGCGCGGAGCGCGCGCAGGTGGCGGAGGCGGCTGGTGAGCCTGGACCAGTCATCGGTCATCAAGGTCAAGAAATAGCGGCTGCAGCCGGCCAAACGCAGGGCATGCGTCGCGCGCAAGAGATCCTCGAGGGTCAACGTGTCGGCCTGAAAGTCCACTCCGGCGAAGCCGTTGACCTGGAGATCGAGCAAGCCGGGGGCGATCCAATACTCGGGCGGCGTGCGCTCGTGCAGCACGTCGACGCGCGTGAGCACGCCGTCCCACCACTTGAGTCGGAGGTTCTGGCGCGACGAGAAGTGGCGTGCCACGATCTCGGGCGGGTTCATGGGCCTAGCTCACTGGGCGGTCCAGCCGCCGTCGATGAGGATGTCGGCGCCGGTGATGAAGCCGGCGGCCGGCGAGCAGAGGTAGAGGGCGAGTTGGGCGACTTCGGCTTCTTGGCCCCAGCGGCCGACGGGGATCTTAGCGACGAACTGGCGGTTCAGGTCCGGGTTCTGGATGATGGGCGCGTTCATCTCGGTGGCGACGGGGCCCGGGCTGATGCCGTTGACGGTGATTTGGTCGGGCGCCAACTCGAGGGCCAAGGCGCGCGTGAAGCCCAGGAGGCCGGTCTTGGCCGCCGCGTAAGCGGTGCGCCCGGGCAAGGCCACATGGCTCATGATCGAGGTCAGGTTGATGATCCGGCCGTAACCTTGGCCTTTGAGGTTCGGCACAAAGGCGCGGCACAGGAGGAACGCCCCGGTCAGACTGGTGTCCAGCACGGCCCGCCACTCGGCGTGGGTGAATTCCGTGATCGCCTTGCGCACGTTGATGCCGGCGTTGTTAACGAGGATCTGCACCCGCGGGAAGCGCTCGAGGACCGCGTCGCGGAGCCGCTCGACCTGCTCTTCCGAGGTCACGTCGCAAAGGAACGGCTCGGCCACGCCGCCGCGGGAGCGGATCTCGGCGGCGACGGCTTCGAGTCGGGGCGCATCGCGGGAGACAAGGCCGATGTGCGCGCCGGCATTGGCCAGCGCCTGGGCCATGGCCCGGCCTAATCCGCGGCTGGCGCCGGTGATGACGGCTACTTTGTCGGTCAAGCTGGGAAGGCTCATGGGGTGCTGGGAAGCGGCGCCCGCGTGGGACGGGGTTTGGCTGGGCGACCTTGGCCCGGCGCCGCGGCGGCGGGCGGGGACCATGGCGCCGCGGGGTGAGGGTCGAGCGGAGGCAGGGGCGTGGTACGGCGCGTCACATGTGGTGGACGATATTCTCGCCGAATTCGGAGCATTTGATTTGGGTGGCGGCCTCCATGAGCCGGGCGAAGTCGTAGGTAACGCGCTTGCTGGCGATGGCACCGTTGAGGCCTTTGAGGATGAGGTCGGCGGCCTCGGCCCAGCCCAGGTAGCGGAGCATCATTTCGCCGCTGAGGACGACGCTACCGGGGTTGACGACGTCTTTACCGGCGTACTTGGGGGCGGTGCCGTGGGTGGCCTCGAAGATGGCATGGCCCGAGATGTAGTTGATGTTGCCGCCGGGGGCGATACCGATCCCGCCGACTTGCGCCGCGAGGGCGTCGCTGAGGTAATCGCCGTTGAGGTTGAGGGTGGCGATGACATCGAAGTCCTCGGGCCGAGTGAGGACTTGTTGGAGGGTGATGTCGGCGATGGCGTCCTTGACCAGGAGACCCTGGGAGGTCTTGCACCACGGGCCGCCGTCGAGCTCGACGGCGCCGTACTCGCCCTTGGCGAGTTCGTAGCCCCAATCGCGGAAGGCGCCCTCGGTGTACTTCATGATATTGCCTTTATGGACGAAGGTGACGCTGCGACGGCGGTGGCGCACGGCGTAGTCGAGGGCGGCTCGGATGAGGCGCTGGCTGCCGGGGCGGCTGACCGGTTTGATGCCCAGGCCCACTTCGTCGGCGGCTTCATCGCCGAACCGGATCTTGCGGAACGCGGCCGGGAGCTCGCGTTGGAGGAACTCGAGGAGTTTGCGCGCCTCCGGTGTGCCGGCCTGGTAGTCGATGCCGGCGTAGATGTCCTCGGTGTTCTCGCGGAAGATCACCATGTCCACCTTCTCCGGGTGTTTGACGGGCGAGGGAACACCGCGGAAGTATTGGACGGGGCGCAGGCAGACGTAGAGATCGAGGAGCTGGCGTAGCGCGACGTTCAGCGAGCGGATGCCGCCGCCGACGGGTGTGGTCAGGGGGCCTTTGATGCCCACCAGGAACTCGCGAAAGGCCTCGACAGTGTCGTCGGGCAGCCAGGTGTCGAATTTCTGTTTCGAGGTTTCACCGGCGTAGACCTCGAACCAAACGATGCGGCGCTTGTCGCCGTAGGCCTTTTGGATAGCGGCCTCGAAGACGCGTTGGCTGGCCGCCCAGATGTCCGGGCCGGTGCCATCCCCGCGGATGAAGGGAATAACGGGTTGGTCGGGAACGACGAGTTTACCACCGCTGATGCTAATCTTGCCGCCGGCGGGCGGGGTCACATGTTTGTAGGGCATAAATCTCTTGTCTGCAGACTCAACGACCCGCGAGCGCCGCGACGGGCGCGGGCGTGGGCAGGCTGAGGGTCACCTGCGAGCTCCGACCCAGGACCGCCTGAACGCGACGGACGATTTCGTCGGCCGTCAGGCCGTACTTGGTGCGCAAGTGCTCGACCGAGGTGGCGTGTTCGATGAACTGGTCCGGCCAGCCGACGCGCACGACCGGGGTGGTGACGCCCTTCTCGTTGAAGAGCTCGAGCACGCTGCTGCCATAGCCGCCGGCCAGCACGTGGTCTTCGAGGGTGACCACGACATCCGCGGCGCGGCCGAAGAACTCGGTGGTGCCTTCGTCCAGCGGTTTGGTGAAGCGAGGATTGACGATGGCGAGGTCGCAGCCTTGGGCGGCGAGGCGGTCTGCCGTTTGGCGGGCAAGGGCCTGGAGGTTGCCGAGCGGGAACAGGGCGACCTTGGGGCCGCCTTGCTGGGTGAACCGGCGCAACACCTCGGCCTTGCCGATCTCGAGCAGGGCCGGTTGGTCCTTGAGCGGCACGCCCTCGGCGGCGCCGCGCGGGTAGCGGATGACGACGGGATGTTGTTGGCGGGTGGCGGTGAACATCATGTCGGCCAGTTCGTCTTCGTCCTTGGGCGCCATGGCCACCACGTTGGGCACGCAACGCAAGTACGCGATGTCGAAGAGGCCATGATGGGTGGGGCCGTCGTTGGCGGAGAGGCCGGCACGGTCCAGGCAGAAGATGACCGGCAGATCCTGAAGGGCCACGTCATGGACGATGCAGTCGTAGGCGCGCTGCAGGAAGGTCGAGTAGATGGCGACAACCGGGTGGTAGCCCAGGGTGGCCATGCCGGCCGCGAACAGGACCGCGTGTTCTTCCGCTATACCCACGTCATAGAACCGATCTGGCAGTGCGTCTTCGAGCAACTTCAGGCTGGTGCCGGTGGGCATGGCGGCGGTGATTCCCACCAGGGTGCTGTCTCGCCGCGCCAGCCGCACCAACGTTTGGCCGAAGACATCTTGATAGTTCGGCGGTGTGCCCGGCTTCGACGGCAGGGTGTCGCCGGTGTTAATGTCGTAGGGGCCGACGCCGTGGAACTTCTCAGGGTACTTGAGGGCGGCCTCGTAGCCTTTGCCTTTCTGGGTGATGACATGGAGGACGACGGGCCGGTCGCAGTCGCGGGCGTAGGCGAGCGATTCGCTCAGCCCCTGGAGGTCATGGCCGTCGAGCGGGCCGAGGTAGCTCAAGCCCATCTCCTCGAAGATCACACTGCTCCCGAACCCGCCTCGGCCGTCGCCGCCGAAGAGCTTGGGGCTGGGTTCGAGCGCCGCCTCGGTGACGACGCCCTTGATGGCTTCTTCGGCCTTATGGCCCAGGCGCAAGGCCAGCTCGCCCTTGGGCATGCGGCGGATCCAGCGCTCGACGTCTTTGTGCAGTTGAGTGTAGCGGGGGTGGGTGATCAGGCGGTTCAGGTAGCTGGCGATCGCCCCCACGTTCTTGGCGATGCTCCACTCGTTGTCGTTTAAGATCCCGATGAAGCGGCGCGTGGTGTGCGCGATGTTGTTGAGGGCCTCGAACGAAATGCCGTTGGTCAAGGCCGCGTCGCCAAAGATGCAGACCACGTGTTCGTCGCTCCCCCGCTTATCGCGGGCGGCGCACATGCCCAGCGCCGCCGACAGCGCCGTGCCGGCGTGACCGGCGCCATAGGCGTCGTGCTCGCTTTCGGACCGGAGGGCGAACCCGTTCAGGCCGCCGGTGGTGCGGATGGTATGGAAGTGTTGCTTGCGGCCGGTGAGGAGTTTATGGACGTAGCATTGGTGGCTGACGTCCCAAACGAACTTGTCTTTGGGGGTCGAGAAGACGCGATGCAGCGCCAAGGTGAGCTCGACCACGCCGAGGTTCGGTCCCACGTGCCCCCCGTTCTTGGCCAGCACGGCGATCAGCTCGTGGCGGATCTCCTCCGCCAGGAGGCCGAGTTGGTCCAACGTCAGTTTCTTGACGTGGTCGGGGCTGTCTACCATGTCCAGGTATCGGCTCATGAGCTATTCGGCTTGCGGCGCCGACGGCGCCAGGTCCAACGGCTTGAGGACGGACTCGCCGGTTGCCGTCTGCTCGAGTTGTTGGATCTTGATTTCGGCGGCTGCGAGTTTCGCCTGACAGACCTCGGCCAGGCGCATGCCTTCCTCGTACCGGGCCAGCATGGTCTCGAGCGGCAACGCATCCGTCTCCATCGCTTCCACGATGGCTTCCAGTTTTTGGAGCGCCTCTTCAAAGGGCAGCTCCGCCGGTGGCGCGCCCGGCGGGCTAGGACTCTTGGCCGCTTTCGACATCGGCGCCAACGTTAGTGGAGGAAGGCGGAGGCGTCTAGTCCGCATATACGCCCGGAGCGGCATCGTTGACAGGGCCGGCGAAAAGGCCGATAAACTGGCCCCATGAAAAGCGCATCACCTCTACCTCGGCGCGAGTTTTTGAAGCAGGCCGGGACGTTCTCCGCCACTGCTACCGTCCTGTTGACCGCTCCGAACGTGTTTCTGAATCGGACCCGGGCGCAGACCGGCGCCAACCCGAGCGAGTTCATTCGCGTTGGGATCGTCGGCACGGGCGGGCAGGGCCGGTCGAACATGAGCACGCGGACGATGATCAAGCACGTGGTGGCGCTTTGCGATGTGGACGAGAGCCACCTGGCGCAGGCGCAGAAACAGCTCAAAGACCGAGGTGGGACGGAGGCCAAGGGGTACCGGGATTACCGCAAGCTGCTCGAGAACAAAGACCTCGACGCGGTTCTCATTGCGACGCCCGATCATTGGCATGCGCTGCCGGTCATCGAGGCCTGCCAGGCGGGCAAAGATGTCTATTGCGAAAAACCGCTCACGCTCACGATTCGCGAGGGTCAGGCGATGGTGCAAGCCGCCCGCCACTACAAGCGCATTGTGCAGACCGGCAGCCAACAGCGGTCGTGGGGCGACGAGAAATTCCGCCGCGCTTGCGAGTACATCCGCTCCGAGCGCATTGGCGAGGTGCGGATGGTGCGCGTGGGTCTACCGGGCGTGAATTGGACGCGGGAAGCGCTCGTGCCGGACGGCGAGCCCCCGGCGGAGTTGGACTATGACCTGTGGTTGGGGCCGGCGCCGTGGCGCCCGTACAACAAGCACCGGGTTCACTACTACTTCCGGTTCTTCTGGGACTACTCGGGTGGCCAAATGACCAACTGGGGCGCGCACCATCTAGACATTGCGCAATGGGGGCTGGGGATGGACGAAAGCGGCCCGGTCGAAATCAGTGCGCGGGTCGAATTCGACGCCCAGAGGCGTTTCGAGGTCCCGGCCTGGTTCGAGATTTCCTATAAGTACGCCAACGGCACGACCATCCTCTGCGGCAACAGCCACCGCATCGGCACCACCTTCCTCGGCCAAGACGGCATCATCTATGTTGACCGCGGCCGGCTCGAGTCGACGGTCAAAGGCGCCATCACCGATCCCTTGGGCGAGGATGAAGTGCACTTGCCCGTCAGCAAGGACCACCACCAGAACTGGTTTGACTGCATCAAGAGCCGCCAGCTCCCCATCTGCGACGTGGCCATCGGCCACCGTTCCGCCACCGTCTGTCATCTCGGCAACATCGCCGTCCAAACGGGCGAGACGCTCCGGTGGGATCCCAAGAAAGAGGAGATTGTGGGTGCGCCGGTGCGGGTCAAGCAATACGACTACGCATATCGCAAGCCTTGGGCGCTGCCCAAGCTGGCGAGCTCAGCTTCCGCCTGAGCCCTGGGGCTGGCCTACGGTGTTAGCCTAGGCCGCGAGCGCGCCAGCAAGTCGAACAGGATCCGTTCGGCCGGGGGTCATCCTTGGGGCGGGCTGGATTATGCCGACACCAACGCCGAGGTTGAAGGTTCTCTTCCTCTGCACCGGAAACTCGTGCCGCAGCCAGATGGCGGAGGGCTGGGCCCGCCAGCTCAAGGGCGACGTCATTGAAGCCTACTCCGCTGGCATCCAGAAGCACGGGGTGAATCCACACGCGGCCACCGTCATGGCCGAGGCCGGCGTGGATCTGGCGAAGCACTTCTCGAAGACGCTGGAGGATTTGCAGGGCGTGGCCTTCGATTGCGTGGTGACGGTATGTGGCCACGCCAACGAGCACTGTCCGATCTTTCCCGGCAAGACAAAGGTGGTGCATGTTGGGTTCGAGGACCCGCCGGCGCTCACGAATCATCTGCCGGACGGCGAGGAGAAGCTGGCCGTTTACCGGCGGGTACGGGATGAAATCCGGCGGTTTGTGGAGAGTCTGCCGGAGGCATTGGCTAAGGCCGAATAACCTAGCGAAGCTGTGGATGCATACGCTGCTGGCCAAGGGTTGGTGTGGCGCTTGAAGAACCGAACTGCCGATTGGCATGTCGAAAGAAAAACCCTCGAAACCAAACCCGAAGCGCCTGGCCGTCTTTGAGCGCTACCTGACCGTTTGGGTGTTGGTCTGCATGGTTGTCGGCCTGGCCTTTGGGAAGCTGCTGCCTGGCGCAACCGCAGCCTTGAGCAAGCTGGAGTTTGGGCAGGGGTCGCAAGTGAACGTGCCCATCGGCGTGCTGCTATGGCTGATGATCCACCCGATGATGCTGAAGGTGGATTTTGGCGCCATCGGCGGTATTGCCAAGCGGCTGAAGGGGCTGCTCATCACGCTGTTTGTGAACTGGCTGGTGAAGCCGTTCAGCATGGCCCTGCTGGCCTGGGCGTTCATGCAGCATGTCTTCGCCGCGTGGATCGGGCCGGAGATGGCCAGGGAATATGTTGCCGGTCTGATCATCCTAGCAGCGGCACCCTGCACGGCGATGGTGTTTGTCTGGAGTTACCTGACCGATGGCGACCCAGCCTACACGCTGGTCCAGGTGGCGGTGAACGACCTGATCATGCTGGTGGCGTTCGCGCCGCTGGTGATGTTCCTCTGCGACGTGGCGAATGTCATCGTGCCAGCCAAGGTGCTGATCACGTCGGTGGTGGTGTTCATTGTCGTTCCGCTGGTAGCAGGCTGGCTGACGCGCACGGCCTTGCTGAAGTCGCACGGGAAGGAGTGGTTCGAGCAGAAGTTCCTGCTGAGATTTCATCCGGTGATGATCGGCGCGCTGCTGCTGACGCTGGTCCTCATCTTCGCATTCCAGGCGGAGAACCTGACGCAGAAATGGATTGCGGTGCTGCTGATTGCGGTGCCGATCGTCATCCAGGTCTATTTCAACTCGGGCCTGGCCTACCTGCTGATGCGTTGGTTCAGGGTGCCGCACAACGTGGCATCGCCGGGGGCGCTGATTGGGGCGAGCAACTTCTTCGAACTGGCGGTGGCGGTCGCCATCACGGTGTTCGGGCCGGGGTCGGGGGCGGCGCTGGCGACGGTGGTGGGCGTGCTGGTGGAAGTGCCGGTGATGCTGTCGGTGTGCCGCGTTTGCAACGACTCCCGCTCCTGGTATCAACGTGCGGTCGGGAAGGTGACCTGAGAGGGCCAAGACGATGGGATTGAAGTGGTGCGGCGTCAGGGCTTGACAGACTTAGCCACTTTGCTAAATGTCGTCCAGTTGTATGGTGAAACTGAAGCCAGCCGATTTCAAAGCGCAGGCGCAAGTGCTCAAAGCGCTCGCCCATCCGGGCCGGTTGCTGATGGTGGATGAGTTGTCGCGCGGCGAACGGTGCGTGTGCGAGTTGGCCGAACTGGTCGGCTCCGAAATGCCGACCGTCTCGCGCCATTTGGCGCAACTCAAACACGCCGGCATTGTGGATGACGAGAAACGCGGCGCGCAGGTCTTCTACCGGCTGGTCACGCCCTGCGTGATGAATTTCTTCCAGTGCGTCAACTCCGTGCGCGCGCAAAACCAGAAAGGATGAGCGAAGCAGCCGAGGGAATTTTTTTGAACCGACGCGTTGCCGATTCGCTAAATGACGTAATAGCTTTTCGACCGAATGAACGGTTCCGCTCTGACTGCCCGTTACGGAACCCTCACCCGCGAACTCAAGGTTTTCGCCTGGATGGCGGGTGTGTTCGTATGGGCCTACTTCCTTCCGCTGTCGAGTCCGAAAGTCATCGCTGCCATTCAGGAAGCGTTCAAGTTGCTGCAATGGTATGCCCGCAACCACACGCTGGCCTGCGTGGTGCCGGCGCTCTTCATCGCCGGTGCGGTCATGACCTTTCTGTCGCAAGCGTCGGTGATGCGCTACCTCGGGCCCCAGGCAAACAAGCCGCTGGCCTACGGGGTGGCGTCGGTGTCGGGTGGCATTCTGGCCGTATGCTCCTGCAGCGTGCTGCCGGTGTTTGCGGGCATTTACCGGCTGGGCGCCGGGCTGGGACCAGCCAGCGCGTTCCTCTACTCCGGGCCAGCCATCAACATCCTCGCCATTTTTCTAACGGCGCGGGTGCTGGGATTCGAGATCGGCTTCTGGCGGGCGGTGGGGGCGGTGGCTTTTGCGTTCCTCGTCGGCCTGCTCATGACGCTGATCTTCCGGGGTGAAGAGGGCGAACGGGTCGCGGCGCAAGCCGTCCTTCCCGAACCGGAGGCACACAAACGCCCGTTATGGAAAACTTCGGTGTTCTTCGCCTGCCTCGTGGGGTTCCTTGTCTTCAGCGATTGGTACAACCCTGGTGACGCGATGGTGCGGCTAGCCGGCGGCGGGCAATTCGCCGCCGTGACGTTGCAGGAGACGCATGACGAGGTCATGTTCCAGCTCAAGGAAGACTGGGCCGGGCATCGCAGCGGCGCTAAACTCACGCTGGCTAAGCGCGACCTGGCATCGGTGGAGGAAGCCAAGACTTGGGTCATCGCCATCCATCGCGTCAAGTGGTGGCTGGCTGGGGCGATGGGGCTGGCGGTGTTGGGGATGACGTGGCGCTGGATGGACCGCGCCGAGGTGGGCCAGTGGATGCACCACACGTGGGACTTCGCCAAGCTGCTTGTCCCGCTGCTCTTTGGCGGCGTGTGGGTCGTCGGCTTCGTCGGCGCGCTGATCCCCGAAGCCTACGTGGCGTCGCTCGTGGGCGACTCCTCGCTCGAATCGAACCTCGTTGCCAGCGTCATCGGCGCGTTCTGGTATTTCGCCACGCTGACAGAAATCCCCATCTGCGAGGCGCTGGGCAAGCTGGGCATGGCGCCCGGCCCAATGCTCGCGCTGTTGCTCGCCGGTCCGGCGGTTTCCTTGCCCAACATGCTGGTGCTCCGGAGCGTGATGGGGACCAAAAAGACGCTCGTGTTCAGCGGCCTGGTTATCGCGATGGCCACGATCACGGGCCTGGTTTACGGAGCGCTCCGATAACCTCAACCGAAAGGCACCCTACGATGCAACTCCTGGTCATCGGCCCCGGCTGCGCGAAGTGCAAGACCCTGGCGCAATTCACCGAACAGGCCGTCAAAGAACTTGGCGTTAACGCCGAGATCAACAAGGTCACCGACCTGAGCCAAATCATGGCGTTGGGTGTGATGATGACGCCCGCGCTCGCTGTGAACGGCACCGTCAAGGTCGTCGGCAAGGTGCCGAGCGTGGCCGAGATCAAGTCGTTGCTGCAACGGGCGGCGGCTTGAGACGCCCCTGCGAACCGTCTCCTGGAAACCTGAACCCGAGCTGACAACATGAGAACACCGTCGAAAACCATCATTGTGGCTGCGCTCGCCGCGGCCGTCATCGGCGTGGTTGCCTTGAAGAAAGGAAAAGCGCCCGTCGAGTCCAGACCTGCGGTGGAACCATCAGCCCATCTGCCCAAGCTCCTCGATTTGGGCGCCGACAAGTGCATTCCGTGCAAGGCAATGGCCCCGATCCTGGAGGGGTTGAAGAAGGAATATGCGGGCCGGTTCGAAGGTCGTGGCGGTCGTCGGGTTCTCCGTATAGGTGGCGACCGTCACCGTGGCCGGCTCAGTGCCGCCATGGTCCAGCGTTGCCGCCACACCGGCCGAGGCTGGCGAGCTGGGACGGACTGTAGTAGGTCGTGAGGCGGGCCGTGCCGTTCCAATACACCACCGAGCCGGAGTCAAAACTCTGGCCGTTCACGGCCAAGGTGAACGCCGGTCCGTTCGCGACCGCGCTGGCGGGATTTAAGCTGGCGATGGCGGGAACCGCGCTCCGCACGTTGATGCTCACGCTGGCGCTGGCGCTGGCGACATGGACCGAATCATCGGGAACAAAGACAGCCGAAAGCGTCTGCCCATTTCCCGCAGGCAGCACCGTGCCGGCGGGTGGATTGTAGGTGAAAGTGCCGGGCACCGGCGTGCCGTTGAAAGAGGCCGCAGCATTCAACTGCGCTCCGCTCAACGGCGTTCCTTCGAGAATATCGGCCGGGTTCGCCCACGTGATGATGGGGGTATGTCGGAAAGGAGGAAACCCTCCGAAAGTGCTCGTCTGCTCCACTTGGCCGGAGCTGCCGTTATACTGGCCACCACAGGTGCGGGCTCTGGCCCTGACGACACCCGCGGCGGGCAGGTTAAGCCCGATCAGTTCCCAGCCTCCGCCGATCCGAGCGCCGGAGCCGAGCATCGTCCAGGTCGCCCAGTCCGTGGACAGTTCGAATGTCACGCAAGTCGTCTCCGGTGCCGTGCCGCCGCGCAACCACTGGACGCGCGCTTCGCTCGGCACGGTCAAGGTTTGGGAGGCAGGGTCGTTGAACAGCCGCGCGAAGCGGTTTCGGGGCTGCCCGCCAAGGGTCGTGAATTGGCCCCCGACCAGAATCTGTCCGTCCGCCTGCAAGGCCAAGTTGTGGACGCCGTCGTTCGCGTTGGGGTTGAAAATCGGGGCCAAGGCGCCCGTGGAATAGAGGAGAGCGATCCGGTTGCGGGCGATCCCGCCTACAGTGTTGAAATGCCCTCCAATCACAATTCGTCCGTCCGTCTGCACTGCGATGGAAGCGACATTCCCGTTCACATTGGGATTGAAGCCGACATCCAGGGTGCCGTCAGCGTTGAGCCGGGCCATCCGGCTGCGTCCCGTACCGCCCACGGCGCTGAACTGACCTCCGAACAGGATCTTCCCGTCCGCCTGCAAAGCCGTGGTGTAGGTGAAGCTGTTCACGTTGGGATTGAAGGCGGTGTCCAGCGTGCCGTCAGCGTTGAGCCGCGCGACCCCGATGCGTGGCGCTCCACCCACGGTGTTGAGGCCACCGCCGATCACCGTCTTTCCATCGGGCTGCACCGCCGTGCTGAACACGGTGCCACCCGCGTTGGGATTGAAGTCAGTGGCCTGTCCGAGCCGCGTGAGGATGAAGCGCATGCTGGCCTGCGCGCTCAGGGGCGGCGTGCCGTTGTCGGTCGCCGTGAGTGTGACCACGAATTCACCGGGGACCTCCGAGACGCCGGAGAACGAGAATGTCACCGGATCGAATGTGATTCCCGGCGGCATTCCCGTGGCAGAGTACGTGAGCGTCTGGCCGGCATCCGGGTCGATGAATGTGTTGGCCGCCGGGCCGTAGTAGAACCCGAAGCCGAAGGGGGAAGTGATCGAGTCGGGCAACGAGTTGCCGATGAAGGGCGGATGATTTACGGGGATCACCTTGATGCTCACGCTGGCGCTGGCAGCGGTATAATGGATCGTGTCGCTCGGAGTGAACGCGGCGGAAAGAGTCTGCCCGTTCCCGACCGGCAGCACCGTGCCCGCCGTCGGATTGTAGGTGAAGGTGCCAGCCACCGGCACACCGTTGAAGGAAGCGGTCGCGTTCAATTGCGTTCCGCCCAAAGGTGTGCCCTCGACGATGTTCGCCGGGTTGGCCCACGCGATCGCGGGCGTTTTGAGAATCGGCGGCAGAACGAGCTTGAAAATGACGCCGCCGTTTTCCGGGCCGCCTTCCGGGGTGGTGCCATACAAGGCATCGTCCGGCCCGACGACCATGGAGGCCTGCGGAAATCTTCCACTGCCAGCGTTGACGTTGTGGAGGTGTGTCAACGTGCCGTCGGTCGCCACCTTGAAGAGCGTCCCCGGACCGTCCCCGGAGCGCCGTTGCGTCGAGCCATACAAGTACCCGTCCGCTCGGGCGGTCAATGCCGCCATGGGACGACTGCCACCATCGTTCGAGAATTCATGAAGCGTGGTGAAGGCACCGTTGGTTTCCAGCTTGAACAACGTGCCAGTATCGTAACTGCCGCCTCCCATCGTCGAACCGTACAAGGCTCCGTTCGGGCCGACGACCAGTGCGCCGAAGGGCTCCTCGCCGTCGCTGCCGTTGAAATCATGGAGCTTGGTGAATGACCCGTTCGTTTCCAGCCGAAAGAGGATCCCAGCGCCGTATGCACCGCCGTCTCCAGTCGAGCCATACAATGTCCCGTCTAGTCCCAACACCAACGCTGCCTGGGGATGTCCGCCATCGATGCCGTTGAAGTCGTGGAGCTTGGAAAAGCCGCCGTTGGGTGAGACTCTGAAAAGCGTGCCGTGCCCAAAGGCGCCGCCGGAGAGAGTTGACCCGTACAGCGCCCCGTCCGGCCCGGCCACGAGCGCTGACTCGGGCATGGCGCCGCTCAAATCTTGGGGCGCAAAGGTGTTCACCGTCAGCACCGCCGGGGGCGACACGCTCGCTTCCGGCGGAGTCCAGTCCGCCCATGTCGATGTCGGCAACACCGTGGCGAGCTGGCCGATCAGCAAGAGGACCGGCAGTAATGCCGACCGCGGACGATCGCACACGCCGATGGGTTTGATCTTGGTGCGACGGGTTCTAAGGACGGGGCGCATCATGCTTCTCTGAGTGGTGGTTAAGGTCTGACCAAATGGCCGCCTCCTTCGGATTGCGGGGAGCAACGACCGCTCGCTGGCCCCCGACGAGGACCCGTGAGAGGCAGTCCAACGATGTTGTCGGCCATTTGTGAGAGCTTAGCCTTCGTTGGAGAACCCAGAATAGAGGCATTTACCTCAGGTAAGTGCCTCTAGTGCCCGGGCAGTCTTGCTTGGACTTGGACGACGGCGCTCGCGTTTAAGAGGGCGTAGCCACCGGCGATCTCCTGCGAACCCAGTTCGCCGCTCCGTTCTCCTCTCACGGGGCTAAATGCGCCTCCAGGAAGGACACCAGCGAGGGCAGATCGATTTCATGGCCGCCGTCATGCACCGTCAGGTCGGTCCTTCTTTCCACCCCCATGTCAGCATAGATCCGCTGGATGTCTGCCATAACGCCCCGTGCCATCGGCACCCAGAAATCCGTGGGGCCCTCGCGGAGGCCGTTCTGGCATTGCAGGGCGCGCGGGGCGATGAGGGAGTAGATGTCGGCATAATCCACCTTCTCCCGCAACCCGTCGAACTTCCAACACAGGCAGTGGTTCTGCTCCATCTGATCCATGGTGGTGAGGAAGCCCGAGCTGACCGTGGCGCGAATCCGGGTGTCCATCGCGCCGAGCCACATGGCCATTTCGCCGCCCAACGACAAGCCGGCGCAGCCGATGCGCGCGGGATCGATCTCCGGTAGCGTCGCTAGGTAATCCACGCAGCGCATCAGGTCCCACAGCCGTTCGCCCATCAACGTCCGGCCAGACTCGTACACCTCGTGCTGGCCGACGTTCACCGACACGGTCCCCCAGCCGCGCTCGGCCAGCTCCGCTGCGAATCCCTTGTAGATGGAGCGTCGGTCATGAACCGAATCGCGCGTGCCGCCATGACCATGAATGCACACCACGGCCGGCACGGGGGTCTCGACCTGGCGGGGAACGGTCACCCGCAGCACGATCTTCCGGCCGGGGGTGGAATCGATCTCCACTTCCTGGTCCACGTACCGCGCGGTGTTGGAATCGACGGTCCGAGGATTCAACGGGATGACCTGACCCTTGAGGGAATCGATCTTCAACAAGGCTGCCAGCTCACCGCGGAGGCTCCGTTGCCAGAGATGCGTCCCGTAGGCTGTGCTTGGATGTCGGTAGCGATGCGTCCGGAAGGCATGTTCGGTGGGTCCGCCGTCGCCCTCGACTTCCACCAGATACAGGTCGGCGTTTCCTTTGGCGGTCGAGTTGAACAGGACCGTCCGGCCTGCCGGGTCCAGGCTGGGATGCGGGTGGGCGCCTTCGGGCTTGGGACGATGGCCTTGGGTGAGCACCGTCCGCTCGCCGGTCTCGAGGTCCACCCGAACGATCTCGCCAGCGAAGGTGTCCCCGACCGCGTAAGGCCGACCGGCCGCCCCGGTGACATGCCAGAAGGGAAACCGCGAATGAAACCGCACGATGCCATCGAGCGAAACCGAGGCGATGCCGTGGGGCTTGCGCCGCATCGCGTTGTCCTTGGGCCAGACGGTGAAGAGCGCGCGGTCGCCACCCCACCACAGTTCGTGCGTCACCCATTCGTCAAAGGACTCCTGGTAGAACGGGCGCTTGCCGGTGCCATTCGCGTGCACCAGCCACATCCTTTGCGGGGCGTCGCCGCCGGTTTCGTGGCAATACATGATCAGGTCGTCACGCTCCGGATTGGCCTGCACATGGCCCACCTGGAAGCCCGGTTCGAGGATCGTGGTCCAGGTTCCCCGGTCCAGATCGAGCGCGGCGACGGACCAGGACCGCTCTCCTCCCGCGCCGACATGGCTCAATCCCGCGAAGAGTGCGGCCTCCGACGCGCTCCAGGAGATGGTGCCCGAAAGCGTCGTTCCCTCGGGAATCCGGCCCACCACGGTCCGAGGCGGTGGAACGGGATTGCCGGCCGCCGCCGTCGAACGCAGCGTTTCTCCGCAGTCGAGACGCACGACCTCATCCCCGATCACCGTCAATAGGGCGGGTTGGACGCGACTGAGGCAGACCTGACCGACATTCACGTCGGGCTCGTCCGTCAACTGCACGAGGCTCCCCTGCTCCTCATGCACGGCGAAGAGTTGCGCGGTTCCGGTGCGATCGGAGTGAAAGACAATCCACCCTCCGGCGGCGGTCCACGACGGATGGGTCTGGTAGATCTTCACGTCCTCGGCCGGCGATGAGGTCAGGCCGATGACCTCGCGACCGGTGACAGCGTCGCGGTAGGTCGATCGTTCTGAAGGAAACCGTGCCCCGGCCTGGGAACCGGCGGCCGCGACGACGTATGGGAAAGCGAGCATTTGACCGGCAACAAGCAGGACAAGCGTTGGGCGCATCCGTTGCTTTTACCCCGGACAGCGGATCCCGGCAAAACCCAAAAACGTGGAATAGGGCACGGTAAACGGCCCTTGGACCGGCCTTCCAGCCGCCAGTCCAATGCTGCTTTCCCCCATCGGCGAAACGGGGCTCTTCCGCGTGAAGGAGGATTACGGCTGGGCGGTTTGGCAGAGGCCTTGGAGGGCCTGATGGATGAGGCGGGCGGCGTCGGGGCCGACGGAGTTGACCTCGCCGTAGACTGGGCGTGAGGCGCCGTAGAGGTAGGGCGGACGGCGGTCCCATTCGCTCTTGGGGATGAGGTAGCCGATTTCGTCGTTGGCAAGGCCGGCGACGAGCTTCAGCCGGCCGGGCATCGACGCGCGGAGGGGCGGGACCTCGACGGGTTCGAGGTCGAAGTCGGCGCCTGGGGGGCGTTCGATGCCACCGTTGACGATCTCCGGGTAGATCTCCCCGGGGACGCACGCGAGGCTGGCTTCGCCGAGCGTCAGCAGGGCGACCTCGGTGCGCAGGTGGTTCCAGCGGGCGTGGCCCCGATCGAGCAGGCCGAGGATGGGCGCGAGCAGGAAGACCGGGTTGGCGACCGGCAGTTCCAGGGTCCGGGCATGAATCGAGATGGGGGCGTGGTTGGTGCCGGTCGTCCCGTCGGCGGTCAGGTGGGGCAGGAGGCGACTCGCCAGTTGCCGGCCCAAGGCGCGCGCTTTGTCGTGGGTGGGGCTTTGGAAGTCCTGCTCGAGGTAAGGATCGCGGACGGTCACGCTTGGGCTGGTGGTCATGAGGCCGCCGATCGCCCCGTTCACGAAGAGGTGAGTGCCGCCGACGCCGGGCGCGAGGGTGCGGCCGGCGTGGACGATTCCGTGTTCGAGCGCGTCGCGCAGGTAACCGCAGAAGTCGGCGGTGACCTCGGTGTTCTTGCTCCAGACAGTCTCGGGGTGGTTGCCCCAATTCAGGATGGTGCCGAGGATGGCGCCGGTGGTTGGGTCGGTGAAGCGCAGGAGGCGCAGGTCCGCGTCAAACACTTCCGGTTTGCGGGTGTCGGTCAGGAGACCGGCGGGCGGGGTGGGTATTTCGTGGTAATGGATTAAAGCGGGGCGCAGTTGGGCGGCGGCCTCGGTGAGTGTGGCGACACAGGCGGTGAGGACCCGCTCGCGATAACGCGGATCCACACCGCTGCGCAGAGGGTGCGGTCCCCAGAGCCCCATCAGGTCGGGGGTCGAGTGGTTATGGGTGGCGCAGATCAGGGCATAATCGAGCCGGGCGGCTGCTGGCAGCCGGCGGCGGACCTCGAGGACGTCGTCATGGAACAAGCCGATGGCGTCTAAGGCGACGATG
>Ga0194111_10000465_pt1 | contig 49310 bp, 49 predicted proteins | sample TA2KigC300mmetaG_FD_146194 | JGI IMG/M metagenome (GOLD analysis project Ga0194111, IMG submission 146194) | Freshwater microbial communities from Lake Tanganyika, Tanzania - TA2015033 Kigoma Deep Cast 300m | ecosystem: Environmental > Aquatic > Freshwater > Lake | place: Tanzania: Lake...
ATTCGCCATCGGGTTGCCTCCTGATGAAACGGGTGATTGGGATACACCGTTTTTACCAGAGGCAGCCCGATTGTCAAAACTTAGCCCACCAATATCTTGAGCATATCACGGCTCGGGGAACCGTCCCCAAATTGGACATTTCAGGCACATTCCGGAGTGTGGAAACAAATGTGGACGTGTGCGATGTTCTACCTCCGCGAGCAATTGGCACTTGGGGCAGGCGTACTCAATTCCACGCCGATAGATGTACCGCGCAATCGGATCCAACTTGGCCACTTGCGTGTACCCACCCTCAATCTGTTCTATCACATCATGGAGATTTAGAAAGCGATGTGGTGTATTCGCAGGAAGAACAAAGCCAGGGATGTCTCGCGAATTCTTGACTGCTTTAACTAGTACTTTGGACGGCAAACGCAAATCCGTGGATATTAAATCAGGACGAATGAGAAAGAAGGTGTTACACCCTGTCTTGGTACCCATTTTCACGCGGGCGTAATCTCCAAGTTTCCGCGCACAGCGCACAGTCAGTTCTTGGCGCAGCAAGTCCTCAAAAAGAGTTCGAGTCCAGTTCAGGGACGAGGCAAGTTCGGCGCGACTGACTTCGCGGCTGACTACATCAACCAAAGTCCGATCTGGAGAGACTAGATGATGAAACTTGGTCGGCGCGGAGGGAGCGCGACGCGCTAGAGAGAGAATAACTGTATTCGCTTTGACCTTGAGACCTTGTTGAATGAAGGGATGCTCGTGAAGCGTAAAGATATGCCGCAATTCGATTTGCTCGGTAAGAAACCGCCGAATTGGTTCGCCATAGCGGGTGTCGAAGAAATTGCGCGAGGTAATGTAAGCTAGGATACCATCATCTCGCAATACTTCTATGCCCCGCAAGATGAAAAAGTTACTAAGATCGGAGGTTGGCTTCACAGCATATTTTGGATAGCGACTATTCCAACTTCCGATAAATTCGGTTTTTCCCGAAACATGATTCCCCTGGCTCAGCGCAATAAAAGGCGGATTGCCCACGCACAGATCGAAAGTATGTTGCGCCAACAATGTTGCACCTGCTCGCTTTGCATTGCTTTCATTGGTTGAATCTGACCAATACGATGATTGCGTATTTCGGGATTGTGCAAGAATATCCGTCAGTGAATTTCCCTGAACAAGGTTATCCAGCGCAGGCAATATTATTGGCACGCTCATATCCATCGCGTCCAATTCGATTGCCAGTAGCCAGAGTCGCATCTTTGCAACAGTGATGGCTTCGGGCATGATATCCAAGCCATACACGTTATTCATCAAGATGTGACGCATCAAAGAAATACGCTCAGATTTCGAGATCTTCCCGTCAAGCAAAGAACGCGCAAAAATCTCAAGATTACAAAGAAAGCGCGTGGCGGACACAAGAAACGCGCCACCCCCAACGCTCAAATCTATCAATCGCACCCGCGACAAAGCATTAACAATCCATTCGAATTCTCTTTCAAGTCCGCGGGCTTGTTCCCAATCGTGTGCATACCAACACCGCATCGCTTGGACTATGCGTTCGGCATTGCCAAAATTCCTTTCGGCAGCTATTGTGCTCCACTCGTGAAATGCGTGCACTACGATTGAATGCGCCAAAAAGTCAGGAGTAAAATAAGAACCTGTTTCGCGATTGTCAATCCAACGCTGGTAGATGTAGTCCAAAAGCCAGGGACGGACTGAAGAACTAGCTTGCGGTTCAGCATTCCCATTTTGTTGGAGTGACCAACTGTAGCGAGGCAGAATCTCCTGCGTCAATCTGGTCAAAGAATCTTGATCCACGCACCACGCCGAATTGTCAGATTGCCTGGAAGGAACCGAATCGTGGGCAGGGTTCGTCGCATCCATGAATCTTGCGAACAGTAAATTATTAATCAGGGTAACTTCGTGTGCGAAGGATGGCAGCCCTCCCTTGTTCGACACGAGACGTCCTCGATAAGGCAATAGATCCCTGAACAAATCTAGAGAAGCATTGCGGTTTGATGTTGATTTACTTTGTGAATCGGTTGCCGAGTACAACATTGCAAGTCTTACCTTTGTCGCGAATAAGAGGAGTCCGTCGTCATTTCTCGCGTTTTCTCGCAAGCCACGCCTGCACGCGCGCGCCAATTTCTGGCGACAAATCTGATTCTGATTCAGCGTGCTCCCTTTCCGCCAGCGCGCACGCAAGTTCATCCTCAGAAACCGCGCCCAATCGCTCAAGCAGCGCGGTAAAATCGGCGCGTTGTTGCGCGGAATCCTCTCTCACCGTCAGCGTGGGCGCGCTTGGGTCATTCACAGTTCTGGGAGCATCGGTTGCCATAGCCGCATTATAACACAAAAACGCCCGATTGCGTACTACTTTTTACGCGCATCCATTTGAAAACCGTGCAAGCCCGTGATATACTGAGCGTATGGAATTCATCCAACTCATAGACCGCGCGCTCGCGCTGCGCGCGCAATACGCCGAATTGGAACGCCGAAGGTACGGCGCGGCGTGGACGAACGAAGAACTCGCGCTCGGCTTCGTCGGCGATGTGGGCGATCTGGCGAAACTCGTGAGGGCGCAAAATGGTCGGCGCGCGATTCCTGATGCAAAGGAAAAACTGGCGCATGAATTGGCGGATTGTCTCTGGTCGGTGATGGTGTTGGCGCGCGCGCACGACATCGATCTGGAACGCGCGTTTTTGCAAACGATGGATGATCTGGAGCAACACGTTGAACGCGCGCTCCGCACGTAACGAGTTTTTCGCTAACGCAAAATATTTGATATAATACGCGTCGTCAAGAATAATCGGAGAAAAATATGTCCACGTTTCCCAAACCCGCGTTCGAAGACCCCGGCTCGCTCTGGCTCGATCCAACGCGACGCGATCGCATCAACATCCCCGCAACGCCGCCGCCCGAACAATCGGCGACGGAAAGCGTCAAAAATTTTCGGATGGTCTTCCTGGGTTACGATGAATCGCAGGCGGTCGTCGAGGCGACGCGGTGTATTCATTGTCCGTCGCCGGAGCCGTGCATCGTCGCGTGTCCTTTGCATAACGATATTCCCAGCGCGTTGCTTGAAATCGAACAAGGCAAGTACGAAAACGCCGCGAATATTTTTTGCGCGACATCGAATCTGCCGGAAGTGTGCGGGCGATTGTGTCCGCAGGAAATTTTGTGCGAGGGCTCTTGCACTGTTGGCGGGTACGATCGCCCGGTCAACATCGGCAAACTGGAAGCGTTTTGCGCGGATTGGCAACGCGCGCGCGGCGGTTTTCCCAAACCGTCCGGCGTTTCACCGACCGGGCGGCGCGTTGCCGTGGTGGGCAGTGGTCCCGCGGGACTGGCGGTTGCGGAGGAATTGACGCGGCACGGTCACGCGGTCGTCGTCTACGAGGATTGGCCCCTGCCCGGCGGATTGTTGCGCTACGGCATTCCAAGTTTCAAATTGGCGAAAAATATTGTCGTCGAAAAAATCGCGCACCTCGAATCGATCGGCATAAAATTCGTTTGCAACACACGCATCGGGCGCGATCTTTCGTTCGACGATTTGCATCGCGAGTACGACGCGGTCTTTCTCGGCATCGGCGCTCCGGTCGGTCATCGCATCACCTTGCCCGGCGAAGAATTGCAAGGCGTTTACCAGGCAACGGAATTTTTGGCGCGCGGCAATCTATCGCGCGATGAATTGCCCGCCGCGATGCGCGCGTTGCCCGAAGTGGGCGCGACGATGATCGTGATCGGCGGCGGCGATACGGCGGTGGATTGCGTCCGTACGGCGCGACGATTGCAAGTTCAAGCGGGAATCACAAACGGTTGCATCGTGGGATATTATCGCGGCGCGGAATTCGAGATGCGCGCGCGCGAAGAAGAATATCGCCACGCGCTCGCCGAAGGCGCGCGCTATGAATTTCTGACGACGCCGGTGCGTTTCATCGGTGACGCGCGCGGTCACGTCCGCCAAATCGAAATGCAACGGATGCGCGCCAAGCCCGCCGGTCAGCCGGAGCAACGCAAGCCCTCGCGCATTCGCATTCCGATTCCTGACTCGAACTTTATCGTCCCCGCCGATGGGGTGGTTCTAGCAATTGGCTACGAAGGCGATCCGCTCATTCCATCCAAGGTGCCAGTGTTGAAAACGACGCGCCCTGGAATTTTCAAAGTGGAATCGGAAGAGACTGGACGGACGACGCTGCAAGGAATTTTCGCGGCGGGCGACGACGTACACGGATCGGATTTGATCGTGACCGCCGTTGCCGCCGGTCGTTTTGTCGCGCGTGAGATGGATGAGTATTTGCGATCTTGAAAGGAGGGGCAATGTTGCCCAAACGAATGAACGAATTTTTGCGCGATCTGTTGCCCGAAGATGTGTGGCAGACGCGCCGCAGCGAAGAGAACGGTTTGTGTTATTTGGAATTCACTTCGCAAGATGTCGAACTGTTGCATCGGCTTGGCATCGAAGTGGACAACCTGGGTCCGCGTCTCGTCGCGTGTATGTGGAACGAACGCGCGCCGCAAGAGATCGGCGGCTATCTCGTCGTGGATAATGTCGCGATGGGCTTGCCGGCAATGGGCGGCATTCGCTTGTCGCTCGATGTGACGCCCGCCGCGATTCACAATCTCGCGCGCGGGATGACGCTGAAAAACGCGGCAGCCGATTTGCCATACGGCGGCGGCAAGTCCGGCATCGTTGCCAGCACGAACTTGTCGCCCGCCGATCACACCGCCGTTGTGCGCGGCTTCGCGCATCTGATTCGGCGTTACGTGCGATTGTACAACCCAGGTCCCGATGTCGGCACGAACGATCAAGATATGAAAACGATCGCGATCGAAAACGGACTCGACGCGGTCGTCTCCAAGCCGGTCGAGATGGGCGGCAATCGGATCGATCAGTTGGGCGCGGCGGCGGGCGGGTGCGCGATCGCGCTCGACACGTTGTATCGCGAAGCGCATCGCTTGCGCGTGCTGCCGCAGTTCCGCAATCTGGAAATTCCGTCCTGGGACGCGGTGACCTGTATCGTGCAAGGTTTCGGCGCGGTCGGCGCGGGTTTCGCGCGCTTGATCTTGGAAATGCAGAAAACCGGCGCGCCCAAAATCGTCGGCATCAGCGACGCGTCCGGTTATCTGTTTTGCGAAAGCGGTTTGGACATCGCGTTGTTGCTTGCGCTGCGCGACAAAAATCCGCTCGTCACCAAGCCGTACTTTTTGGCGCATCCCGACGCGCCGAGTGCGGATTGTCCCGCGCTGAAATTTTCGAGCGCGCGCGACGATCTGTTGCGCGAGAACGCATTCGCGCTGATTCCTGCCGCGCCGCAAGCGAATTATCTCGACGTGGACGACGCGTCGCGTCCTTCGATGACGCTGGACAAAGCGGGACGCTGGTCAATGATCATCGAAGGCGCGAACACGTACTCGCCCGATCCCAAACGCAAAGCCGCGCGGCGGCGAATGGAACGGCGCGTTTATCAAGAGCGCGGCACGCTGATCGCAACCGATTTTCTCGTCAACTCCGGCGGCGTGATTTTTGCCGCGCACGAACGCTTGATCCCGACGCCCACCGCGTTGCGAATTCCGAACGAGTCGCTCGGCAATCGCGCGGCGGTAGACAAGTGGCTTGCCGATCACGCGCGCGAATTCGCCGAACTTGCGGACAGGCGACGCATCGCCGCGGAGCAAAAACGCGACGAGGTGATTCGCCGCAATATGGTCGAGTTGGTGGATGGCTTGATCGCGGAAGACGACGCGCTGCCGTGCCAGGTCGCGGAGCGAATCAGCATCAGTCGCATCGTCCGCAAAGAAAGTCATCGCGTCGTGCGTGAGGTGATGATCGAAATGGCGACGACGCCGCTCGGATCGACGGTGCAAGACGCGGCGCGTGTGCTGATCGAAAAGAACACGGACATTTTATCGGTGCTCGCGCCGGAGGGTCACGTCGTCGGCATTCTCACCGATTGGGACATTACGCAAGCCGCCGCGCGCGGCAAAATCGAAGGCGTGCGCGTGGACGAAGTGATGTCGCGGCAAATCGTTTCGTGTGGAGCGGAGGACAGCATTCTGGACGCGGTGACGATGTTGGAACAGCACGACATTTCCGCGCTGCCGGTTCTATCGCGTGAAGGGCGCGTGCTGGGTGTGGTCACGGTAGATTTGCTTGCAACGCGGACGTTGTATCGGTTGTTGCTGGGGGAACAGCAGACGTAAAAGTGCGTTCCGAATTCCTGAAATGTGGTATAATGCGTTCGGGTGATCGAGGAGAATAATCCGATGACAATCGCGACAAAACAAAACCGATTGCGCCCGCGCCGGGTGGCAGATATGACGCCCGACGAGTTGTGCGCGCTGATTGAAAAGATGATTGACCGCAAACTAGCCAACGGGAGCCCGGCTCAGCCGAAAAGCAAGATCACACCGGCGATGCGCCAGCGCGCGATCTCTGCCGCCGGACGTTTTCGTTCAGGACGAGCTGATGTTTCCCGACAGCACGACTGAATACAAGCCCCGAAGGATTTCAAAAATCCTTCGGGGCTTGTGTTCAGCGCGCTGTCACACCGAGTGTTTCAGTTTGCAGCCGCTCCAAGAGCCAGGTTTGCATCAAGCGTTGATAGGGCATCTTTCTGTGCCGCGCGATAGTTTTGATCGCGCGGAGAGCGTCTGCGCTCAGAGCGATCCGTTCGCGTCGACGGCGCGGCGCGACGATTTCGATCTCGACTGCTGGCAAAGCGTCAATGAACTCGGCGGCAGAATGAGTTGCCCAGTATTGGCGTTCCGCATCTTCAGTTCTGAAATTTGGCGCTTTCATTTTCATCCTCGCTTACTCTTGCGAAAACCAAATCGTTCTGATTCATCCATATCGCGCGCGGTGATCACGCGGATGACACGATTGGGTCGCCATACAAACACGATGAACAAATATCGTCCTTCGGTCGTTTGTCCGAACGCGTAGTATTTACGCTCTCGCGCTTTGCGGACAAGTGGATGCTGATCGAAGACTTCTTCAATTTCATCTCGTGTGACTCGATGCAGATCCCAAATCTTATCTTCGTTTTCTGCGTCCCAATCAAAATCAGCGATGAACAAGGGCATTGGTATGCGATCCCTTTCTCACGCAAGATTATATCATCTGTGATGTTTGTTTGCAATTTAGTGTGTTCTGCGTTGGGCTATTCCCCCTGCAACTTAGAATCGTACCACATCAAATAATCGCTCAGATGCTCCGCCCAATAGTTGCTATCGTGAATGCCGCGCCACGAATTTTGAAAATCGTGCGGCACGTTCAACTTGACAAGCGTCGCGTGCAAATCCTTGATCGCGTTGCCCCACTGCGTATCCTCTGCGCCGATATCCATCCAGATCGCGAGCTGTTTCCACGTCGTCGTGTTTTGGAATAGCCACACCGGATCGTACTGCTTGAAATATTCGCGATCGCCGAAGAACGGGATGGAACCGTCCGCGCCGCGCGTGGAGGGACTGTGCGCGCCGACGACGCCGAACACTTCGGGACGCGTCAGCGCGAGCATCAGCGCGCTCTGCCCGCCGGACGACAAGCCGCCAATCGCGCGACTCGTGCGGCGCGGCAGCGTGCGATAATTCGCGTCCACGTACCCGACGACATCGCGCCAAACGTAATCGCCCCAGGGTTTGCCGTCGCTGCCGGGCACCGGCGCGTGATTGAACCACCACGATTTTTCGCCTTCGGGCATCACCAGAATCAGCGGCTGAACCTGCCCGCCGCGAATGAGCGCGTCGAGCGCGTGACACAAGCCATACGTCGCCCACTCGCGATAATCACCGGCGAAACCGGAAAGCATATACAACGCCGGATAACGTCGCGTCGAGCCGTGATAGCCGGGCGGCAAGTAAATCAGCACCGGCATTTCTTTGCCGATCAGCGGACTGAAAAATCGCGCGTCCACCAAATCGCTGTCGGCGAACGCGAACGGCGCTTGCGGCGTGATCACCGGCAGGACGATCGTGTTGGGGCGCGGAATCGTCGGACGCTCCGGCGCAAGTTCTTCGACGAGGTCGCACGGCGCGGTGGGCGTTGCCGCGCTTGGACTTGGCGCGACGCGCGTTTCCGCCGCGCAACCGATGACGAAGAGCGCAAGCAATCCAAGCGCGATTGGGAGAAACCACTTTTGCCATCTGTCATTTCGAGCGAAGCGAGAAATCTCGTTCGCGCCACAACGAGATTTCTCGGCGCGCAAACCGCGCCTCGAAATGACAAAGCGCGCGCGTGCGTTTTTTTGTTTCATCATTGCCCCACCACTTGGGCGGAATACCAGCGCAAATAATCGCCGATGTGACGCGCCCAGTACGTAAACCCCTCGTGCGAGCCGGACCAATCGCCGCGCCATTCGTGCGGAATATTTTTCGCGACGAGCAGATCGTGGAACGCCAGCACGCACCGATCCGATCCGGCGCCGCACTCGCGCACCTTGTCATCGCCGGATGCCACGTCGAGCCAAAGCGTCAGTTCGCGCGCGTTGTTCGTGTTCTTGACGAGCCAGATCGGATCGAATTGATTGAACCAGTTCCAATCGTTGATGTACGGAATCGATCCGTCCGCACCGCGAAACGATGGACTGTGCGCGCCGACGACGCTGAAAATTTCGGGATGCGATAATGACAATGATAGCGCGCCTTGTCCCCCCAGCGAAAATCCACCGATAGCGCGGCTCGCGCGATTTGGAATCGTGCGGTAATTTTTGTCCACGTAATTGACCACGTCCTGCCAAATGTAATCGCCCCAGCGTTTGCCATCGGTGCCGGGACCGTGATTGAAAAAGTACGATGGCGCGCCGCCGTCCATATACCCATTCGGTTGCACGATGATCGCCGGTGGCATTTCGCCATTGTTCATCAACGTTTCGGCGACATCTTTCAAGCCCCACTGCTCCCATTCGGTTGTGTTTTGCAAATTGAATCCGCCGTAGCCGTGTAAAATGTACAACACAGGATAACGACGCGCGGTTTGCGTAGCATAGCCCGGCGGCAAATAAATTAGAATTTTGCGATCCTCGTTCAGAATCGCGCTGCGAAATTTCGTTTCGAAGCGCGTGATTTTTCCACTCGGACGCGGGAACGGCGTCGGCGTCAGCGTGATCGTCGGCGTGGCGGTGGGCATCGGCGTCGCGGTGATCGTCGGCGTGCGCGTGCCGGTTGGCGAGGGACCGCGCGTCGGCGTCAATGTGATCGTTGGCGTCGCGGTAGGCGCGGGTGTGAGCGTTCGTGTGGGTTGAATCGAGTTACACCCGGACACAAACATTGCGATCACCAAGCAAGTCCAGAGTCTTAATGTGTCATTGCGAGCCGCAAAGCGGCGAAGCAATCTCAAATTCGCGATTTGGGGATTGCTTCGGGCAAAAATCGCCCTCGCAATGACACACCACATATTTGATGATTGCGTCATTGTCCGATCAATCTCGAAGAATACCATTGCAAGTACGTTGGCACAAGCGGCGACCAGTACGTGGGATCGTGTGTGCCGGGGAACACGCGCCACTCGTGCGGAATGTCAAGCGTGACGAGCAGTTCGTGATACTCGCGAATCGCGCCGCCCCATTGAGCGTCCGCGTCGCCATCGTCGATCCAGATTTGGAGTTGCTCCCACGCGCGCGTATTTTGGACAAGCCAGATCGGATCGTACTGATTGTAGAACGCGGGATCGCCGAGCGCGGGAATCGAGCCATCGGCGCGGCGAAACGACGGACTGTGCGCGCCAACGACGCTGAAGATTTCGGGATGCGTAAGCGCGTGCGTCAGCGCGCCTTGTCCCCCCGCCGAAAGTCCGCCCATCGCGCGGCTCGCGCGATTCGGGATCGTGCGATATTTGGAATCCACATAGTTGACGAGATCGCGCCAAATATAATCGCCCCAGCGTTTGCCGTCGCTGAGCGGCGTCGGCGCGTGATTGACCCAGTACGATCCAATTCCGCCCGCCGGATTATCGTTACCCGACGGCATCACGACGATCATCGGCTGTACCAATCCGCTGCGAATGAGTTGATCCATTTCTTTGCAGACGCCGTAGGTGGGCCACTCGAAATGACTGCCACCCAGTCCGGAGAGCAAGTAGATCGTCGGATAGCGCCGTTGGTTCTGTGTGTAATATCCGATCGGCAAATAGAGAAAGAATTGCATCCGCTGTCCCAACGACTCGGAATAAAATTCCTGGACGTTACATTCGCTCGGTCCGACGGGCGGGGGCCACGGCGTTGCCGCGCGCGTGGGCGTTGGCGTGCGCGTTGGAGTTGATGTGCGCGTGGGCGTGTGCGTCGGATCGCCCGCGCGCGTGGGCGCGAGCGTGACGACGCGACGCGTTGCAGTCGGCGAAGGAGTGAACGTTGGCGTCGGAGAAGGACGCGGAGTAAAAGTCGGAGTCGGAGAAATGGAAACGCAACTACAAACGAGCAAAACCAGGAGGAGGTACGATCCAAACGCGAGTGAGCGCATCACATTTCAATCGTCCAGCGGGTCCGCCAATTCTTCCGCGCGGAGGAATTGCAACGCGCCGACGCGCATTTCTGGAACCGTATCGTGTGAGACGTTCGGAAAGATCGCCAGGTACACGTCAATGCCGATATTTTGGAGCGCCTGCTTGAACGATTGCGCGCGCTCGACGCGCGTGCGCCCGCCGTATTGATCGAACGCGCGCGCGACATCGAGCGGTTGATTGTCGCGCTCGCCCACGCCGACCCAGAACGAGATTTTTTTCGGCGCGCTCCAATTGATCGGCGCGCCGACGCATTCCTGCAAATCGCCGACGCCATACGGGAACGGCACCACTTGCGTCCCTTTCGCGCTCGAAACTTTTTCGGTCGGCAAGGTGTACGCACCCGCCGATAGCGCGGCGACACTCTTGACGCGGTCGGGATAGAAATAGGCAAAGCGATGCGCCAGTTGCGCGCCGCGCGAATAACCGAAAATCAAAACCTGCCTGTATAATTTCAAATTCAAGCGTTGCGGCAGAACGTCGAGCGTGTCCAAAATTCTTTTGGAAAGTTGAATGTCGTCGTCCATCAATTGCTTTGGATCGAGATAATCGCGATAGTGAAAGGTCGGCGCGATCAGCACCCAGTTGTTTTGCTCGGCGATTTTGATCAGGTTGTGCGCGAACGCGTCGCCGCGATTGCCCATCCCGTGCAACGCCAAAAAGACGCGCAAGGGTTGTTGCATCTTGGCTTGCGGCGGCAGATGCACGTACAGTTCCGCGCCCTCCAGCGGCTGACCGGGCTTGCCGACACGCGCCGCCGCATCGGGCGCGACGGTGGCGCGCTCTGTAATGCGAGGGGGCGCGAGGGTGGCGCGCTCTGTGGGGTGGGGGAGCGCGCGCGCGACGCGCGCGGCTTGGCGATCCAGATCGGCGGAATCGCGTGAGGACTCGGGCGCGCGCAAGGCGACTTGGGGTGGCGCGGAGATCGCGGCGGGAGGAGCCGTGGGCGCGACAATCGTCGGTACGCGCGGCGCGGACTGGACGCCGCCGCTGTTACTTGCCGGAGCGGAATTTGTGGAGGTGAGATCGTTGGGACTGATCGCGCACCCAAGGAGCAACGCGACGACGATCAATCCGAAAACAAAACGAACGGAATATTTCATCTGGTCTACCAGAGAGATGGAGAATCAAACCTGACAATATTATAGCACATCGCCAATGAAATGTAAAACGCTAATGCACAAAATCGAGAATGGCGACGTTACAGCCGGGCACATCGTGCGTTTTGATGTACTGACCTTTGGACAGCGGCGCGCCGTCCGGTCCGATCACAAAGATCCACCAGTTGCCGTCCATATAACCGCCTTCCGCAGGCGACAGGCGGTACATCCCTTCACGCTCCGGCGCGATGTGCTTGTGATCGTTCGGATTGACGCCGGTCACAAAATCCGGGATCAACGGATCGAGATGCTCGCCGTGTGACAGGCGAACGAGTACGCCGTTCTTTTTCACGCCGTTTTCGTAGACCGTGCCTTCAAAGCGCGTGTTGGGCGACGCCGACGTGGAGCATCCTTTGAAAACGCGCTTGTAATACCATCCGGCATCCGGATCCGGCGTGGGCGGCGGCGCGGCAGGCGGAGGAATTGGCGTGCGCGTGCGCGTGGGAAGGGGACGCGCGGTCGGCGCGCGTGTGGGCGGCGCGGTGGGCGGCAGCGCGATCACAGGCGGCGGTGGCGGCGGTGGTTGCGGCGGCGGAACGCGCGTGAACGTCGCGCGGATCGTCGGCGCGGCAGTCTTGGTGATCGTCGGATTGCCGCGCGCGACCAGATTGCCGGTTTGGCAACCCAGGATGACAAACCACGCGAGCGATCCGATCGCGATTAGTTTGCGCACGCGCGAAAAATGTTTCACATTGACCTTGGGGGAAGAGATGAAAGATGAAAGATGAAGGATGAAGGATGAAGGATGAAAGCAGCCCTTCGTTCATCTGTCATCTGTTATCTGTTATCTGTTATCTGTTATCTGTTATCTGTTATCTGTCGTCTGTCATCCGTCGCTAGTGATACCGCTTGACCTCAAACCGATACAGTTGCACCGGTTCGGTTGGACTAGTGATGTTGGCTTTGTAGAATCGCGTATAGTGCAGTTGCTTTTCCGCCGTGTCAATCTCATCCAAGTCCGGCAACAACAAACCGCGCTTCCACGAATTTTTCAGCGACTGCACGATCAAGCCGTGCTTTTTGGGATCCTGATCGCGAATCGAATCAATCGGCACCGGCGCGGTCAGCACATCCACCGAAATATCGAGCGCGGCGAGTTCGTCCGGCGTCAACGGCGGAAAACGCGGATCGCGCGTCGCCGCGCTGATCGCGTTCTCGATGATCTCTTCGGCGAGATTATCGCGCGCCGGCTCAATCGTGCCGATGCAGCCGCGCAATTCGCCGTCCGGCAAATGCAGCGAGACGAACGCACCCGCGCGCGCTTGCAGTTCCAGCGAAAGATCGCGCGGCGGTTTGATCTGTTTGCGCTCGCGCACATACGTTTGTATTGCCGCGCGCGCGAGCGCGACGAAGGGGTGAGATTGGCGGGGCGTACTCATTGGGAATCCTCTTGACAAGCGTAGTTACGCGCCGAGCAACGTAGAAACTGCAATATCTTCGTCCACGTCTTCCCAGTGTATGCCAATGCCCTTTGCGATGAGCCGCCAATTCCTGCGTTGCTTGGATGTCGCGTCGCGTAGACGCGGAAACCATTCTAGCGGCGCGGAGACTTGACGTCCATCAGACAGTGCAACAATGAGCGCGTCATCTGTAAAACGGACATTGAGCGCGAGCACAGCAGTAGGGCTAACTATGCTTAAGGTGTTCATACCATTTCTCCAGGAAGAAATCAGCGTGTTCCTCGACGATTCTTCTGACTTGACCAAGTTCTTTGGAGTTGTATCCGACTGCCCAAACGAGAGTTACGGGGCGCAACCAGAATTTGGCGGCGTTCTCAGCAGATTCGACGTGGATATGCGGTGGCTCGTGGTCTTCACGGCTGAAAAAGAAGAAACGATGTCGCCCGATTTTCAAAACCGCTGGTATAGATTTGTCCTCTCGTTTCTATACAACCTGTTGAAAGATCGCGCGGCGGTTTGATCTGTTTGCGCTCGCGCACATACGCTTGTATTGCCGCGCGCGCGAGCGCGACGAAGGGGTGATATTTCTTGGGGGTACTCATCGGCGAGTCCTTTCTTTACCGCCGATAAAAATCCACCGACCCCGCCCAACACGTACCCGCCGCATCCGGTCCGACGGGATTCATTCGGATCGGTCCACCAATGTCCGAGACGCGCCGCCCGCCTTCGATCAGCCAAATGTGGTACGTCCCGGCGTTGGCAGGTTGCCCGGGAGTTGACAGAGTAAAGGTATAAAATCCATCCCATTCACTTTTCACAGTCACCCAAGGATTCGTGCCGGTCGAATCGCCCATCGCGACGGTGAGATCGGCAACACCTTCCGCGCTTGGGCTGGAACTGTTGTATACCCTGCCCTTGATGTACTGATTGCCGGCATGATCGCATTTAAGATTTGCCGTGCCGTATGCAAAACTCGGCGCCGGTGGTGGCGCCGGTGGCGGCGCTGGCGGAGGCGGCAAAGTATTCGGCGGACGAGTTGGAGGACGCCGCGTCGCGGTCGGCGGGACGCGCGTCGCCGTAGGCGGCGCGGTCGGCGGCGGTGGCTGAGTTGCGGTGGGCGGCGGAATCGGCGTAAAAGTCGGTTTGACGGTTCGCGTTCGGGTGGGCGTGGGTTTGGCTTGCGCGAGAAAGGTATCGGTCAAATTGCATCCGAGCGCGCCCAGCACAAAGATCACGCCGAGCGCGAGGCGGATGCCCCGGGGTCTAAATTGCATTCGCGATTTCACTCCTTGAAAGTTGAACGACGAGCGGACGCTCATCGCGGATCAGAGCAAGGAGGATTATACCACAAAGCGTAGAGTAGGCAAAAGCAGGATACTTCCGAAATCATCTCCGGCGTCCCAGCGCGATCAACCCCAGCACGATTCCCGCCGCGATGCCGAACACGAGCGCGCCGCGCTGATCGAACAGCGCGCGGACGTTGCCGTGCACTTCACGCGCGATCAGAAAGACCGCGCCGCCATTTTCGACGTGAATCTGCGACGCCGCCATCACGAATGCGCCGCCCTGCTGAACCTGGATGGATTCGCGCGCGAGCATCCACTGCGCGCCGCCCGCTTCGACGTGGATGTTCGTGCCCAGCGCCGCGAGCGCGCCGCTCGCTTCCAGTTCGATTTCTTCGGCGCGCGCCAGCACGATACCACCTTGCGTCACCTCGATCTCGTCTGCTTCGGCGCGGACGATGCCGCCTTGTTTGACGTTCAGCGTTCCGGCGTTCGCTTGCGCGACGCCGCCTTGGTTGACGTTGATCGCTTTGGCGGTGATCGTGTTTGCGCCACCCTGCGTCAGCGCGACCGTTTCGGCTTTGATGTCGCGCGCGCCGCCGGATCGAATCACAACCTCGCGCGCCGAAACATCGTTGACGCCTTCATTTTCCAATTCCAAATGCGCGCGCTTGAATTCCTCCGCAACTTGTTTGCGGCGCGGCGCGCGTTTTTTTGTCTCAGCCATAATTCCTCCCATCAGCAGTCAGCGGTCAGCCATCAGCGATCAGAAACGCTTGACCGATCCCGTCTGTCTACTGTCTACTGACGCCTGTCTACTGGACCAGCAATCGCCAGCGCGTAATTTTCGATTTGCGCGTATTTTTGCGCCGCCGCCAGAATCTGCTCCGCCGAAATCGCGCGGACGATCTGCGGATAGCGCTGAAGATAATCGAGTCCCAAGTCGAAGAGTTCAATGTCGCTCAGCGTCGCGGCGACGCCGTCGTTCGTTTCCAGCCGCAACGCCAACGAGCCGGTGATGAAATCGCGCGCTTCGCTCAATTCGTCTTGGGTAACCTGCGCGGAACGCAACCGCGCGATCTCGGCGAGAATGCCTTCCAGCGCGCGATCCAGGTTTTTAGGATTCACGCCCGCGCGCACCGACCAAGGTCCCGCGCCGATCCCTGCTTCGATACTGCTGAACACATAGTACGCCAACCCTTGTCGCTCGCGCACATTCTCCCCCAGCCGACCGTACAAACCGAGTCGCCCGAAAATCAGATCGCCGATGGAAAGCGCGTAGTAATCCGGATCGGTGCGACGCAACCCAGGATAGCCCAACACGAGATCGGCTTGCGTTTTGCCGTCGAGCGGAAAGACCCTGCGCGCGATCTGTTTCAACGGCGACGCGACTGGGATCGCGTGCGGTTCCGGCGTGCCGCGCGCGCGCCACTTGCCGAACGCGCGCTCGATCTTTTCGATGGCGTGATCCGCGCGCAGATCGCCGACGATCACGAGCGTCGTCACATCGGGACGAAAATAGCGCGCGTGAAATTCGCGCAACTGGTTGAGCGTCAACCGCTTGACGGTTGTCGCCGTGCCGTCGGACAAACGATGGTACGGATGCGACGCGGGATAACACAGTTTGCGAAATTCGCGGTACGCGACGTGCTGCGTATCATCGTCGGCTTGTTTCAAATTCGCCAGAATTTCCGCGCGCAGTTTTTCCGTTTCGCTGCGCGGAAAAATCGGATGCATCACCACGTCTGCCGCGAGATTCAACAAGCGATCGAAATCCTCGACGAGCGCTTTGCCGCTGAATCCAATCGTCTCGGTCCCCGCGCCGATGCCAAATGACATTCCAAAGCGATCCAATTCTTCATTCAACTTTTGAAACGTGCGCTTGCGCGTGCCGCGCTGGAGCGCCGCCGTCGCAAAGTGCGCCAGCCCGTTCACCGGCGGCGCGTCGAACAAGCCGCCGGCGCGCATTCGTCCGCGCAGCGTGACCGACGCGTTGTTCGGATTGTCCTTGACCAAAATCGTCAAGCCGTTAGCGAGCGTGACGCGCGTGATCGTTTCGGGCGTGATCGGCAGTGTGCTGTTCATCGTCGTCCTTTCCGCGCGCCATCATTGGACGGCACGAACCAACCGACAGTACGATTCGTTTCGCCGAGATATTTTTGCGCGACGCGCAACACGTCAGCGCGCGTCACCTTGTTCAGATTGTCGAGAAACGTTTCGTACATTTTGTACGACGCGACCACTTCGAGTTGACCCAGCCAGCCGCCGACGTTCATCACGCCGTCCGCCGCGTACACGAATTGCGAGCGCGCTTGCTTGAGCACTTTGGCGAATTCGTTTTCCGTGATCCGCTTGGTCGCGATTTTTTCCAACTCGGCAAAAATCGCGCGTTCGACTTTTTCGATCGCGACGCCAGGGCGCGCGGTCGCGGTGACATCGAGCGTCCCTGGATCGATCGTCGCGCGAAAACTGCAATCCACGTCCACCGCCAGTCCGGTTTCGACGAGCGCGCGATACAAACGCGACGAACGACCGGGACTGCCGTGTCCGGAGAAACTCATTCCGCCCACGCCGGTCAACACGCCGACGAGAACAAAGACCGGAAAATAATCCGGGGCGCTCGCTTTGGGCGCGTGATACGCCGCGTGAAAATACGACGTGGGTCCCGGACGCCGCAATACGACGCGCCGCTCGCCTTCTTGCGGCGGCTCGACGCTTTTCACCGGCGGAATGTCTTTGCCGCGCGGCAGCGCGCCAAATGCTTTTTGGATTTTCGCCAACATTTCGTCCGCGTCGAAATCGCCTGCCGCGACGATGACCGCGTTGTTCGGCGCGTAGTACGTTTTGTAGTGCGAATACAAATCATCGCGCGTCATCGTTTCCAGATCGATCTTCCAGCCAATCGTGTCGTGATGGTACGGATGGACTTTGAACGCGGCGGCAAGCACTTCTTCGCCCAGCCAGAAACGCGGTTCGTTCTCCGCGCCTTCGCGCTCGGAAATGATCACCGTCCGCTCGCTTGCCACTTCCTCCGGCTCGAACAGCGCGTTCACCATTCGATCCGATTCGATCCGCAGGGCGAGATCGATCCGATCGCTGGGCAACAGTTCAAAGTACGCGGTGTAATCGCTGGAGGTGAACGCGTTGTCCACGCCGCCGTTGCGATTGATGAGGTGCATAATTTCGCCCTTGCTCAACGTCGGCGTTCCTTTGAACATCATATGCTCGACCCAGTGCGAAATGCCGGTGATGCCCGGCACTTCGTTACGCGAGCCAACGCGATACCACACCCAGAACGTCGCCACCGGCGCGGTGCGAACCGGTTTGAGCAAAACCGTCAAGCCGTTGTCGAGATGCGCTTCTCTGATTTCTGACATTGATTCTCCATCTTTAGTTCAAAGTTCAAGGTTCGAGGTTCAGACTTTCAACCTTGAACCTGCAACCTCGAACTCCTAGATCCCCATCACCTTGTTCAACGCGCGCACCGCCTCGCCCGATTTTTGCAGCGCGGCTAATTCCTCCGCGTTGAGATTGAACTTGACGATCGCTTCGATCCCTTGTGTGCCGAGTCGCACCGGCACACCGGCGTAGACGCCGTTGATTCCGTACTCGCCTTCCAGATACGCGATGCACGGCAAGATTTTTTTCTTGTCGAAGAAAATCGCGTCCACCATCTCGACGACGGCTGCGCTGGGCGCGTAGAACGCCGAGCCGGTCTTGAGTAGATTCACCACTTCCGCGCCGCCGTCGCGCGTCCGTTTGACGAGCGCGTCGATCTTTTCTTTCGGCAACAGTTCCGTAATCGGCACACCCGCGACGGTGGTGTAGCGCGGCAACGGCACCATTTGATCGCCGTGCGCGCCGAGAACGTACGCGTCCACGTTCTGCACCGACACACCGAGTTCCAGCGCGACGAACGTGCGAAAGCGCGCGCTGTCCAGCACGCCCGCCTGCCCGATGACGCGGTGCTGTGGAAATTTCGTGACGTGCCACATCAATTGCGTCATCGCGTCGACCGGATTCGTGACGACGATCACGATCGCGTTCGGCGCGTGCTTGGCGATTTGTTCCGCCCACCCGCCGACGATCTTCATATTCGTCAAGATCAAATCATCGCGGCTCATTCCGGGCTTGCGCGCGATGCCTGCCGTCATCACGACGAGATCCGAATTCGCGATCTTGTCATAGCCGACGCCATCTTTGATCGTGACGCCGCTGACGTTCACATCGTAACCCAGGATCGGTCCCGCTTCCAACAAATCGAGCGCCTTGCCTTCCGCGACGAATTCCGTCACATCAGCCAGCACGATATCGGCGTAATTCCGTTCCGCCAAACGTTGCGCCGTCGTCGCGCCGACAAAGCCCGCGCCGACGACGGTGATTTTTTTACGCATTGGTTTTCTCCTCAACATACGACCGCCGACGGATGACCGCCGACCGCCACTAGATTTTCATGCTCCGTATTTCTGATTTCGATGGTACATCTGCGCGTGTTTTACGCCGCGCGCTCCTTCGCCTTGACCGTCTGCAGCGCGACGACCGCCACTTCGATCATTTGCGCGTCCGGCTCGCGCGTCGTCAGGGCTTGCAGGGCGAGACTGGGTTTGACGACGAGATAGTTCAACACCGGATTGGAGCGATGCGCCGCCGCGAATTTGATCAGTTCGTAACTGAGCGCGGCGACGACCGGCACCAGGACGATGCGCGACACGATGCGCCACTCCAGCGGCGGACGCCCCAGGAGTGCGAACACGAAAATCGAGACGACGACGACGATGAGCAAAAAACCCGTGCCGCAACGCGCGTGCGCTTTGCCGTACTGCTGAATCGCTTCGGGCACCAACGCCACGCCCGCCTCGTCGGCGGCAATCGTCTTGTGCTCCGCGCCGTGATACGCGAACACGCGCCGCACGTCCGGCATCAAACCGATCAGGTAGATGTACGCGAGAAAGATCGCGAGCCGGATGACGCCCTCCAGAATGTTACTCACGAACGACGCCACATTCTCACTCGCAAACGATGTGGTCAAGTACGGATCGGCAAGGTGCACGAGCGTGAGCGGCAGGACGAAGAACAAACCGATGCCGAAGGCGAGCGCGAGCAGCACCGTGCCGAGCGCCATCCCCGTCGAAATCGCCTGCGGCGGATCGTTCGTCGCGCGCGGCGCGTTCGATGCGGCTGGCGCGGCGTCGGCGTTCTTCTTCGCCTCCTCTTCGACCGCGATGTTCGCCGAGTACATCAGCATCCGCGTTCCCAGCACGAGCGTATCCCACAGAATCGTCATCGCGCGCAGGAACGGAATTTTCGACCACGCGCTCGCGTAAATCGCGGGCGAGAGCGGCTCGGTCGTCGTAACGATGTTGCCGTGCGGATCGCGCACCGCGCACGCCACGTATTTTTTTCCGCGCATCATCACCCCTTCGATGACCGCTTGACCGCCGTAGATTTGTTTATCGTTCAAATCATCTCCTTGTGTTTCAAGTTTCAGGTTTCATACAAGTTCAAAGTTCAAGGTTCGAGGTTCACGTTTCACGCATCACGCCTCACGCCTCACGTTCCTCGCTCCCCACCCCTCGCCTCACGCTTTATTCGCGATTTCTTCCAACATCGCCGTCGTCATTGATTTGGGACGCTCAATCGGCTGACCGAGTGCGCGCGCCCAGATCAGATTCGCGGTGACGCCCAACACGCGGCTGACGCCGAACAACACGGTGTAAAAATCGAACTCGCGCACGCCGTAGTGATACTGCAACGTCCCACTGATCGCGTCCACGTTGGGCCAGGGATTTTTTGCTTTGCCTGCCGCTTTCAAAACGCCAGGCACAACCTGGTAAACGAGTTCTGCGAGCCGGAACAATTCGTCGTCCGGGAAATATTTTTTGGCAAACTCGTACTGCGCGACGAAACGCGGATCGGGCGTACGCAGAACCGCGTGACCATAGCCAGGAATCACTTTGCCGGATGCCAGCGTTTCGTTCGCGAATTGTTCGAGTCGATCTTTCGTCGGCACGCCGTTGAATTTTTCGCGCACGCTCAACAACCAGCCCAGACATTCTTGATTCGCCAAGCCGTGCAACGGTCCGGCGAGTCCGTTCATTCCCGCCGCGAACGCGAGGTACACATCGGACAACGCCGAGCCGACGAGGTGAACGGTGTGCGCGCTGACGTTACCGCTTTCGTGATCCGAGTGCAGAATAAAATACAAGCGCGCCAAATCTTCGTACTCTCTGTTCGCAATTCCGAGTCGCCGCGCAAAGTTGCCCGCCCAATCCAGGTTCGGATCGGCTTGCCCCATTTCGCACTTGCTGTACTTTTTGCAATAGATCAGCGCGGCGAGCGCGGGCAATTTCGCGATCAAGTTGAGACTGTCTTCCAGCGTCGGAATCCAGTACTCGTCTTTTTTCATTCCCGCGTTGTAACGCTTGACGAAGTGCGATTCGGTTTGCAACGCGAGAATCGCTTGCGCGAACAAAGTCATCGGATGCGTTTCGTCCGGCATCACGCGCAACACATTTTCGATATGTGCGGGAACGAACGCGCGCGCTTGCCATTCCGCTTCGACGGCGCGCGCCTGATCGGTCGTCGGGATTTCGCCGGTCAAGAGCAAATAGTACAGCCCGCCGACGTATGGCATCGTCGCGTTTTTTGCTTTCGGCAATTGCTCCAACACTTCCGGGATCGTAAAACCGCGCAAACGAATTCCCGTCGCCGGATCCACGTACGAAATATCGGTGACCAGCACTTCGACATCGCGCATTCCGCCGTAGACCTGGTCAATCGTAAAATCGTTGACCTTGACGTTGCCACGCTCCTTGACGAGTTTGCGCGCGCGCTCGCGCCACACCGGTACGATTTCGTTCAGTTTGTCGTGCAGGATCATTTTCATCAACCCCCAGAATTTTCTCTCTAAACCCTCATCAGTTTAGATGCGGCTGAAATTATCAGCGGAGAGATTTTACACGAGTGACGCGGCGATGTCAATGCCCGATCCATTTTTCATAGGGCTTTGTCAAAGTCGCGGCGATGTGTCATTGCGAGCGGAGCGAAGCAATCTCCGAATCGCTTGGGGATTGCTTCGTCGCAAACTGCGCTCCTCGCAATGACACAATGGAAATTTTGAAAGCCCTACATTTTTCACCGCCGCGCGCAATCGTACAACTGCGATTCGCCGCCCGGCGCGCCGGGCAAACCGCGCGGCGGCGCGTACGACACGCGCGCGCAATTCGCGATGATCCAGCGCATCAACTCCGATGGGTTGTTTTGCGGCGGGATCAGGAACAAGCGCACGTCGTTCAGCGCGATCCGCTCCGCCAATTCGTCGCGCGTCAGAATCGGATCGCTGCCGGAAAATCCGCCGAGCGCCATCACCGGCTCGCCGGTCGCCAGAATGATCGGCGCGGCGGTCTTCGCGTCCGTCGTCGCGACGAGAAATTTCGCGTCGCCGCGATTCGCGCGCAGGTACGCGATCAGGCGCGCGTCTTGAGGCAACTCTGCGCGTCGCGCCGGACGCGTGGCAAGTTCGGGGCCGGCGAAGGGCAAACCGGAATCCGCGCTGAGCAACGGCGTGAACGACCACAGCGTCGGCGCGGCGAACAAGACGAGTAGTCCGAACGCGGCGATCAGCGCGCACAAGAGAATCGGCGCGGGAACAATCCGCGCGACGATCAAACCGAGCGCGGCGGCAAGCGTCGCGACGATCACGAACGGAATGAGCCAGCCGTTCCAATTCGTCCAGTGCCACAAAATCGCGACCTGGGTCGCCGCGCCGATCAACAACGCCAGCGGCAAAATCATTCCGCGCGCCGCGTGCCGCGTGTACGCGCGCCACAGCGCGACAAAGCCCGCGCCAACCAACGCGGCAAGCGCGGGCGCGAGCATTTCAAGATAGTAGCGATGAAACAATCCGGCGAAACTGAAAAACAAAATCATCGGCGCGAGCCACAACATCCACAAAAGTAATTGCTGCTGCTCGCGCGTGAACGGATAGTGAAATCGCGTTTGCGCGGCGGCAACAACAAAACCCAGGATCGCGAATGGCAGAAACCACGCGATCTGTCCGGCGAGTTGTTGGTTGAACAAACGCAAAATACCCGGCGCGCCGGTTTCATCGCCGCCGGGCGCGCGCGGCGGGTTTGGAATCGGTTGACGCGGCTGACCGGGTTGACCGGGCGGCGCGGGCGGTTGTGACGGCGGTTGATTCGGGATCGGTTGGCGCGGTTGCGCGGGTGCCGCGGGAACGCGCGCAAGTTGCCCCGGCGGCTGGCGCGGCGCGCGTTGCAAGCCCAACATATTCGCGATCGCGCCCAAGCGCGCCACGCCGTTATGCCCAACGATCAATTCCATCTCGGTATTGTTTTGACTGCTCCCAACGTACGGACGATCTTCCGGCGGAGTCAGGTCAACGACGGCAACCCACGCGAATGAAACGACGATCAGCGCAATCGTCGCGAGCGCGAGATGAATGACGCGCCACCCCCAGCGCGTCCGCGCGGCGATCAGATACGTCAACCAGATCGCGGGCAACACCATATACGCTTGCAACATTTTGATATTAAAACCGATGCCGATCAGAATCGCGCTGACGATCAACCAGCGCAATCGTCCGCGCTCGAGCGCGCGACCGAGCGCCCATACCGCGAGCAACAGCGCGAAGACGAGCTGGCTGTCAATCGTGTTGTTGCGATTCGCGGCGATGCTGATCGGCGTGACGGTCAGCGCGAGCGCGGCGATCACGCCTGCCCACGCGCCAAAGACGCGCGCGACCAGATGATACAGCAACGCGACGGAGAGAACACCCGCCAACGCTTGCGGCAAAAGCAAACTCCAACCGCGAAAACCGAAAACCAGCGCGCTGAACGCTTGCACCCAAAAACCGAACGGCGGCTTGTCCACCGTGACGAATCCGCCGGGATCGAATGACGCGAAGAAAAAATTGCGCCAACTCATCAGCATACTTTTGACGGTGGCGGCATAGTACAAATTCGCGAATCCTTCCTGATCGAGCCGGAAGAAATGCAAAACGATCGCGAGCAGCAAAACCGCGCCCAGCGCGCCACGCGCCAGCCAATGGGCGCGCGTAGAGAGTGGCATCGAAATAATCGGAGTAGACATTTGAGCGATTCTGACAAACGCGGAATTGATCGCGCCGATTATACCCCAAATTCCATTCTTGCCCAATTCCCCAATCACCCAATCGCCGAATCACCCAATTTCCGCCGCGCCCTCCTTTGACACTCCTCCCCCCTTGTGTTATTATTGCGCCGAAAGCACAGGAGTTGCCAATGCCCCGCAAGAACGGCGAGAAAAAAACATTTTTCGGATCGACCGAAGCGATAGTGAATTTGCCCGAATACGCGCTGGTACCCGTGCGCGATACGGTCATCTTTCCGCACTTGATGAGTCCGCTGATCGTCGGGCGCGATCGTTCCGTGCGCGCGATCGAAGCCGCGAACGAATACAATCAACGCGTCATCGTTTGTCTGCAACGCGATCCCGAAATCCAGGATCCGATCCTGGACGATCTCTTTCCCATCGGCACCGAAGTTGCGCTGGGACGAATGTTGCGAATGCCAGACGGCACGTCGTCCGTGATCGCGCAAGGCGAGGGACGCGTCCGGCTAATCGAGATCACGCAGTTCGAGCCGTACTTGCGCGCGCGCGTCCAGCCCATCGTCGAGTCACGCGACAAATCGTTGGAGATCGAAGCGTTGATGCGCGCGGTACTCGCGCTCTTCGAAAAAGCAGTCCGGCTCACGCCGAACTTGCCGGACGACGCGTACGTCGCCGCGATGAATTCCGATACGCCCGGCGCGCTCGCCGATCTCGTCGGCTCGACGCTGAACCTGTCGATCGAGAAACGTCAGGACTTGTTAGAAACGCTCGATCCGATCACGCGCTTGCAAAAAGTTTCGGTCGGGCTGGCGAAAGAACTGGATGTGCTGGAATTGCAGAGCAAGATCCACACCCAGGTTCAAGAAGAAGTGGACAAGACCCAGCGCGAATATTATTTGCGCGAGCAGATCAAAGTCATCCAGCACGAACTGGGCGAAGCGGACGCGCAGACGCGCGAGACGAACGAACTGCGCGAAAAAATCGCGCAAGCCGGAATGTCGAAAGAGGCGAAAGAAAAAGCGGAACACGAACTGGTGCGCCTGGCGCAAATGCCGAGCGCCGCGCCGGAAACCGGAATTATTCGCACGTACCTCGACTGGCTGATCGCGGTGCCCTGGGTCAAAACGACCGCCGACAATCTCGACATTGCCGCCGCGGCGAAACTGCTGGACGAGCAACATTACGGTTTGAAGAAAGCGAAAGAACGCATCCTGGAATACATCGCCGTCCGCAAACTCGCCGCCGAAAAAATGCGCTCGCCGATTTTGTGTTTCGTCGGACCGCCCGGCACCGGCAAAACTTCGATGGGGCGTTCGATCGCGCAATCGCTGGGACGCGCGTTCGTGCGCGTCTCGCTCGGCGGCATCCACGACGAAGCGGAAATTCGCGGGCATCGCCGGACGTACATCGGCGCGCTGCCGGGGCGCATCGTCCAAACGATGAAGCGCGCCGGGACGATCAACCCGATCTTTATGCTCGACGAAGTGGACAAGATCGGCGCGGACTTTCGCGGCGACCCGAGCGCGGCGTTGCTCGAAGTGCTCGACCCGGAACAGAATCACGCGTTCAGCGATCACTATCTCGACGTGGCGTACGATCTATCGAAAGTAATGTTCATCACGACCGCGAATATCTTGGAACCAATTCCACCCGCGCTGCGCGACCGGATGGAAGTGATCGAATTTCCCGGTTACATCGAAGAGGAAAAAGTCGCGATTGCAAAACAATTTTTGATCCCGCGTCAAAAAGAGGAACACGGACTCGGGGATGCGCCCAAATTTTCGGACGAGGCGATTCGCGGTTTGATCCGCGAGTACACCTACGAAGCCGGAGTCCGCAACCTGGATCGCGAGCTTGCCAACGTGTGCCGCAAAGTCGCGCGCACGGTGGCGGAAGGCAAGCGCGCGCCGGCGAGCATCACCAACGAAGCATTGTTCAAATATTTGGGTCCGACCAAATTCACGTACGGCATCAAAGAAGAGCGCGATGAAATCGGCGTGGCGACCGGCGTTGCGGTGTCCGATGCGGGCGGCGATACGATGGCAGTCGAAGTGACGTTGATGCGCGGCAAGGGCGGCTTGCAGTTGACCGGGCAACTCGGCGACGTGATGCAAGAATCGGCGCAAGCCGCGCTCTCGTACGCGCGGACGCACGCGCGCGAGCTGGGACTCAAAGTGAATTTCGACAAACTCGACATTCACATCCACGTGCCCGAAGGCGCAATCCCGAAAGACGGACCCTCGGCGGGCATCACGATTGCGACCGCGCTGATCAGCGCGCTCTCGCATCGCGCCGTGCATCGCGACGTCGCGATGACCGGCGAGATCACGTTGCGCGGACGCGTTCTGCCGATCGGCGGCTTGCGCGACAAAGTGCTCGCCGCGCATCGCGCCGGATTGAAGACGATGCTGATCCCGAAGAAGAACAAAAAAGATATGGTGGACATTCCCAAAAAAGTCCAGCGCGAAATGCAATTCATCTACGTCGAGCGGATGGATCAAGTCATTCCGGTGGCATTGTCGCGGGGAGCAGCGGTGCGCGGGCTTGGCGCGGCGAAGCGGGGGGGCAAATGATGAACTATCAAGAACGGATCACGATAGAATCAGGTAAGCGCGGGGGTAAGCCCTGCATTCGCGGTATGCGGATCACCGTCTATGATGTTCTGGGCTACCTTGCTTCTGGAATGACACCGCAAGAAATCCTTGCCGATTTTCCATATCTGACTCAAGAGGATATTCTGGCTTGCCTTAGTTTTGCCGCCGCGCGTGAACAACACGCGCTAGCGATCCAAGCATGAAACTTCGATCAAAATCTCTCGCCCAAGTTGGTCAATCGGCTGGCAGATCTGTATCCCAGTTCGGTTCACGTCGAATCGCTTGGACTCGGCACCGCTCTAGACGACGCCGTTTGGAATTACGCGCGCCAAAACGATTGCTTCATCGTCACCAAAGATGCCGATTTCAGCGAGATCAGTTTGCTTGCGGGCTTTCCGCCCAAAGTAATTTGGATTCGTCGCGGCAATTGCTCCACCCAAGCAATCGAAATGATCTTACGTGAAGCATACGCATCCATTCAAGCAATGCGCAACGATTTCGAGATTGGGGTCCTGATGTTGTTTTGAGATCGGCACGGTGGGCGTCAGAACATGCTGATTGAACCAGAAAAGGAACAGGAAAGCAGATGAGCACGATTCGCGAAGCCGAAAAGATCTTAACCACGCTCACGCGCGCGGAAAAAGCCCAATTGCTTCAGTGGGTCGTGCGCGACTTGGGCGATGCTTTCCCGGGCATTGAAAGCACACCCGATGTTTGTGGCGGCGAACCGCGCATCGTCCGCACGCGCATTCCGGTGTGGATCTTGGTGCAGTCCAAACATCTCGGCATCAGCGAAGCAGATTTGTTGCGCGCCTATCCAACCTTGAACGCTGAAGACTTGGCAAACGCGTGGGCATACTATCGTTCTCATCACAATGAGATCGATCTACAAATTCGCGAAAACGAGGAAGCATGATGGCGCGTTTGTACTCGAACGAGAATTTCCCTTTGCCAGTAGTCGAAGAACTGCGCCGATTAGGACACGATGTCTCGACGATTCAGGAAACTGGGCAAGCCGGGCAATCAGTCCCCGATGAAAAAGTGTTGGCATTTGCTTACGCTGAAAAGCGAATGCTCTTGACTATCAATCGCAAACACTTTGTGAAACTTGATGCTCAACAGCGCGATCATTGTGGAATCATCGCTTGCACACTCGATACAGACTTTGTTGGACTAGCGCGTCGAATTCACGCCGCAATTCTAGCGCACGAACAAGACGGCAAGCCGCTTATCCGCGTCAATCGTCCCGCGCGCTGATCAATGTTCTGCACAACCACGCAAATCTGAAATCATAAATCTGAAATCTAAAATTCCCAAAGGAGTCCCCTTGATCAATTGCCCTACGTGCGGTCATCAAGTTGCAGACAATCAACGCTTTTGCGGCAACTGCGGATCGGATGTGCGCGCCGCGGCACCCGCCGCGCCGACTCCGCCCGCCGGCGCGCCCATCGGCGATGGGCAGACCGCGCCGTACGCGTATTCTCAAACGCCCAGCTACGGCGGCTATGAACACCAACCGTACACCGAACCGCCGCGTCCCGTCGCCGGTCGAATGATCGTCATCATTGCCGTGTTGCTACTTGCCGCCTGTTGCGCGTTCGCGTGCGGAATCCTGATCGGCTTTGAAGCCAGTCCGATCCTGTTTCCCAACAGCACGCCCGGACCCACGCCGCGCGTTTCGCCGACGCGCGAAGGGTTGTTGTTGATCTGGCAATTTTTGATCGCCTAACTCGACGAGTGGCGAAAGACCTGGGACGAACCTTCGTCTTCCGTCATCCGTCCTTCGTCATTCACCGATGAACCCCGACGAACTTCGCGCGCTTTATCATCAAGGTCAGAACGAGACGCTGGCGTTTGAAATCGAAAACGTTTCGCTCAACCGGCTCGCCGAAACACTTGCCGCGTTCGCCAACACGAACGGCGGCATTGTGCTTTTCGGAATCGATCCGAATAGCGGCGCGGTGCGCGGCGTCCGCGACGCGGATAGCGCGACGGACAAAGCGCTCGCCGCCGGACTGCGCTGCGAGCCGCCGCTGATCTTGTCGCGTCCCGAAACCGCGCCGCTCGACGACAAAACAATTCTCGTGATCCAGGTTTCGCCGGGACTGCCGCACGCGTACGGCTTGCGCGGCAAATATCTCGCGCGTTCCGGCAAAAAAAACGTCGCGCTGGGTCCGCGCCAACTGCGCCAACTCTTGCGCGAACGCGGCGAAGCGAATTTCGAAGCGCTCCCCGCGCCCGGCGCGACGCTCGACGATCTGGACGACGCGCTGATCGAAACCTACGTCGCGATGTTCACCGGCGACGCGCCTACCAAAAAAGATGCAGTGCTCGATCTACTCGCGCGGCGCGGTTGCCTGACCAAAGACGACAACAAATGGCGACCGACGATCTCGGGTTATCTGCTTTTAGGACGTGAGCCGCAGCGCGCGTTTCCTTCCGCCGAAATTTTATTGGCGCGTTATTCCGGCAAGCAGATGGACGATGAGTTTTTGCGCGAGATCGTGCGCGGTTCGCTGCCCGAGCAGATTCGCCGCGCGGAGGCGTGGCTCACCGCGAATATGCGACGCGGCGCGCGCATCGACGCGTTCCAGCGCGAAGATCGCGCCGAGTATCCGATCCCCGCCGTGCGCGAAGCGATCGTCAACGCGGTCGCGCATCGCGATTACGCGATTCGCGGCGACGAGATTCGCGTGCTGATGTTCAGCGATCGGATCGAAGTGTACAGCCCCGGACGATTGCCCGGTCACGTCACGGTGGAAAATATCGTGGACGAGCGTTTCTCGCGCAACGAAGTGATCGCGCAAGTGCTTGCCGATCTCGGCTTCATCGAACGTTTGGGGTACGGCATCGATCGGATGATCCGGCAAATGCGCGAGTGGGGCTTGCCCGCGCCGCGCTTTGCGGAAACGACGAACGGGTTCAAGGTGACGCTGCGCGGACCCGGCGAAAAGTTGGTGAGCGAAGAAATCGAAAAATCGAAATGGCGCAAACTCGATTTGAATGATCGCCAGCAAGCCGCGCTCGACTTTATCGCGAAACATCAGCGCGTCGCGAATCGCGATTATCGCGAAATGTTCCCCGACGTGAGCGAAGAAACGATCCGCCGCGACCTCGCTGATTTGGTCGAAAAGGATGTGCTGATTAAAATGGGCGACAAGAAGGGAACGTATTACATTCTCAAATGATCTGATCTGGCGAAGGAGAAAACTATGCTTTCTGTATCTCCCAAATTAGGTGAGTTACTGATCCGCACAACCCAAACCACAGATTTGGAAGCCGCGCTGTTCAAAGTCCTCACCGAATATGTTGATTTCAAAACGGCGACGCTCAATCAAACGATCAAGGAACTCGAAAACAAATGGCGCTTGCCTTTCGATGAATTTGCTCAGCGCGCCCGCACGGGCACGCTGGGTCAAGACGCGTACTCGTGGGAAGTCGAACAGGATTTTTGGAAGTGGGAGCAAGCCGTCACGTTGCTCAAGCATTATCAATCGCTCCGATCCGTATGAACACTTCCGATTTCGCGCGAGACTTGATGACGGCGCTCGCCGCGCTATCGTCCATCACAAAAGTCGATCTGCAAACCGAAGGACCGATTGCGCGCGGGCGCGCGTTCGTCAATCCAGAAATATTTCTCTCTTTCTATTTCAACCAAGCCACCCAGACCCAAGCATTTGCGCTGATCAAACAAGAGCAAAGAATCTGGGGCATTGATTTCGACGCGTGGCGCGGCTGGCATTTGCACCCCATAGATGCTCCGACGAATCACCTGCCGATTGAGCCGCCCGACATTCCGTCAATCATTCAATCCTTGGCACGCGCCTTGAGTACGTTGGAGATTCAATGAACCCGATCATCTCCTCCGGTCTCGATCTTCTCCTCCAACAACCGCGCGCCGCGCTCGCGCGCCAACGCGTCGGCTTGATCACGAACGCGAGCGGCGTCACGCGCGATCTGCGCCCGAACGTGGACGCGTTGCGCGCCGCCGGAGTCAACCTGGTCGCGCTCTTTGGACCCGAGCACGGTATCAGCGCGTCCGCGCCGGACGCCGCGCACGTCGCATCGGGACGCGACGCGCGCACCGGCTTGCCGGTCTACTCGCTCTACGGCGAAACGCGCAAACCGACGCGCGCAATGCTCGCCGATCTCGACGCGCTGTTGTTCGATCTGCAAGATGTCGGCGTGCGATTTTATACGTACACCGCGACACTCGCGCTGACGCTGGAATCCTGCGCGGAAAACCGTGTGCCGCTGATCGTACTGGATCGTCCGAATCCGATCACCGGCAATATCATCGAAGGCGCGCTGCTCGATCCCGCGTTGCAATCGTTCGTCGGACACGGACCTTTGCCGATTCGGTTCGGAATGACGATTGGTGAGTTGGCGCAGTTTTACAATTCCGAGTTGAACATCGGCGCGGAGTTGGACGTGATCGCGCTGCGCGAGTGGCGGCGCGAGATGTGGTACGACGAAACCGGAGCGCATTGGGCAACGCCATCGCCGGGGATTCCGCATTTTGCGACGACCATCGTCTACCCTGGAATGTGTTTCGTCGAGGGGACGAATCTATCCGAAGGACGCGGCACCGGCTTGCCGTTTGAAATCGTCGGCGCGCCATTTCTGGATGGATACGCGCTGGCGGAAGAACTGAACGCGCGACGAATTGACGGCGCGCGCTTTCGCCCGATGGCGTTCACGCCGACGGCGAGCAAACACGCGAACCAGGTTTGTTACGGCGTCCAGGTTCACGTCACGGATCGCGACGCGCTGCGTCCGGTCACGCTGGGCTTGCGCGTGATCGAAACCTGCCGCGCGCAAAATCCAACACAGTTCGAATTTCTGAAATCGAGTTGGGAAGAGCCTGCCCTGAGCTTGCCGCAGGGTCGTCCGCCGCATTTCGATTTGCTGACCGGCGACGCGCGCGCGCGGATCGCGTTGCAATCGAATCAGCCCATCGAATCGCTGACGCGGGAATGGGAAAACGATCTCGCGCGATTCGACGCGACCCGCAAAAAATATTTGCTGTACTGAAACACGACCGCCGACAACCGACCGACGATCGTTATCGTTTCGCAACAGTCTGCGATCACACAAAGGAGATGATGCCCAGCACCCAATCACTCAATCACTAATCACCCAATCACCAAACTATGGAGGAGAAAAATGAAACGCTTGATCGTTCTGATTGTGGTACTCGCGCTCGCGGCGATCTGGTTGATCGCGTGCGCGGCGCCAACCACCGCGCCCAAATCGGCCGAACCGACCAAAGCGCCCGCGCAACCCGTCACGCTCGTCTTCTATCAGCGCGGCTACACGGCGGGCGGAACGGATGCCGGCACCGTCAACACCGACAAAGCCGTCGAGATCTTCCAGAAGAACAATCCCAACATCAAGATCAACATCGTCGGAATTCCCTGGACGGCGGAAGGCGACACCAAGTTGGAAGCCGCGCTCGCGGCAAAGACCGACATCAACGTCTTTCGCGTGACCAGTCCCAACTTGCCGCGCTATGCCAAACAAGGCATTCTCTCGGAAATCACGCCGTTCCTGACCGAAGAGGACAAGAAGGATTTTTATCCCAGCGGTTTCCAGATCGCGACGATCGACGGCAAGGTGTGGGCGTGGCCCCTCTGGGTCACCGCCATTAGCAATTTCGTCAACACCGACATCTTGAAAGAACGCGGGGTGGAACCGCCGACGATGGCGAAACCCTGGACGTGGGATCAATTCGTGGAGGCGTGCAAGAAATTGACCTACAAAAAAGCCGATGGCACGCAAGTCTACGGCTTTAGCTCATCGTCCAAGTGGGGCGCAGTCGAGTACTATCCGCTGATGTACATCGACGGCGGACGCATCCTCAGCGCGGACGGGAAAAAGTTCGTGCAGAATTCGCCCGAGGGCGCCTCGGCGTTGCAAAAGATCGCCGAGCTCGCGCTGGTGCACAAATGCACTCCGCCCGATTTCGGCACGGTGGATCAAGCCGGTGTCCGCGCGCAATTCAAGGATCGCAAGACCGTCGCGATTTTGATGAGCACGCCCGGTTTCATCCCCGATCTGGAAAAGGAGAACTTTCCACTCGCCGTCACCCCGCCGCCGCTGGGCGCGCTGAACAAGATGGTGACGAACGGCGCGTTCGGTTTGTTCGCGGTGGTCAACGTAGGCGACCAAGCCAAGTTGAAAGCCGCGCACGAACTGGCCAAGTACCTGACCGGCAGTCAAGTCGCCAAAGACATCCAGGGTTGGCAACTCGCGCCGGGCTTGCGCCGCAGTAACACCGGCTATTCGACGAACGCGAATCGCGAAGTGATCGCGAAACTCGTCGAGTTCGGCGTGTACGAAGCGCCCGTCGCCACCTCGGCGGAACTGGGCAACAACTATGGTGCGGCGTTGCAAGCGATCATCCTCGGCAAAAAGACCGCCAAGCAAGCGATGGATGAAATCGCGCCGGATTATCAAAAAGAACTGGATGCGTTGAGCAAGTAACGCCCGGATGAAGGCGGAAGGATGAAGGATGAAAACATCATCTTTCCGCCTTCACTCTACCCTACGCGATCACACTGATCGAGGAAAATCGAATGAGCATAACGATTGCACCTCACCCTTCCCTAGTCCACCGCATCGTCAAATTTTGGCACAAGCACAAGTGGAGTTACTTTTTCATCGCGCCGAGTATGATCTTGTTCTTCATCTTCGTCGCTTTTCCGGTCGCGCAAGCGTTCGTCCTCGCGTTCCATCAAGTTGACCTCCGCTCTAGTTCCTGGGTCGGGCTGAAGAACTTCCAAGACCTGGGATCGAGCAAACTGTTCTGGAGCACGATGCAACACACGCTCATCTACGCGGTGTGCGTCGTCGCCGCGTGGATTACGTCTTCGCTCGTCGTCGCCGCGCTGATCCAGCCCTTGTCCAACAAAATCCAATCGTTGTATCGCGGCGCGTTCTATCTGCCCAACGTGACGAGCATCGTCATCATCGCGCTGGTGTGGATTTGGATTTTCGAACCCGATTACGGTTTTTTCAATTATCTGCTGACGCTGATCGGTTTGCCCAAAGTGTTGTGGCTGCAAAACCCGGACATTGCGTTGTGGAGTATCGTCCTCAGTACGATCCTGATCGTGCCGGGCAGCGGCGTCGTCCTCTACTCGGCGGCGATGGGCGCGATCCCGCGCGAGTATTACGAGGCGTCCGATGTGGAAGGCGCGAACGGTCTGCAAAAATTGCTCCATATCACCTTTCCGTTGCTGAAACCGACGACGCTGTACCTCACCGTCATTTACACGATTGCCGGATTTCAGATCTTCGAGCGCGTCTACATTATGACGGGCGGCGGTCCCATCAATTCGACGACGACGATCGTGCAATTGATTTTTCAAACCGCGTTCAGCGATTTCAATTACGGGCGCGCCAGCGCGCAAGCGCTGATCCTCTTCGCGATCATCGCGACGTTTTCGTTCATCCAATTCAAATTTCTCAGCACGGATGTCGAGTACTGAACGCGCACTGACCACAAGGAAAGCAATGTCTTACTTTTTGAGAATTTTGGCTTACATCCTCTTGACGATTGTCGCGGTCGTCAGTCTCTTTCCGTTGTATTGGCTGTTCAACACCGCGCTGACGCCCGCCAGTTCGACCGTAAAATTGCCGCCGGATCTGATCCCGGTCAACGCGACGCTGGACAATTTCGACGCCATCCTCAGAGCGAGCGGCGTCGCCAAAATTCCGATCCCCGGCTCGGACGAACCGTGGCGCGTCCCGCGACTCTACCTTTGGTTCGTCAACACTGCGTTCATCACGCTGTTCAGCACCGCGATCCACGTCTTGTTCGATTCGATGGCGGGCTATGCGTTTGCCAAACGCAAGTTTCCCGGATCGAATGTACTGTTCGTGATGATTCTCGCCGCGCTGATGATTCCCGCGCAGGTCACACTTGTCCCGCTCTATTTGTTGATTACGCAATGGAAACTGGTCAACACCTTCGCCGGGGTGATTTTGCCCGGGCTGGCGGACGTGATCGGCATCTTTTTGCTCAAACAATACATCCAAACGTTACCCACCGAGTTGGAAGAAGCCGCGCGGATTGACGGCGCATCCGAATGGTTGATCTTTACGAAAATCATTTTGCCGCTCACGACGCCGGCACTTGCCGTCACCGCGATCTTTTCGTTTCAACGCTACTGGAATTCGTTCCTGTGGCCCCTGATCGTTTTGCAAAGCCCCGATCTCTTCACCTTGCAAGTGGGCTTGTCGTTCATTCACACGAGCGAGTTCGGGACGAATTATGGTTTGTTGATGGCGGGCGCCGCGCTCGCGGCGATCCCGATGATCATCTTTTTCTTCGCGTTCCAAAAATATTTCATGCAGGGATTACGCATCGGCGCGATCAAGGGATGAGGATGACCAGCCGCGAACGCATCGCGCGCGCTGCGCCACCAACCCGTAGACCGTGTGCCGGTGATGTGCCAGCTTGCGTTGGGGCATTACTTTTTGAACGCGGGTCTCGCGCCGCATCGCATCTGGTTCACGAGCGAGGGCTTTGCCGACGCGCTCGTCGCCCTGCAACGACGCTATCGCTTCGACGGAATTCTGATCAACATTCCCGGTCGCCCGGAAAATGCGTTGGACGATGTGACGCGGATCGAAACGCGCGCCGACGGCGAACGCTTGACCTGGCGCGATGGCGGCGTCACGTTCGTGCCGCGCGACGACAGTCCGCAACACGCTGCGCGTCCCGCAACGCGCGCGAATTTCGAAACGATTGATCCGGATCATCTCGACGACGTTGGCGATTTGCCCGGATACGTTTGGAACACGTACCACATTCCGCGCGTCGCGGAAACGCGCGGCATCCTGCGCGAAATTCCGCCGTACTTTTTTCGCACGATCGATCTCGTCCAGCGCGCAGTCGGCGATTCAGTTTCGATTCACGGCGAAGTCTTCTCGCCGTTCACGCACCTGATGGAATTGTTCGGCTATGAAAACGCGCTGATGGGCTTGGTGAGCGATCCGGCGAAAGCGCGCGCGCTGCTCGAGCGTTTGACCGACGCGTCAATCGCGTGGGCAGTCGCGCAGGCGCGGCGCGGCGTGGACGCGGTGCTGATTTCGTCCGCGTTCGCGGGCGGCTCGTTCATCTCGCGCGCGATGTACCACGAATTCGTCTTGCCGTACGAACGCCGCGTCGCCGACGCAGTGAAAGCGTTGAACGTGCCGGTCTACACGCACACCTGCGGACGCATCGGCGACCGATTGGAATTGATCGCGGAAACCGGCACCCAAGGAATTGACACGCTCGATCCGCCGCCGCTGGGTGACGTCGAACTGGCGGAAGCGAAACGCCGGATCAGCGACAAGTTGTTCATCAAGGGAAATCTGGATTCGGTTGCGCTGCTCGCGTACAAAACAAAAGAGCAAGTGATCGCGGATGCCGCCGCACGAATTCGGATCGGCAAAATCGGCGGCGGATACATTTTGAGTACCGCGTGTTCGGTCGCGCCGCGCGTGGAACCTTGGAAGTTGGAATTACTCGCGCCATTGGCGGAGGAATTTCCTATGAGCTTGGATTCGCCAATACTTGATGAAAATCATCGGACACAGACGAACGCAGATTAACGCAGAAAAAATCAGTGTTCGTCAGTGTGTATCAGTGTCCTATTTTGGGAGAGACGGGGATTTATGTCTGACCAACGACCACGCTATTCGATTGTCGCGCCGGTGTTCAACGAAGAAGAAACGCTGCCCGAATTCTATCGCCGCACGCGCGCGGTGATGGATCAACTCGACGGCGAATGTGAATTGCTGCTCGTCTTCGACGGGAGCCGCGATCGTTCGCCGGAGATCGGACGCGAATTGCGCGCGCACGATCCGCGCGTCAAACTGATCGTCTTTTCGCGCAACTTTGGACATCAGATCGCGATCAGCGCGGGGATTGATTACGCGGAGGGCGACGCCGTCGTCATCATTGATTCGGATTTGCAAGACCCGCCCGAAGTGATTCCGACGCTCGTCGCGAAATGGAACGAGGGTTTCAAGTTGGTGTTCGCGCAACGCGAGAAACGGCACGGCGAAACTTTTTTCAAACTGTTCACCGCCGCGTTTTTCTACCGCCTGATTCGTCAACTCGCTTCGATTGACATTCCGCCGGACACGGGCGATTTTCGCTTGATTGATCGTCAAGTCGTGCTGGCGTTGCGAAAAATCCGCGAGCATCACCGCTTTATGCGCGGCTTGTCGGTCTGGGTCGGGTTCAAGCAAACCGGCATTCGGTACGAACGGCACGAACGTTTTGCCGGCACGACGCAATACCCAGTCAAGAAAATGATCAAATTTGCGACCGACGCGATCACCGGTTTTTCGTACGTGCCGCTGCAGCTGGCGACGACGATGGGCTTTTGGATTTCCGGGATCGCGCTCCTCGCCATTCCCGTCGTCGCGATCCTGCGCCTCACCGGAAACGATTCCTTCCACGGTCAAGCGACGACGCTCATCGCGGTACTGTTTCTCGGCGGCGTGCAATTGATCTTTCTCGGCATCCTCGGCGAGTACCTGGGGCGCATTTACGACGAAGTGAAGAACCGTCCGCTCTACCTCGTCGCGGAAGCGCCGCCCAAGCCGAGTGAGGAGTAAGATAAAGACCTTCGAGGTTTTTAGAAACCTCGAAGGTCTTTGGCTGTTATTTCGTGACTCAACCCACTTGTCATTTCGAGCGAAGCGAGAAATCTCGTTGTCGCAAATACCGCCGCCGATTGGAAATCGGCGTCTCAACGAGGTGAAAACTCGATCAATCGAGTTGGCGCGAAGCGAATCGGTTTCCAACCGATTTCCACCTTGCTGAGACCCCGAATTCATTCGGGGCGTTCTGCGAACTACGCGCGCGCCGCGGTATGCGCGAAGCGTCTCGAAATGACAAGCGGGCTGAGCCGTTACGTCATTTCAGCATTTCTTCGATTCTCCCCGCGTCCACCGCGAGTTCAGGACGCAGTTTGACGATGCGCGCGAGCCATTCGCGCGCGTTCTCGCGTTGGTCAGCGTCCGTTTTTTCCAGCGCGGCGGTGATTATTTTTTGCGCCTCTGCCGCATTGCCGTTAGCAAATTGCGCCAGCGCAAGACCCAACTGCCAGCCCACATCGTCATCGTGTTCGGCGGCGTATTGAATGTGCGTGAGCGCGTCCGCCAATTGTCCACGCGCGAGCGCGAGATAACCTTGCCGTCCGTGCGTGTAAACGTTATCCGGTTGCAGTTCGACCGCGCGCGCGATGTCTTTTTCCGCTTCGTCCAGGCGAACCAGTTCAAGAAACTGACTGGCACGATTGCGATAAAGATATGCACTATTAGGTTCTAGTTCAATTGCATGTGAGAATGCGGCGATGGCTTCTTCATAACGTTTGAGCGATTCGAGCGTATTGCCAAGCGAGTTCCAAGCATTTGCCCACCACGGCGAAATGTCAGTAGCGCGACGTAAATGAGTAATTGCTTGTTCATAGGACTTTTGTTTAGAATAGACATCGGCAATGCGCACCAAGTTTAGACTCTGATTGTACTTGGCATCAGTTTCCTCGTATAGGCATTGTGCTACACCATAAAACTCAATCGCTTTTTCAAAATCCTTTTGCGACACACGTTCATCACCCAGGGCTAGATGCACGTTCGCTTCGCCCAATTTTGAACCCACCGCGCGGAATAATTCCAACGCTTGCGCGTAACTCGCCAACGCCGTGTTCATTTCTTTGCGGAATTGCTGCACGTCCCCCATCGCCTGAAGCACGTTCGCTTCGCCCAAACGGTCGCCCACCGCGCGGAATAATTCCAACGCTTGCGCGTAACTCGCCAACGCCGTGTCACGGTCAGCGCGGAATTGCTGCACGTCCCCCATCGCCTGAAGCACGTTCGCTTCGCCCAAACGGTCGCCCACCGCGCGGAATAATTCCAACGCTTGCGCGTAACTCGCCAACGCCGTGTTCATTTCTTTGCGGAATTGCTGAACGTCCCCCATCGCCTTCAGCACGTTCGCTTCGCCCAATTTTGAGCCCACCGCGCGGAATAATTCCAACGCTTGCGCGTAACTCGCCAACGCCGTGTCACGGTCAGCGCGGAATTGCTGAACGTCCCCCATCGCCTGAAGCACGTTCGCTTCGCCCAAACGGTCGCCCACCGCGCGGAATAATTCCAACGCTTGCGCGTAACTCGCCAACGCCGTGTCACGGTCAGCGCGGAATTGCTGAACGTCCCCCATCGCCTGAAGCACGTTCGCATGAAGTTGCTGGTCTTGCCCAACGTCGGCAAGTGCTCGTTCGAAAGCATTTAAACTATCCGCCATGCGGTATGCTTTTTGATCTGATAGACCTTTGAAAAACAGCGCAAGAGCACGTGTGCGTCCTATTGCACGGTTGGCATTCACTTGTTCAAATAAGGTGGCAACAAATGATTCCAACTCGGCAAAGCGAAAAGCATCATTCAAGACTGCGCCGAAACTCCAGACTGCATCTGCACCTTTTTCTGGCTCGGCAACAATCAAATGATAAATGGATTCAACCTGGCGGGAAATTTCATCGGTTCCCGCGAAAAATTCGGCGGCGCGCGCGGAGAGCGCGCGGAATTCGTCGGGGTTGTCGCGCCACAAATGATCCAGCATCAAACGGCGCGTCAGTTCGTGGATGTTGTGTCCGCGTTCAGGAAACACTTCGACAAAGGGGAGGGTTTGCAAGTCGGCGTAGAGTTGCGTCGCGCGGTCTTTGAGTTCGGGACGGAGCGCGGCAAGAATATCGGCGTCAAACCAATGCGGGATTGCCGCCGCCCAAGTGAGGGAGCGGAGGTCGGGGGACAATGTATTCAGCAGGTCTTCCGTCACAATCCAATCGCGTTCGTCGGCTGTTTTCGCCGCGCGCAAGCGCGTGAGGAAATCGTCTGGCATTATTTCCACCTCGGCGCTACGGCTTCAAGCGTCATGACCACATTGCGCGGGAATCCATTCAACGCATCCACAATCCCGTGAATGTACGGACGGTCAAATTTCCATTGACGCGCGTGGACGTATTCCATCCATTCGTCCACGTCGTTAATGTTGTCCAGTGTACGGCGCTCACAAATATCTTCCCAGGGTGCGCTGGTTGCTTCGGGAACCTTTTGCCCAGCGACCACAACACAAAGTTGAGAGAGGCGCGGCACATGCGGCAAGAATGTCCCAGTGATCCATGTTTGCAAGTCGGGCGGGGCTTTTTCAAATGTGTCAATAATGACAACCAGGTTATTGCATGCCGACCGCAAATCATCAAAGAAAGCAGAGTTCAATTGCGCGAGGTTAAATTTGCGTGTCTGTTCGTCCACATTCAGCACGACAGAAATATCCATCGTGCCACCCGCGATATTTTCAGAGATGTTGGGAACACCGCGAAGCGCGTGATACGCGGCATCAAATCTCGCAAAGCGCGTCGCGCCAACCAATTCGCGGAATTCGTGCAATGCGCCTGCCAATCCAATTTCCGCACCCTTAAAGTCCAGGTGAACAACGCACCGATCAGCAGGACACTCATGACGTAAATAGCGAATGAGCAGAGACTTGCCCTTGCCCATCGTGGCTTGAACAAGGAGAATCCGCGTGTCTGTTGCGTTGTTCAACATCGCGCGGAAGAGTTCGATTTCGGTTTTACGGTTGGCAAGCGGTTTGCGTGGCATCGGCGTTATTTCTTGGAATCTGGCTTGACCTGAATGTTCAGATCGTCGTCGGCAACATTATCGGCAACACGCGTCCCGTTCCGTCCAACGCCGATGGACATATCGCCGCCGCTTTTGTTGCGGCTAATGTCAACACCGTATTGCGGCGCGGCGGGCTTGGTGTCAGGTTTTGCTTCAGCGCGCATCCCAACCTTGCCTGTGGTCATATTGCCTTCAACAGAAACGGATTTGAGGTTTCGACGCAATAGCCACACAACCACGACCACTGCGACCGCGATAATCAAAACGATCAGAACGATGCTCGTGCTGTCCATAACCGCCCCCTGTGAAAATGATTCTTCCAGCAAGCCCGTTGAACTACGATGCTATTATACCACGTCCTCGCGCACAAATCAAAAAGTCCTGCGCGCGCGGGATGCTTGCCCGCCGTCGTTTCAAAACGACGGCTCAACGAGGTGAAAACACGTTGAAACGTGTTGGACGTGACCAGCCAATCCGATTTATCGGATTTTCACCTGCTTGAGACGCCGAATTGATTCGGCGGTCAATGTCTCCGCCGCTTCACGCATCACGGTTCGGTTCGCGCACAAACAAAATCAAAATCAGAATCACGACGCAACTGCCGATCAAATTCGCGGTCAGCGGCGCGCCGATGCCGCCCCAATCGAACAGCAACCCGCCGAGCCAGGACGCGGGAAACGCGATCAAGCCGCGAAACATATTCAGTCGCCCGAACGCTTCGCTCCGCGCGGACGTCGGTACGGCGCGCGTCAGAAACGTGTTGACGACCGGCACCCAGGTCGCGGCGGTGAGCGCGAACAACAATTGCGCCGCGACGAAGATTTCAAATCGGCTCTGCGTGATCCCGATCAGCATCAACGGAATGCCGAGCGATTCGGAAAAGATCATCATCCCTTTGAGCGTGTGGCGATCCACGTACCGCCCAATCGGCATTTGCATAATCGCCCAGGACAGCGACATCACGCTCGCCATCAGTCCAAGTTGCTCGACCGAAAAATTGTACGACTTGACCAACATTCCGTTGATCAAGCCCCAGCCCATTCCCCACACGAACGAATCGCTGGCGCACGCGATAAAAAAGCCGCGCAAGCCGCGCGGCGGCACAATCGAACGCGCGAACGCGCGCGCGAAATCGCGCCACCGGATCGGATCGCGCGTCGCGCGCGTCTCGCGCAAAAATCGCCAAACGAGAATCAACGACGCGGCTTCGAACGCGAGTAAAATCGGAAAGACCCCGCCATACCCCAAGCGATCGGCAAGCCAGCCGCCCACAGGCGGCGCCAGCACCCCGGGCACGAGCCACGCGACCATCGTCAGACTGAACGCGCTGCCATGCTGTCCCGCTTGCGCCGATTCCGCCGTCAGCGAAGCAATCGCCGGACGCGAAAGCGCGGAGAATCCGAACAGGATGATCCCGCCGAGCAACAGCGTCCACACGTTCAACGCGCCCGCCAGCGCGAGCAAGATGTACGCGGTCACGCCGAACGCGCTTGCCGCGACGACGAACGGTTTGCGCCCGATTCGATCCGCCAGCCAGCCGCCCGCCGATTGCGCGAGCGTCGTGAAAATTCCGTTCATCCCGCCGATGCTGTTGAGCAGACCGACCGTCGTCATCGACGCGCCGAGCGAGAGCGCGAACGGTTGAAAGATCACGCCGTAGACGCTGTTGTGCGTACCGCGCAAAAACGAATTGAGCACGAGGACGCGCAAATTGCTGTACGCGGATCGCGTAGAAGAGTTTGTCAAAGAAACCTCACGCCGCGTTACGCGATGATGTTGATCGCGCGCGCGGCGATCATCGCCAGCGTCGTCACAGAGATAGACGCCTGCATCATCGTCAACGTCTTGGCGCGTTGCGAGAGCACCGCCGTGTCGGTTGCGCTGAACGCGGTGCTGTGACTGAACGCGAGAAACAAATAATCGAACCAACCGGGTTTCCATTCCGCCCAACCGGGAATCTGATTCGCCTGCTGCGGAAAGAGAAAATCGGAACGCGCGACGTGACCGCGCGCGCGTTTGTCCACGCCGCCGCCATCGATCATCCAATACCAAACGCTGAAAATGATGACGTTGATCGTCCACACGACGAACGCATCCCACAGCAGATCGAATGCCGCATCAGGGGTTTTGCGTTCCGTCAGCGTAAAGACCAAGCCCAGCGCGCTCGCCGCCAATGCGAACGTCCCGTAACCCAGGTACACGAACGTCGTCCAGCGCGCGGCGCGAACGAAATTCGCGAGCCAGAAGAAAACGATCAGCGCGATCACGCTCCACTCGAACCAGCCAATCAGCGCGTTCACTTCGGGATCGAAGAGATCCGTGCCGGTCACTTCTTCGATCAAGCCGGTCACCGTGAGCGCTTCCGCCAACAACGAGTTGAGCAGCGTCACGACGATCAGCGCGATCAACACGGACGATTGCGCGCGATGCGCCTCCACCCAGTTTTTGAAAGATGCCGGTGCCATTTTGCCTCCAATCAGTTTTTATACCATTGCCACCGCAACCAAATCCGGCGATGTCTCCGCGTCGAACGGATCGCCCTGCAAATTGCCGTAGAACGCGATCTCGCGAAAACCGGCGCGGCGCAACAACAATTCGATTTCGCTTTGCCGGTACGGACGTTGCGGCGTACTCTGCACCTCCACCGACCACGCGTTATCATTTTTCGTGAAGAGCGCGATGTTGAACGTGATGCGTGAGGCGTGACTCGTGGTCATTTGCGCCTCGCCCCCTGCCTCTCGCTCCTCGCTATAATCCGCGAATCGCCAAACGAGCGTCTCGCGATTCTCAAGCGTACCGGAATTGACCGCGAACCAGCGCGGTTTTTCTTTCCAGCGTTTGTCGTAATTCAAATTGTGCAAAATCAGCGCGCCGCCCGACCGCAGACAGACGCGCATATTCAGCAAACTTTCGAGCGCGGCGGCATCCGTCAAAACGTGCGGCAGGGAATTTCCCAGACACAACACCGCGTCGAATTGCGCGTGGAACGTCGCATACAAATCTTGAAAGCGCGCGACGGCGAATGGAATTTCAAGTCCGGCGCGTTGCGCGTTCGTCTGCGCGCGCGCGATCATCTGCGCGCTGATGTCGGCGCCGCTCACGCGATAGCCGCGCTGGGCGAGCGCGATCGAATGTCCGCCCGTTCCGCACGCGCAATCCAAGATCGAGCGCGCGTCGTGGCGCGCGAATACCGCTTCCAAGAACGGCAATTCCACCGCGAGGCGACTTTGCCAATCGGTCATCACATCGAAGAATTCAGCGAGATGGTTGTAGAATTCGGTTTCAGATTTCATGTTTCACGCCTTTGGGTTCAAAGTTCGAGGTTCAAAGTTCATGCCTCCCGCTCCTCGCCCCTCGCCCCTCACGCCACACGCGTCACAATCACACGGCGCGCGCCCGCGTCCAACAACGCGCGCTCCACTTCGTCTTGTGTAACCGCGTCTGCCAACGCGATCACGTTTCCGCCGCGCCCCGCGCCGGAAAGTTTTGCGCCACGCGCCCCCGCGCGCAACGCCGCGCCGACGAGCGTTTCGATTTCGGGCGACGAGACGCCGATCGCGCGCAGCAAGACCTGGTTCGCGTTCATCAGATCGCCGAGCGCGTCCACCGCCCCGCGTTCCAGCGCGGCGCGCGCGTCGCGCGCCAGCGCGCCGATCTGATCGAAGAGCGATTCGCAGCGCGCGCGATCCGCTTCCCACGCGCGGCGCACATCGCCCACCGCGATCTTGGTCGGCGCGGCGACGCCGGTATCCGCAATCGCCAGCGTGAACGGACGCGCGACGCGGAACGTTTCGATTGGCTGACCGCGCACAAAGTACACAGGTTGTTCAAACGCGATCACCGTATTGTCAATTCCGCTCGGCGTGCCGTGATGCAGCTTTTCCGTTTCGTATGCCAGCGCGGACACTTCGACTTCGCTCAGTGTGACGCCGAAGAATTTCGCCAGCGCGCGCACAATCGCGACCGATACCGCCGCACCACTTCCCAGTCCACTCGCCAGCGGGATCGTCGAATGAATCGCGATGCAAAAATTTTGCGGCGCGACATTCAACCGCGCGCACGTCGCGCGAATAATCGCCGCGAGCGGATCATCGGCGGGCGCATCGTCCAACGCGTACTCGCGCGCCAAATCGCGCGCGACGATCACCACGCGCGCATCGGCGCGCGGCTCAATCGTCGCCTGCGCGCGCACGTGGAAGACCGGCACGGCAATTGCCGGGCGCGCGTAGACGACCGCGTGTTCGCCAAAGAGAATGATTTTGCCGGGAGCCGTGGCGTTGATCATAGGTGATTGGTGATTGGTGATTAGTGATTGAACAATCAGTTGACTCGTCACTAGTTGACTAGTTGACTAGTTGACCAATTGACTAGTTGACCAATTGACTAGTTGACTAGTTGACCAATTGACCAATTGACCAATTGACCAATTGACTAGTTGACTGCCTTTCGTGTTATAATCACCGCAAGGAGTATACTATGGATGCCGAGATTCCGATAACGTCGGCGCGACTCGTTCTGATGTTCGCGCTACTCTTTGCCAATGGATTTTTTGTCGCGGCAGAGTTCTCACTGGTCAGTGTCCGCCGTACGCGCATCGAAGAATTGATCGCGCACGGCAACTTGACCGCGCAGACGGTCAAGCACGTCATTCACGATCCGGATCGTTTCATCGCCGCGACGCAGTTGGGGATCACGATCGCCAGTCTCGGCTTGGGCTGGATCGCCGAACCCGCGCTGGCGCATTTGATCGAGCCGATCTTCGGATTTCTGCCCGAGTCTATCATCGCGCCCAGCGCGCATCTCGTCGCGGCGGGCGCGTTAGCATTCGTGCTGATCACTTTTCTGCACGTCGTCGTGGGCGAGTTGGCGCCCAAATCCATCGCGCTGGCGTACCCGGAACGAACCGCGTTGTGGGTGGCGCGCCCCACCATCCTGTTCGAAAATCTTTTCCGCCCCGCAATCTGGGCGCTCAATGGCACCGGCAACGGCTTGCTCAAGTTGATCGGTTTGCGGCGACCGACGGGGCATCAACTTGTCCACTCGGTCGAAGAACTCAAGATGCTGGTCAGCGCCAGCATGGACTCGGGCGAATTGCAGCCGCGCGAAAAAGAAATGCTCCACAACGTTTTCGCGTTCGACGACAAGTCGGCGCGCGAAGTGATGATTCCGCGCCCGGATCTGATCACCGTCGCCGAAGATACCACGATCGCCGAGTTTTTGCAAACCTTCAGCGAAACCAGTCACTCGCGCTTTCCGATTTACGCGGGTAGCATTGACAACATCACCGGTTTCATCGCGATCAAAGACGTCCTGCGCGCGATTGCGTCGCGCGGCGCCAGCGCGCTCGATCAAACCGTGGGCGCGTTCGTGCGCGCGGTGCTGTTCGTCCCGGAGACCAAGCACATCGGCGCGTTGTTCGCGGAAATGCAAACGCAACAAGCGCAAATCGCGATTGTGATTGACGAATTCGGCGGAACGGCGGGAATGATCACGATGGAAGAACTCGTCGAAGAAGTCGTCGGGAGTTTGCAAGACGAATTCACGCACGAGCCGCCGCCGATCCGGACGATTGACGAGCGCACGACCCAAATCGACGCGCAGATGCGCGTGGAAGAAGCGAACGCGCAACTGCACCTGGCTTTGCCGGAAGACGAAGATTACACGACGGTAGCGGGCTTGGTGCTGTACACGCTCCGGCACATTCCCAAAGAAGGCGAACACTTGATCGTCGGCAATTTGAAATTGACCGTGACCCAAATGGACGGACCCAAAATCGAACAAATTCAGGTGACAAGGTTGTAAGATGTTTGAACTGACCCTCGAATTTCTGATCATCCTCTTGCTGATTCTGGCGAACGGCGTCTTTGCGATGGCAGAGATCGCGGTTGTCTCGGCGCGCAAAGTGCGGCTGGAGCAACAAGCCAACACCGGCAACGCCAATGCGCGCGCCGCGCTCGAACTGGCGAACGCGCCGAATCATTTTCTCGCCGCCGTTCAGATCGGCATCACGCTCATCACGATTCTGGCGGGCGCGTTCGGCGGCGCGACGATCGCCGCCAAACTTGCCGCGCCGCTGCGCGGCGTCCCCCTGCTCGCGCCGTACAGTGAAACGCTCAGTCTCGGCATCGTCGTCCTAACGATCACGTACCTCTCACTCATCCTCGGCGAACTGGTGCCCAAGCGGATCGCGCTGCACAATCCGGAACGCGTCGCCGCGCGCGTTGCCGCGCCAATGCGGACGCTGACGCGTTTGACCGCGCCGCTCATTCGCCTGCTCAATTTTTCCACCGACCTGGTTTTGAAACCGTTGGGCCTTCAGGGAAAAACGGAAGCGCCGATCACGGAAGAAGAAATCAAAATTCTGATCCAGCAAGGCACGCAAGCCGGGCTGTTCGACGCCGCCGAGCAAGACCTGATCGGGCAAATCTTTCGCCTGGGCGATCGGCGCGTGAACGCGTTGATGAGGTCGCGCCCGGAGATCGTGTGGATCGATCCGGCGAACGCGCCCGCCGACAATCAGCGCAAAGTCGCCGAGAGTTATCATTCGCATTTCGTCGTCGCGCGCGGCGATCTGGACGATGTCGTCGGCGTCGTGCATATCAAGGATCTGTTCGCCGCGAGTCTGGCGTGCCAGACGATTGACTGGGCAGCGATGGCGCGCCCGCCGCTCTTCGTGCCGGAGAGTATGCGCGCGCTGCGCGTGTTGGAAATGTTCAAGACTTCCGGCACCCACATCGCACTCGCGGTAGACGAGTACGGCATCGTGCAAGGGTTGATCACGCTGAACGATCTACTGGAGGCGATTGTCGGCGAAGTGCCGCTGGCGGGCGAACCCGCGCGTCTAGAAGCGGTTCAGCGCGCCGATGGCTCCTGGCTGCTCGACGGGATGCTACCGCTCGATCAGGTCAAAGAGCTTCTCAAACTGACCCAGTTGCCCGGCGAAACTGAAATCCAATTTCAAACCCTGGGCGGTTTTGTGTTGAGCCAACTCGGGCGCATCCCGGTTCCCGCCGATCACTTTGAGGTGTATGGGCTGCGATTCGAAGTCGTGGATATGGACGACAAACGCATAGACAAGGTCTTGGTCGCCCCCGCCACACGCCCGGCGACGCCCGCGCCATCAACCGAACGGAGATGAGTGCGTGGTTCCCGAACTCCACACCAAATCCAAAGTCTTGACGCTCTTTCTGGAACTCAGCCAGTACCCGATTCTCGCGCCGATCATTCGCGCGCGGATGCGCGAGGAACTGTTCGCGCGCGGCATCATCACGCGCGACGCGTTCGACGACGAAACGCGCGCCAAAGCGCGCCGCTCGCAGGAATTGGAAGGACTGATCGATCCGATCACGCAAGAGCCGCCCGACGTGTGGGAGCGGCGTCTGCAACAAACGCGCGACACGCTGACCGATTTTTACTTCGCCTACAACTTGCCGCACGATTCGTTCAAGGCGATCGTACAGGCGGTCGTCGCGCAACGCAACCCGAATCAAAAAGTGATCCTGTCGTTCCATCCCGAACTCGCGCCGATTGAGATGGTGATCGCGCAAGGCGAGTTGTACGAAAAATTGCCGGAAGCCGAACGCCGCGAAGTGCAGCACCATCATCAAGAAATGATCGTCGTCCTGCTCAAGGCGCTCGTCAGCGATCAATTGTCGTTCATTCGTGTGGCAAAAGAATATTTCACGATCAACGACATTGTGAACATCCGCGATCGCAAAATCGGCGAAGGAAAAATCGGCGGGAAAGCGGCGGGAATGTGGCTGGCGTGGAAGGTGTTGCAAAAACACGCCGCGGCGGAAGGGCTCGCTCCGCACGACATTCTGATTCCCAATTCGTTCTATCTCGGCGCGAATGGTCTGCACGATTTCAACACGCAGAACGATTTGCTGTTTTCGGTGGATCAAAAATACAAATCGCACGCGGTCATCGAAGCCGAGTATCCGGACATTTTGCAAGCATATCTCGCCGCGCGCATCCCGGACGATACGATGAATCGGCTGTATCTGCTGCTCGCCGAAATCGGAAAATGCGCGCTGATCGTTCGCTCGTCCAGTCTGCTCGAAGATTCGTTCGGCACGTCGTTCGCCGGCAAGTACGACAGTTTTTTTCTGCCGAATCAACGTTCGGTCGAAGAAAATCTGCAAGACCTGGCGACCGCGATCAAAAAAATCTACGCGAGCGTCCTCAGTCCGAACGCGCTCGTCTACCGGCAGCGTATGGGCTTGGTGGACTATGACGAGCGGATGGCGATCCTGATCCAAGAAGTGCAAGGGGATCAACACGGCAGATATTTGTATCCAGCACTCGCGGGCGTCGGCTACAGCCGCAATCTCTGTCGGTGGAATCCGCACATTCGGCGCGAGGATGGCTTTTTGCGTTTGGTGTGGGGCTTGGGCACGCGCGCGGTTGAACGCGTCGACAATGATTTTCCGCGCCTGGTCGCGCTCAGCCATCCGAACTTGCGCCCGGAGCCGAACGCGTTCGAGATGAAACGTCACTCGCAGCGCTTTGTGGACGTGATCGATCTGGAAGCGAACGCGCTGGTGACGCATCCCATCGCGTCCGTGATATCGGCAGACGATCCAGCCGTGCCGTATCTCGCCTCGGAAGACAAGGACGATTTTCTCCAACCGCTCTTCGCCGATCCGCGTTTGGTGCCGCCGGAAAAACTCGTGCTGACGTTCGACCGCGCGTTGAAAAAGACGCCGCTCGTGCCGCTGATGAAAACAGTCCTCAAACGTTTGGAGACGACGTACAAATTTCCAGTGGACATCGAATTCACCGCCGACATTGTGACGCAGAATTCCGGCGCGCCGCGCGTCGTTTTGCATCTTTTACAATGCCGTCCGCACACGCAATACGAATCGGGACCGATCGCGGAAATTCCGGGGAACATTCCGCCGGCGGACAAGCTTTTCTTCACGCGCGGCTTGGTGCAACAAGGCGTCGTGTCTCAGATCGCCTACGTCGTCTACGTCAACCCGGAAAAGTACAGCCAGATGGCAGACCCGACGCTCAAACACGAATTGGCGCGCATCGTCGGGCGGCTGAACAAACGTTTGGAAGGCAAGACGTTTATCTTGATGGGCCCCGGACGCTGGGGCAGCGCGAACATTGACCTGGGTCTGCCGGTGGGCTACGCCGACATCAACAACACGCGCGTCTTGGTCGAAATCGCGCTGCCGCGCGGCGAAGGGATTCCGGATGTGTCGTACGGCACGCACTTTTTCCAAGACCTGGTCGAAGCGCGCATCTATCCTCTGCCGCTCTTTCCGGCTGAACGCGGGACGATCTTCAATCGCGCGTTCCTCCAGGCATCGCCCAACGCGCTTGCCGAGCTATCGCCGCAAGACGCCGAGTACGCCGAGTACGTGCAAGTGATTGACGTTCCCGCCAGCGCCGACGGGCGACAGCTTGAAGTAGTGATGAACGAGGAACAAGGAGAAGCGCTCGCGTATCTCAAGTAATCAGTAGACGTTATCAATAATAAGGATTTCGGCTTATCGTCGCAGGCGACGCTTGCGATGTCGAATCCGAAGATTGTGCAAACCTGTTGCCGACTCTATAAATCCATCTGCACAATCAGATCGCGTATTGCG
>Ga0194111_10000466_pt1 | contig 49262 bp, 55 predicted proteins | sample TA2KigC300mmetaG_FD_146194 | JGI IMG/M metagenome (GOLD analysis project Ga0194111, IMG submission 146194) | Freshwater microbial communities from Lake Tanganyika, Tanzania - TA2015033 Kigoma Deep Cast 300m | ecosystem: Environmental > Aquatic > Freshwater > Lake | place: Tanzania: Lake...
AGAGAATAGGTAGGGGGGTCCCAAGTAATGCCAAATAAAATTCTTGTCGTGGACGACGAACCAGACGTCCTGAACCTGGCCAAGCTTGTCCTGGAAGGGGCAAAACTCAGCGTGATCACTGCCTCCAACGGAAAGGAGGCCCTTATGAAGGCGGAGGATGAGATGCCAGACCTCATCCTCTTGGACATAGTGATGCCGGGCAAGAGCGGCCTCGAGGTCTGCAAGATCCTCAAATCCCAACCGCAGACCAGGCACATCCCTGTGGCCATATTCACGGTCCTCGACCGCGACGTGGACAGGATGCTGAGCGTCGAGGCGGGGGCCGACGACTTCCTCCCCAAACCCCTCAAGCCAGAAGATCTACTGCTGTTTGTAAAGAGGGTCAAAGCTCACCTTGCAAAGGCCCAGTCATCGCAGCAGTTAAAGTAGTTGGCATTGAAAATAAAACAATAAACAATAAAACAATAAACAATAAAAAAAGAAGAGGAGCGTCCTCGCTTAGAGGCTCTCCAGAACCGTGGCTACATCCTCCAGTCCCATGCGGACGAGCTTCTCCCTTGTCGGGATGCCAGTCCTCTTGTCCCATCCCTTGATACCATAGAACTCGTCCAGCATCCTGTTCAGGGTGGGCTCGTCGGTGTGCATACCCTTGGACGGTCCCTCAGGGATGGGCTCCTCAAGGAACCTCCTCGGCAGGGTGTCGTCCTTCCTCCTGATCCCAGTCATTACGTTGAAGGCCCTCTCTAGGTCGAGTATCCTCTCTGCAATGTCCACCAGCTCGTTGAAGGTGTAGCCAAATCCCGTGACTGGATTTATCATATCAACATACTTCTGTGTCAGGGTGAAGCCGAGCAACCTCTCGAGGAAGTGGCACTGGACTAGGGAATCACCTATGGTCGTCATCTGCTGTGTCCCTATCACCCAGGCTGCCTTGCCGTCGATCGCCTTTCTGTCCGAGGCTCCCGCGTACTCTCCGGTGGGTCTCGGGTCGTGGTGGCTACCGCCCCTCGTGGCAGTGGAGTAGCCCAATGCCATGCCCCTCAGCGCCCTCGCGGAGTGGCCCGGCACCTCCAGACCCTTCACCTGTATGGCAAACCGCTCGGAGTCCCCGCCGATCACTCTGGCGGCGCGGAGCGAGCCCTCTGCCATCAGGTCTCCAATACCGATCCTCTTTGCCGTCCTCTCCACGTAGTTCACCAGGACGTCGTCGTTTCCGAAGTTGAACTCAACGCCCTCGGTGTTCTCCTTGGTGATGAGCCCCCTCTGGTAGCACTCCGTCATGAACGCGACCATGACGCCGTAACTTATGGTGTCCAGACCCCACTCGTCGCAGAGGCTGTCCGTCTTTATCAGCGCCCCGGAGTCGCTTATGCCACACATGGAACCAAATGCGTATACGGTCTCATACTCCGGCCCCTCCGATACCGCACCCTTCCACTTCCCCTCCTTCACCGTGAATACCTTGCTGCAGGCGATGGGGCAGGCTGGGCAGGCTGTATCCTTGGTCCAGTAAGACTTCTTCAGGGTCTCGCCAGAGATGCCCTCCCAGCCCTCGAAGAACTCCCCTTGGTGGTTCCTCGTCCCCATTGCGCCGAACATGTTGTTTATGCTCGCCACCAGCACCGGGGTCCCGTAGGTCGGCAACCCCGTCGCGATCGCGGGGATCTTCTTCGCCTCTGCGTTGTACCAGTTAATCCACTCCTCGAACTTCGCAGGGTCGGCCACCTGGTTTGAGCCGGACCCCCTGACCGCCACCGCCTTTAGGTTCTTGGAGCCCATCACCGCCCCCACTCCTCCCCTTCCGGCTGCGCGGTACTCAGTTATGACACAGGCGTACCTGACACAGTTCTCGCCGGCTGGACCGATGGCAGAGATGCAGAGGCTGGGGTCTCCTGCCTCCTCCTTGATCGCCTCCTGGGTCTCGCCCGTGAGCTTGCCCCACAGCCTCTCGGCGGACCTGAACTCGACCTTGCCGTCCTCCACGAAGAGGTACGTGGGTTTATCGGCCCTTCCTGCGATCAAGATCCCGTCGTAGCCGGCGTACTTTATCTGGGCACCTATGTGCCCTCCGCTGACGCTGTCGAAGTAGCCGTTGGTGAGCGGGGACTTCGTCGCCATGTAGTACTTGCCCGCCGTGGGTATGTTTATCCCCTGGAAGGGACCCGTCATCATCGCAACGACGTTTGTTGGGTCGAACGCGTCCATCCTCGGGTTTACCATGTCGAAGACGTATCTTGCGGCGAAGCCGTTGCCGCCGAGGTACCTCCTCGCGAACTCGTCCGTGACCTCCAGCGTGGAGCTCTTCTTATTGGTGAGGTTGACCCTCAGTATCTTGCCCTTATAACCACTATACCTCATATTGATCACTTCCCGCCCTCCGGCAGCCAAACGAGCGTTAGAGCGCTCTTCGGGCATGCCTTGACACAGCTCGGATCCCCGTCGCATAGGTCGCATATCAGCGGCATCTTCGTCTCGGGGTGGAGCCTTATCCCGTGGAAGGGGCACGCCTTTACGCAGTCACCGCAGGAGTTGCAGAGCTTCTCATCCACCACTATGTTGCCCCCCTTGTAGGAGAGGGCCTTGGTGGGGCATGCAGGTATGCAGAAGCGCTTGTCGCACCTCGTGCATATCAGGCTCCTGAGCATCAGCGGGCTCTTCCTTACGATGGTTATCCTGGACAGGGCGTCGCCGTATTTGCCGTAGTGGTACTTGGAGCAACTCAGCTCGCAGATCTTACAGAAGGCGCACTTCTGGACGTCAAACCTTATGAGCGGCTTCTTTTCCTGCGTCAAAACAACACTCATCATTCATCACTTTACTAAACCTAAGACCCAAGATTTACTTATTTGTTTTGTGAGCCGATCGATCTTCCCCTCAACAAATCTGATGGAGATGGAAGAATTTTTAATTTGGCTTTGCTATAGTAGACACGGTGACTTGTTTCAATGATTAAGCCATGGCAGACCAGTAAATGGTTTGTCAGCCCCTTTAACTTCGACAAAGAGATGGTCGAGGGGACAAGCCCACCCAAGAGACTGATGTTCCACGACGTGACGCTGAGGGACGGCGAGCAGCAGGCAGGCGTGATCTTCAGCAAGTACGACAAGGTTATAATAGGGAGGGCCCTGGACAGGGCCGGCGTGGACAGGATAGAGGTCGGCACACCCGGGACGTCCCTCGAGGATCGGGAGGCCGTCAGGGCCCTCATCGCCGCCACGCTGGAGGCAAAGCTCTTCTCATGGTGCAGGAACAACAAGCTCGACATTGCAGCCGCAAAGGGGTGCGGCAGCTGGGGGATAACCATAGAGGTGCCCACCAGCGCGCTGATGATCAGGGAGGCGTACTCCACCAGTCTGGAGGAGATGCTGATGATGGTGGCCGAGAACACCCAATACGCAAAGTCTGAAGGGCTCAAAGTCAACCTCCTGCTGGTGGACGCGACGAGGTCAGACCTTGCGACCGTAAAGCGGGTGATAAAGGAGACAGAGGAGTACTGCGAGAGCTTTGCCGTTTCTGATACCTTTGGAGTTGCGCTACCGAGGGCCATCTTCAACATCATTAAGAGGGTAAGGGCGATGACCAAGAAGCCGATAGAGATCCACTGCCACAACGACTTCGGTCTGGCCACTGCAAATACGCTCGCCGCCGTTAGAGCTGGAGCCTCGGTCGCCCACGTGACGGTGAACGGCATAGGCGAGAGGGCTGGCAACACGTCGCTGGGTGAGGTGGCGCTCGGCACAAGATTGCTGATGGGGGTGGACTCGGGCATAAAGCTCGGCGAGCTCTACCGGCTATCCAACACCGTGGCAGAGGTATCGGGCTTTGCGGTGCCACCGAACAAGCCTATAGTGGGGGCGAACGTCTTCAACGTGGAGTCGGCTCAGGCCGCCCAGTGGCTCGCCAAGGGTGCGGAGGGGGCTGCTGCCTACCCATTCTCAAGGGACCTGATAGGCAACCCTGAGTTCAAGCTGATGCTGAGCAAGAAGAGCGGGCCCTACAACGTCAAGCTGAAACTGGAGGAGCTCGGCCTGAAGGTGTCCGAGTCGAAGTACCCCGAGATACTCGGGAGGATATATGAGAGGTCCCTGCAGAAGAAGGGCTCGCTGACCGACGACGAGTTCCTCGAGATTCTGCAGGACATGGGCCTCTACAAGTTTAAGCAGGAGGACCTGATGCGGGCATAGCGAAGGCGCAAATTTAAAGAACAACACCTCCACATCTTTGTTGGTCTCTATGAACATCATGAAGGGCGGCGTGGTACCTGACTCCTACCCTGCCCTCTACCTAAAGGACTACCGTACCCTCGTCCTGGCAGACCTGCACATAGGTTACGAGAGCGCGCTCAAGGAGAAGGGCGTCTTCCTCCCCCAGGCATCCTACCCGTACATGAAGTCTGCCATCGAGGGGATGCTGAAGATGACGCGCGCGGAGTACGTCGTCTTTGTGGGCGACGTGAAGCACGAGTTCGGCAAGCCAACCGCGCAGGAGTGGGTCGAGGTTCAGGACCTTCTAGCATTCCTGATCAACGGAGGTATAGGTGTCCACGTCGTAAGGGGCAACCACGACAACTACATCCTGGCGATCCTGAAGAGGCTCGGCGTCCAGTTGCACGATCCGCTGATGCAGCTCGACGGCACGGTCCTCATCCATGGCCACAAGGACGTCAAGCTCCCCCCAGAGACGAAGGTCGTGATAATGGGGCACGAGCACCCGGCGGTCTCCTCGAGGGACCTCTCAGGCTCGAGGTACAAGTTCAAGTGTTTTTTGGTGGGGAGGTGCCGTAGCTTCAAGCTGGTGGTCATGCCCGCCCTCTCACCCCTCTCCTCAGGGGTGGGAATAAACGAGACGCTTCCGGAGAAGTTATTATCTCCGCTACTCCGCGCCTCGAACATAGAGACCTTCGCCCCGATAGTTGTGGAGGAGAACGTGGGCGTATTTCGCTTCCCGCAGATAGGTCTAATGCGTTCCATCAATAGACGGTGATGGAATTAGCAGTCATTTTCATGCCGTAGGGAGTTGCTCGTCCACGGTTGACACAATTTCGACTAACGAGTTATCGTTACATTACACCGTCGCTGGGCTTCAGCAGAGGCAAAAACTGAAGGCGCTGAACATTACTCCGCGTCTCTTGAGCACAGTTGAATTTTTTAAAAGGGCGGAAGCATAATAACAAAGAAGGATATTAAATTAAAAATAACGGAACAAAAGAGTAACTGAGATTCATGACCCCAAGACAGAAAGCTAGGAAATTGGGAATATTGGCTTTTGGCGTATTTCTGATGGCGGCGCTCATTGCGTCACCCGTCTTGGCTGGTTCGTATGATCAATACGGATACAACATGAAGGCAAGAATCTTCCATGGAACGATATGGACCAGAGCACTTGCGCAGTTTAATGGCGATGCGAATGCCGCTTTGGCGTTCTTGAATCTCATGTACCCCCCAGGTCACACTATTGAGTTCTACATGCAGCAGAAGTTAATCATAAACTGGAATGCCGAGTGGGATAGGGGCTTGTCGGAAGGCTGGTCTATTCCCCCGTATGGCGCTTGGCTGACAAACGAACTAAATGGAGTAAACGAGGACGGCTCAAAGGTAATCTGGCACTCCAAGCTGGTCTGGATCGGACCATTTGACATCTCCCTAAATGGAACATATGCACCAGACGGCGGGATGTACCTCTACCCGTGCTTCAAGCTAATAATGGACCAGGGCGTTCTTAACGGGATGCACCTGTGGGTTGCCAAAGCACTGCCCAACGGCCTAGGCTAATAATCCCATCAATCCTTCCCTTTTTCCCTAGTTCAAAAAATGAATGGGGGTACGTGGCTTACAGTCCCTTACCTAGCCTCTTTGGTTTTCTTTTGCTCTATAGGTGCTTCCTTTGAACTCGCCTATGGTCCCTAATCTACGAAACGTTTATTAAGAAAGTTATATGCACATTAACTCTGTCTCGGAGCTGAATAGTGATGGTGTGGGATAATTCCTGCCAACTACATGTTTCCGTGCTTTAGACCCGGATACACCATCACGTCTGTCCGATAAGGTGGTCTTTCCATGAAGTTATCTGGCGCTAAGGCGATAGTAGATTCCCTAAAGAAGGAGAAGGTAGAGGTCATATTCGGCATACCCGGCGGCTCCACGATACCCTTCTACGACGCCATCTACGAGAGCGACCTCAGACACATTCTGACGCGGCACGAGCAGTGCGCAGCACACATGGCTGACGGCTACGCCCGCGTCAAGGGCGTCCCGGGAGTCTGCACGGCCACCAGCGGTCCCGGAGCCACCAACCTCGTAACCGGTCTGGCGGTCGCCTACATGGACAGCTCCCCAGTTGTCGCGATAACGGGGCAGGTGCCTAAACCCATGATAGGAAAGGACGCCTTCCAAGAGGCGGACATCGTGGGCATAGCCAACCCCATCACCAAGTACGCGTTCCAGGTGACCTCAGCCTCCCAGATACCCGACACAATAAAGACCGCCTTCCTGCTCGCCTCCACGAACAGGATGGGCCCTGTGCTCATCGACTTCCCGAAGGACGTATTCTACGAGGAGGTGGACATAGCCGCCGCGGAGAAGCTGAACATCAAGGGCTACAGTGTTAGGTCGGGGGAGCCTCATCCGTATTCAATAAAAAAGGCACTTGGGCTGATAATCAGCTCGGAGCGGCCGATAATCCTGGCCGGCGGAGGGGTAATGGCCTCCAACGCCAGCGCGGAGCTGGTGAAGCTGGCCGAGCTCATAATGGCCCCAGTGGCTACCTCTCTAATGGGCAAGGGATCCATCCCAGAGACGCATCCTCTCTCCTTGGGTATGCTGGGCATGCATGGCAGGGGGGAGGCTAACAACGCGGCAGAGGAGGCCGACCTGATAATTGCGGTGGGGATGAGGTTCAGCGACAGGTCCACCGGCAGGCTCGAGGAGTTCGGAAGGAACGCAAAGATAATTCATATAGACATAGATCCGGCTGAGATAGGGAAGAACGTCAAGGTCGACGTCCCGATAGTTGCGGATGCTAGGAAGACCCTCTCAACTTTACACCAAAAGCTCTCGGAGGTCGGCTCCAAGAGGGAGGAGAACGAATGGACCAAGAGGGTCCATGAGCTGAAGGATCAATTTAGCTCCAATTACGAGGAGCAGAGGGAGGGCCTGAGGCCGGGCAGGCTGATGAAACTCCTCAGGGGCATCATTCCGGGGAACGCGATAGTCACCACCGGAGTGGGTCAGAACCAGATGTGGGCAGCCCTCCACTTCCAGGTGCTGGAGCCGAGAACCTTCATCACCTCCGGCGGTCTTGGGGCAATGGGCTTTGGTCTGCCCGCCTCCATCGGTGCCAAGGTCGCCTCCCCCGACAGACCTGTCTTCAACGTAGACGGGGACGGGGGCTTCATAATGACTGAGCAGGACCTCGCCACTGCGGTATCCGAGGGCATCCCCACGATCTCGATAATCATGAACAACCGGGTGCTGGGCATGGTGCGCCAGTGGCAGTGCATGTTCTGCAACAAGCGGTACTCCCACACCGACCTGGGCAAGGTCCCGGACTTCGTAAAGCTGGCAGAGGCCTACGGCGCGGAGGGGGTACGGATAGGGTCATACAGGGAGTTCGAGTCCGCGGTCAAGAGGGGACTGAAGGCGGAGATTCCGGTGGTCTTGGACGTGCCCATATCGCCCGACGAGAAGGTGTATCCGATGGTTCCCCCGGGCAAGGGGCTCAAAGAGGTGGTATGGTATGGCTGAGGAGATGCACATAATAGCGGCGCTGGTAGAGGATAGACCCGGCGTCCTCTTCAAGGTCGCCTCCCTTATTCGAAGGAGGGGCTTCAACATCGATACGATAACGGTTGGCAGCACGGAGAAGGAGGGACTGTCCAGGATAACCATGACAATGAGGGGCGACGAGAGGATAGTGGAGCAGGTGGTAAAACAGCTGAGCAAGATCCCCGACGTAGTGAAGATAACAGAGCTGAAGCCAACCGAGTCGGTCTACAGGGAGCTCGCTATGGTGAAGGTAGTGGCGCAGGACCCTGAGAAGAAGTCCGACATCCTCAACTACATATCCATATTCAGGGGCAGGGTCATAGACGCCTCCAAGGACTCGCTGGTCATAGAGATGGTGGGCAACACTAAGAAGATCAACGCCTTCCTCGACCTGATGAAGGGGTTCGGCATAGTCGAGCTGGCGAGGACTGGCATAGTCGCGCTGGGAAGGGGCTCAAAGTCCACCGCGGAGTGAGCGATGGCACGGCCAACGATCGCTCTTCACAGATCCCGTGCCTGTAGCGTCCCTCCCACCGCATCCCTCCACTACTTCCAGAGCAAAGGCAAATACACGATTCATCCACATTAAGGATTTAAGTAAGAAAGTAAGAACATACTCGGTGGCTTTATGGCTAGGTACGAGAAACCCGGCGTTATCGTGGTCAGTAGTAAGGGTCAAGTAGTAATACCAAAGAACCTACGGAAGAGGCTGGGCATGGGTCCCAAGACGAAACTCTTGGTATACGGTTATCAGGACGCGGTGGTCATGAAGAAGATGGAAATACCAGATGTGGCGAAGGAACTTGAGGAGATCTTTAGGAGAGTTGATGCGAGGGTAGCCAGGTACGGCGAACTCACTGATGATGAGGTAAACAAAATAATCCAGGACTATCGAAGGAAGAGGACGGCCTCCCCATGAAGGTTGCAAAATGAAGGTTGTACTCGACACCAACGTCCTAGTCTCTGCTCTGATCAAGGCCGGAAAGCCGAGGGAGCTCCTCTTCAAGATAACTGGTGGAGGAGCAGAGTTGTTCTTGTCCAGAGGCATTCTGAAGGAACTCCTCGAGGTAGCCGACGACCAAAGAATAAGGAGGTATGTCGACGAGGATGACGTGATCGCCTTTACGAGGACCTTGGGGGGGCATCGCAAGAATAGTTAGGGTGAGGTCCAAGTTCAGAGCTGTAAAGGATGATCCCAACGACGACATCATACTGAGGACCGCACACGACTGCAGAGCCAAATATGTGGTCTCGGCGGATAGGCACCTACTTTCACTGGGCGAGTTCAGAGGAATAAAAATAGTAACTGCGAATGAGATGCTGGAGATCTTAAGCAAGAAGATGAATTTAAGGTAGGGTTCTCCTCCGTGCGCACAATTGCACCACACTGGCCTGTCTCGAATTCTTTTATGCCTACTTCCTTCTTTACCAAAAGTAGATACAATGTATGAGGTATATCCAAAGCAAAACATGGAGTTTCTGTTTGGAGAGTATCTGAATTTCGAATCGATAATAAAGACGGCTTTCGGGCGTCGGTCACCTTTATAAAGCGGTTCAATCCTATTCTGTGGAAGGTGTTGCGCATGGCAGTCATCTACAAAGATGGTGACGCTGATCTATCTGTCCTCAAGGGCAAGACCATAGCCGTTTTGGGCTACGGTAGCCAAGGCAGGCACCAAGCTCTGAACCTGAAGGACAGCGGAATGAAGGTGATAATCGGCCTGAAGAGGGGCAGTCCATCGTGGAAGAGGGCGGAGGACGAGGGCCTCAAAGTGTTTGAGGTTGCTGAGGCATCGAAGAAGGCCGACTTCATAATCCTGCTTGTACCAGACGTCCAGCAGCCGGAGGTCTACAGAAAGGAGATCGCTCCCTATCTGACCAAGGGGAAGATGCTGGGCTTCTCCCACGGGTTCAACATCCACTTCGGCCTCATCAAGCCGCCCAAGGATGTGGATGTCATAATGGTAGCACCGAAGAGCCCGGGCGTGAGGGTGAGGGAGGAATACCTCAAGGGATACGGCGTGCCGGCACTTGTTGCCGTATACCAAGATCACTCCAAGAAAGCGATGAATGAGGCCCTCGCCTGGGCTAAGGCGATAGGCTCCACGAGGCCGGGTGTCATCGAGACCACCTTCAAGGAGGAGGCCGAGACCGACATCTTCGGAGAGCAGTGCGTCCTAGTCGGAGGTCTGATGGAGCTCATAAAGACCGGCTTCGAGGTTCTGACCGAGAGCGGCTACCCGCCCGAGCTCGCCTACTTCGAGGTATGCAACGAGGCCAAGCTCATCATGGATCTGATCTTCCAGGGCGGGATGGAGGGGATGCTAAGGGGCGTCAGCGACACGGCAAAGTACGGCGGACTCGTCTACGGTCCAAAGGTCATCGACGATGAGGTAAAGGCAAAGATGTACCTGGTGCTCGACAACATAGTGAAGGGCAACTTCGCGAAGGAGTGGATGAGCGACCCGGAGGAGAGCAACAAGCGCCTGAAGGCACTTATGAAAGAGTCCTCAAAGCACCCCATCGAAAAGACCGGGAAGGAGATAAGGCACCTGATGGGACAGGAGAGGTAAACTCCCTTCTCCTTTTTGAGTAGCACCTTCCATCTTTTGGAATCCAAGCGGTCTGTAATTAGGAATGAGCGTATAGTTGTGATTGTATGGCTTTTCGTCTGAACCTTAAAGGTTTAGAGCAAATTTCAGCTAATCATTAAATAAGCCAACAGATCATATAATAGATGATTTTGTCATGTTGCCCGACAAAACCCTAGATGTCTGCAAAGGCTAAATAGCTTCGAAGCCCGCCTCCCGGAAGTGGGCGTCAAAAGTAAACGCCCTCTGTATACCCATCCTCTTCATAAGGGCAAACGAGGTGCAGTCTGTAAAGCTGCACTCCCCCCTCCGCTTGAAGAGGTCCCACGCCTCCCTGAACACCCCTTCATCAACCCACACTATGGTCGTGAAGGGGGACGACTGCAGCGCCTCCCCGACGCTGAGGGCGAGTTCATGCTGATGGAGGACGCACCTGATGAAAGTGACGGTCTCGTCGAAGACATAGTCCGATATGTAGAAGCGAGTGAGGGGTACCTCGCCCTTCTCGATCTTGGCCACCACCTCGCGCGCCTTGGCGTGGTTCCTGTCGTCGATGTTGTAGTAGGCGACGAGGGCGGAGGTGTCAAGAAAGATCTTCAATGCTGGCCCCTCTCGTAAAGAGAGCCGTCGAGGTCGGTGGAGTCTGTCTTTATTCCCGTCTTCACTGGCTTCACGCGGAAGAGGGGATCCTCCGCTATCGATATCTGGGCGCAGACCCACTGCTGGATGGCCTCCCGAACTCCCTGCTTTACCGTCACCTTCTTCTTCGCTACGGCCTTCTGAAGGAGGGCATACTCCTGCTCCGGTAGCTCGGTCTGGACCACTCTCGCCATGACATTCACCAATAACATGTAATAGTTACATTTAATATTAACATTTCGGTTGCATGAAAACATCGGGCGACCTCCGCAATAATGTAACCCTATAAAACTCAATCGCTATGCGCCAAGTATTTCACTATGGCCACCAAAACTGCGGGGGCTCAGGGTTATTAGGTTGCAGGGGAGAATTATCCATGGTGCGCGCTTGACTGATACCATCACTATCCCAAAGGGGCTATTAAGGGATCTTTATTCGGGACTGGCTAAAGTAGAAGAGGTTCTAGCAACGATCGAGGAGCTGATGGACAAGGAAGGGATAGAGCGTATCCGGAAGGCTGAAGCAGGATACAAGAAAGGAGACTACGTAGCCATACGGGACAGCCAAGACGTTCTGAAGCACATGAAGTAACGGGTATCCCTGAGGGCAGAGGGTCTTGGCATACAAAGCCGCCGTAACAAAGAACTTTCTCAGGGCGCTCAAAAAGTTATCTGGCGGGCTACGGACTAGGGTTCTAAAGGAGATTGACGAAGTTATAGCTGTTGCTATCCCTTTTATGGAAATACGGCCCGTCTACCCTCTTAGCCTTGCTTGGACGAATCGCCTACCGGATCCACATGGATTATGCAGTGCTGGCAGCCCGTCTCGCGACTGACCCTCGCCTCGACCTCGTGTGCTATTCTGTCAGCCTCCTCAATGGGGGTGCCCCTCGCGATTTCGATATGGAAACCGGTGTGAATAATGTTCGGTCCCACATACTTCGCCTTCAGATCAAGGACTCCTAGGACACCTTCCACCGACCTTGCCGTTGTCGAATCGATATTGATGGCCTTGTCGAAGCACTCCATGGCCTCCCCATACTTCCCGAGGTTCACCAAGGCGGTGCCCTTGCCGCCCCATGCGATAGCATTGTTGGGATCCATCTTCAGCGCCAAGTCGAAGTACATTATGGCCTCCTCGTTCTTGCCGATCTCTAGGCGGATGCTCCCCCTCGTGGTCATCTCTTCAGAGTTCATGACCGGTCTCCGTTAATAAGAGGGAGCGTCCACACGCAAAGGTTGCGGACTTCGTTACAAGAACAGACTAGACCGATGCCATAAATGGAAATTAAAGTCCGTAGAAATTGCATGGTAACCGGATGGAACCTCTCGATGGACTGTCGGCAAAACCAAAAAAGTTATTAGTCTTGGTGGCTACCGATGATATTCGTCGAGGGGTAATTGATGGGGGATTACCAAATCGAGGTCCGTTGAGATATACGACACGACACTGCGCGATGGCGCGCAGTCAAAGGATGTGATCTTCTCCCTCCAAGACAAGCTGAGGATAACCGCCAAGCTTGATGAATTCGGCATCTCTTTTGTAGAGGGCGGGTGGCCCGGCTCGAACCCGAAGGACGAGGAGTACTTCAGGCGGGTTAAGGGCCTCCCCCTGAAGAACACGGAGGTCGTGGCCTTCGGGAGCACGCGCAGGAGCGGCATAAAGCCCTCGGCAGACCAGAACCTGAACGCGCTGGTGAACAGCGGTGTCCGCACAGTAACCATATTCGGCAAGGCTTGGGACCTGCACGTCAAGACCGTATTAAAGACCACCTTAGAGTCAAACATGGATATGGTCTATGACTCGGTTAGGTATCTGAAGGACCATGGCCTGAAGGTGATATTTGATGCCGAGCACTTCTACGACGGCTTCAAGAACAATAGGGATTACGCCACGGGCATCGTAAGGACGGCGGCTGATGCAGGTGCAGGGACCGTCGTCCTCTGCGATACAAATGGAGGTACGCTCCCTCACACATTCTCCGAGGTCACGAAGGAGGTCGTCTCCTTCCTTAAGGTTCCCGTAGGTGTGCACTGCCACAACGACTCCAGTGCGGGCGTTACAAACTCTTTAATGGGCGTGCTGGCAGGAGCGAGGCACGTTCAAGGGACCATAAATGGCATAGGCGAGAGGTGCGGAAACGCGGACATCTGCCAGATAATACCCGCCCTTGAGCTGAAGATGGGCATCCGGACCTCGCGGTTGCCGAGGAACCGGCTGAAGTCCCTCAAAGCCCTCTCCATGTACGTCTATGAGATGCTCCATATGCACCCCAACCCCTACCAGCCGTACGTCGGGGAGAACGCATTCGCCCACAAGGGAGGGGTACACGTGGATGCCGTCGTAAAGAACCGCGTCGCTTACGAGCACATCGATCCCGATCTGGTGGGCAACCTGCGGCTCTTCTCAGTCTCCGAGCTCTCCGGAAAGGCGAACATACTCGCCAAGGCGAGGGAGTTCGGTCTGTGCGTTGCCGAGGGGGACCCGGTCGTGACCAGGCTGCTCAGCAGGATAAAGGAGATGGAGTTTCATGGTTACCAGCTCGAGGGCGCCGACGGCTCCCTCTACCTCCTGATGGCAAAGGAGCTTGGGACGTACCGCAAGCTCTTCTCGGTTCTGCAGTGGAGGACGATAAGCGAGTCGAGGGATGGCGGCTTTGCGGCCGAGAGCTCGATAAAGATAAGGGTCGGCGATAAGGAGATATACGTCGTCTCTGAGGGCAACGGCCCGGTGAACGCGCAGGACAGGGCCCTCAGGAAGGCGATGACCGAGTTCTTCCCTGAGATAAACAGGATACAGCTGATAAACTACAAGGTCTCAATAGCCGAGGCGGCGGAGGGCACGGCCTCCTCCGTCAGGTCGTTCATTGAGTTCACAGACGGCAGGTCAAACTGGATAACGGTGGGCGTATCAACGAACATTCTAGAGGCCAGCAAGCAAGGTCTGATAGACGGCTACGACTACTACCTGCAGAGGGCGAAACTACGAGTTAAATGATGATAATAGAAAGAAAAAAAATAGAAAAAAGAATAGAAAAAGGAATGGGCTTACTTCATTGCAGCCCTAAAGAACGTGCCGCAGCCTGAGCACTTGTAAAGACCGATGTTAATCGCTTTCTTCCCCTTTGGGGCGAGCTTCCAGGTCTTAGTTGGTTTATCGACGTTCTTTCCACATTTCGGGCACTTGGCCATTTAAAATCCTCCAAGATCTTGATTACCGTATGGTGAACTGTCTTTAAAAGACTTATGGTGGTGACCCCTTAACGACGTTATACCATGATGCCCTAACATGCCCCTCAAAGCCTTTTCAAAATTTTTAAACCTAAAATTTTTCCCTCCCTCACACAAGAGGGGCTGGTGGAGGACCCTATTGTCGGAGGTCAAACGTCTGCCGCCCTCTTATCTGACGGGTAGTATTCGAGCCGCTTGAACCTTCCAGCGCCGTAGGTCATTACGCCTATTCTCCCTTTATCCGCCAGGTGCCTAACCTTTGGTTTAACGAGGAACTTTATCCCCTTGACCCTCGTATAGAGGTCGTATCCCTTCTCGAGCCATCCTCCCTTACGTCTAGCTCCACCGTCTCCTCGTTCATCATGCAGCCGCAGTCCATTATGAGGACGACCGGGTTCTTTATCCCTGACCTCTCCGCCTCTTCCCTGACGAACTCTGCGACCCCGTCCTCTACCTTGAGCATGTCCCTCACCAATAACCTGAAAGCGCTCGCATATATAATTAAGAATGGAAAATAAGGTATATGGTAGTGAGCTGATTTGGAGCCGATCCTCCCAGAAGATATGAGGGCCTTGGACGAGAACGCCGAGTTCCTTGGAGTCTCGAGGCTGCAGCTCATGGAGAACGCCGGAAAGGGCGTTGTGGACTGCACGCTCAGGAGGATGAACCTTAGAGGTAAGAAGACTCTCATCCTGGCATACACTGGCAATAAGGGCGGGGACGGATTTGTTGTTGCCAGGCACCTAGCCTCCATGGGGGTTCCGGTATCCGTGGTACTCCTCGCCAAACCTGAGCAGATCTCAACAGGGGAGGCAATGGCGAACTTCTGCATCCTGGAAAAGTTGCGCTCATCCGTGGCCCTGAGCATTGCGCCCATGCCCTCAGACGTAGTGCTGCTTGAGGAGGCGATAAAGTCCGCGGATGTCTTGGTGGATGCCATGATCGGCACCGGGGCAAAGGGGGAGTTGAGGGAGCCGCTGAGTACCGCCGTATCGCTCTCGAACTCTGCCAAGTCCTTTAAGGTGGCTATAGACGTGCCGACCGGCATAGACCCCGCATCTGGCGAGGTGCGCGGAGCGGCGTTCAAGGCTGACCTGACGGTTACCCACCACAGGCCGAAGACCGGGCTCCTGAAGCCAAAGGCCAAAAGGTTCGTGGGCGATCTTGAGGTGGTAAACATCGGCATACCTCCCGAGGCAGAGATCTACGCGGGACCAGGAGATCTCCGACTGGCCGTTAAGCCGAGGGGGAGGTTCACCCACAAAGGGGAGAACGGGCGCCTCCTCATAATCGGAGGGTCCTCCAGATACGTGGGTGCGCCCTCGCTGGCCGCCCTCGCCGCCCTCAGGGTCGGCATAGACCTTGCGGTCGTGGCGGTGCCCTCATCTATAGCGCCCACCGTGAGGAGGTACTCTCCGAGTCTGATAGCGGTGCCCCTTCCGTCAGAGGGCATACTCGACAGGAGGTGCATCCAGGCCATAAAAGAGGAGATTGCGAGCGCCGATGCCGTGGTCATGGGGATGGGCCTCGGTCTAGACCAGGAGACGAGGGTTGCCGTGAAGGAGATCACGGAGTGCCTAAGGTCCAGCGGCATACCTGCCGTTATCGACGCAGACGCGCTGAAGGCGCTGGGGGAGTACCACGGGGCGTTGAGGTCAGCCAATGCCGTTGTCACCCCACACTCCGGGGAATTCTCTGCCCTGACCGGCGAGAAACTCCCCAAGGAGACGGAGGGCGGGTGGAGGGACCGCCTAGGTGCAGTCATGAGGTGGGCATCCAAGCTGAACGTGACCTTCCTGCTCAAGGGGAGGTACGACATAATAACGGACGGCGCAAGGTACAAGATAAAGACGATAGGAAACCCTGGACTGACCGCGGGGGGAACCGGCGATGTGCTCGCCGGGATCGTGGGCGGCTTCATGAGCAGGGGCGTGAGCCCGTACAGGTCCGCCGTCGCCGCGTCATTCCTGAACTCGCACGCGGGTGATATCCTGGCGGAGAGCATGGGCTACCACTATACCGCCAGAGATCTCGTGGACGCAATCCCCTTGGCGCTAAAGGAATTTGACCTGTGAAAAAGGCTTCGGCAAAGAATATTGTCCAAAAGCTTTAAATAATGAAGTAACGCTTCTCTGCTCTAAAAGGTGGCCAGAGTGAGCCAATTCCAATATCTTTAGAACCAACTACCCAAGGTAGTTGGTTGCGACCTTTTGTGCATTCTGTTACCACCAACATCCATCCCGGCAAAGACGGACGTGACTGCCGACTAATTCCACGCATACAGATTGCACATTTGAATCTCCCCGTCACCCAGCAGGTGGGGCGCTTGGAGGGTTGCCTGTGAGTAGGGCCGTGGAACGTACGGAGCTTCTGCAATTAAATGAAGTTCTGATGCTGAAGGATAAGATCCGGTCCATCCGCCGGTCCATCCTAGACACTGTAAACTTGGGCGGTGGGCACCTTGGCTCCTCCCTCTCATGCTTAGAGATCATCGCCACCCTCTACTTCTTGAAGATGCGGCATAACCCATACAGGCCGGACTGGGAGGACCGCGACCGGTTCATCCTGAGCAAGGGGCATGCCGCACCTGCGCTCTATGCGGTGCTTGCCGAGTTGAAGTACTTCCCAAAGGAGGAGCTAGCGACCCTCAGGAAGTTCAATTCGCGCCTTCAAGGACACCCTGACCTAAGAACTCCAGGTATAGATGCCCCGTCCGGCTCGCTGGGGCAGGGGCTCTCGATCGGCATAGGCATGGCCCTCGCAGCGAGGATGAGGGGGAAGAGGTACAGGGTCTACGTCCTGATGGGAGACGGCGAGTGCGACGAGGGGCAGGTCTGGGAGTCGGTCATGATGGCAGCCCATCTTGAGCTTAAAAACTTGGTCCTAATAATCGACAGGAACGGTTGGCAGCTGGACGGTAGAACTGAAGAGATAAAGAAGAAGGTCCCGTTGATGGGCAGGCTGAGGAGCTTCGGATGGGAGGCTTACACCATAAACGGTCACAGCGTTGAGAAGATCCTCGAGGCCCTAGACTACGCGGATCACTCCGATCTCCCGACGGCAATAATAGCACACACCACCAAAGGTAAGGGTATCTCCTTCCTTGAGGACACAAACCAAGGGCACAAGGTAAGGCTCGATGCCGACCAATACCTTGCGGCTCTGAAGGAGCTTGACAAGGTGTAGCCCATGCGCATCATATTCGGGGATACGCTGGTCAGGCTGGGCGGCAGAAATAATGACATCGTAGTGCTGACCGCAGATGTGGCCAAGCCCACGAACACCAACAAGTTTGCGGAGACCTACCCAGATCGCTTTCTCAACGTCGGGATAAGCGAACAAGACATGGTGGGCATAGCAGCCGGCCTGGCCCTCAGCGGCAAGGTTCCAGTCGTGGCGGTCTTTGCCTCCTTCCTGATGAGGGCATGGGAGCAGATAAGGAATACAGTTGCTAGGGCTGACCTGAACGTTAAGATGGTCGGCACCCACGCCGGTCTCACCTCCGCTGACGACGGCAGCTCTCACCAGGCATTAGAGGACGTCGCCGTGATGCGCGTAATCCCGAGGATGACCGTTGTCGTTCCGGGCGACAGGCAGGAGATCGCGGAGGCCACAGAGGCGATCGTGGAGCACCGCGGACCGGCCTACCTGAGGCTTGGCAGGGACGAGGAGCCCAAGCTCTTCGAGGGCGAGAACGTCTTCAAGTTGGGCAGGGCGGTGACCGTAAGGGACGGCTACGACGTGGCCGTCTTCTCGAATGGGGCCGTCACCTCTGAGGTCCTGGCAGCTGCGAGCAGATCAAAGGTCAGCACCAAGGTGGTCCACGTCCCAACGGTCAAGCCTCTCGACAGGGATGCCATAGTCGCGGCTGCCCGAGCGACGGGCGTCGTCGTCTGCGCGGAGGAACACAGCGTGATTGGCGGTCTCGGTGGGGCCATCGCCGAGGTGCTATCTACGGAGTACCCTGTCTACATCAGGCGCATAGGCACTGAGGACGTGTTCGGAGAGTCCGGCTCCCATAGCGATCTGTTGAGGAAACACGGTCTCACAGCAGACCATATAGGAGCCGTTCTCGAAGAGGTGCAAAGGAGGAGGGCGCATTGCTCATAACCCTCAAGAAGGAATCAAGATCTCTGGAAAAGGCGCTCGCCGGAAGGTTCCGGAAGGTACCGCATGGGGAGAGGATAGTCTACATAGTTGACGGCAAAATCCCGGAAGATCTGCTGGCCGAGCTCGACATTGAATCATCAAAAGAAACGTCCAGGAGCTTCAAGCTCGCCAGCCGGGAGTACTCGGAGGAGGCGACCCGGGTCAGAGTGGGCGAGGCCGAGTTCGGGGGACCAAAGATAGTGATCTGCGCGGGACCGTGTGCGGTGGAGGGGCACCAGCTTCTGCTGGATGCGGCAAGGGCGGTCAAGGATGCCGGTGCAAGCGTGCTACGGGGAGGAGCGTTCAAACCAAGAACCTCTCCATACTCATTTCAGGGGCTCGGCGAGGAGGGGCTGAGGATGCTCAGGGGCGTCTCAGAGGAGGTGGGCATACCAGTCCTGACGGAGGTGACCGCGCCGGAGCAGGTCTCCCTGGCCTCTCGGTACGCAGACGCCCTGCAGATCGGGGCCAGGAACATGCAGAACTTTGAGCTGTTGAAGGCGGTGGGAAGGGCTGGCAGGCCGGCGGTGCTTAAGAGAGGATCCTCTGCCACAATAGAGGAATGGCTACTCGCGGCGGAGTACCTTCTTCTGGAGGGCAACTGGGAGGTCATACTCTGCGAAAGGGGGATTAGGACCTTCGAGACCGCCACCAGAAACGTCCTCGACGTCGCGGGCATAGCCCTAACAAAAACCATGACACACCTCCCCGTCATCGCCGACCCAAGCCACGCAACTGGCAGGAGGGAGCTGATCGCTGCCGCCTCAAGAGCCGCCGTGGCCGCCGGCGCAGACGGGCTCCTGATAGAGGTTCACCCAAAGCCCGAGATTGCGATGAGCGACGGTCCCCAGTCTCTCACGATCAGAGAGTTTGAACTCCTGATGAAAGAGGTCAAGGAGATAGCCAGAGCCGTTGGAAGGTGCGTCTAGCAGTTGCAGACCGTGGTGGTAAACCTAGGGGTGCGCAGCTACCCCGTCTACATTGGCCATGAGATCTTGCCTAGGCTCGGCGGGCTGGTCAAGTCTACTGGGGCTGAGGATATTGTAGCCTTGGTTACCGTGCCCGTCGTCAGGGGGCTGTACGGCAAAGCCGCGGAGGGGACCCTGCTTAAGGAGGGCATTAAACCAGAAGTGCTGGAAGTTCCGGACGGGGAGGCGGCAAAGACGCCGGAGGTTTTCATGGAGGTTGTTGGGAGGCTGCTCGGGCTTAACGCCGGTAGAGGTGCTCTGATAATATCTCTGGGGGGAGGGTGCGTGGGGGACCTGGCAGGCTTTGTGGCTGCGACCTACATGAGGGGCGTGAACCTCATGCATGTGCCCACGACCCTGCTCGCACAGGTTGATAGCAGTGTGGGTGGGAAGGTTGCCATCAACCATCCCAACGCCAAGAACCTCATAGGAACTGTGTACCAACCGAGACTCGTCCTGGCAGATACGGCCCTGCTCAAGACTCTGCCTCCAAGGGAGGTTGGTTGCGGTATGGCCGAGCTGATAAAGTGTGGCGCGATGCTGGACTACCGACTCCTTGAGTCCCTTGAGAGCGACAGAGATGACCTGTTGCGCTTAGACGGGGCTCGGCTGGAGGAGATCGTCAGCACTGCGGTGAGGCTGAAGGCTGGAGTGGTAGCTGGGGATGAGTTGGATTATGGCAGCAGGATGCTCCTCAACTTCGGACATACCATAGGCCACGCCATAGAGGCCGCCACAGCCTACGAGGGATACAGCCATGGTGAGGCGATCGCCGTCGGTATGGTGGCCGAGGCCAAAGTATCGCGGGCGCTGGGTTTCATGAGCGAGAAGGAGGTGGAGAGGCTGGAGGGGCTGATCTCTGCCTATGGCCTTCCAGTCCATGTTAGCGGTGTAACCCCGGAGTCAATAATGCAACTCATCGCGCATGACAAGAAGGTCAAGTCGGGCAGGTGGAGGATCTCCCTGCCCAAGAGGCTCGGCGAGGGCACGGTCATCGAGGACCCATCCAGAGAGGCCGTGCTTTCTGCGATAAGGGAGGTTGTTGGAGATTAGGCACAAGATATGCGTCTCCATAATCGAGAGCAGCGAGAGGAGCGTACTCCTCGCCGCGAGGGAGGCCGAGGAGCAGGGCGCGGACCTCATAGAGATACGGTTGGACTGTTTGGAGCAACTCACCCGCGAGTCTGTGGCGCAACTCTTCAGGAGCCTCTCAGTTATCCCGCTCCCGAAGGTCGCGACCATTATGCCCAAGACGCTGTTCGGGAGGTTTGAGGGCGGCGACTCTGAGAGGGTCGAGCTACTTTCAGAGGCTGCAGGTCACGCCGACTACGTGGACGTAGGACTGGAGATGGAGCCGTCCCTGCTGATGGAGTGCATGAGGAAGGTCGAGAAGAGAGCCGGGGTCATACTCTCGCGGCATAGCGACCGCCCCCTCACCGCCGGTGAGATCTCCTCCATAGTGAGAGAGGGCTACGGAGGGGTGGTTCACAAAGTCGCTATGCTCGCTAGGGGCTTAGAAGATAACCTAGTTGCCCTAGAGGCCTGCAGATCACTCGAGAGTTTTAGACGCATAATATTCTGCTACGGTAGGGCTGGAGTAATATCGAGAGTGCTGTCCCCCTTCTTCGGCTCAGAATGGGCCTACGCCTCGCTCCGTAAGGGCAAGGAGGCGGCGCCGGGACAGCTTGATATCGAGTCCTTGAGGATGGTGCAGGGGGTGCTCGGGGGATGACCACAGGCGGGACACGTCTATGCTGCCTTATCGGCGACCCCGTGGCACACTCCCTGAGCCCACGGATGTTCGGCGCGACCTTCTCCAAGCTGAATATGGATTATGTTTACTTGGCCTTCAGGGTGAGGCGAGAGGACCTCGGAAAAGTCTTGGAAGGACTGCGCGCCATCGGTTTTGTGGGGTGCAACGTCACCATGCCACACAAGATCGAGGTGGTGAAGTACCTCGACAGGTTGGACGAGATGGCACAACTCATCGGTTCGGTAAACGTCGTTGCCAATAGGGGGGGCGAGCTTGTGGGGTACAACACGGACGGCGCCGGCGCACTTGCCTCCCTAGATGCTGAGGGGGTGGATGTAGACAACCGGCGCGTCTTGGTGGTGGGCTACGGCGGGGCTGCTAGGGCGGTTGCCTTCGAGCTTGCGATGAGGAGGAAGCCGGCGGAGCTGCTGATCGCCGGCAGGAACCAGACCAAGGCGGGGGGGCTTGCTGGGACCTTGGGGAAGAGGGTTCGCGCCAGGGCGATTGCCCTAGGTCAGGCTGAAACAGCGGAGGCCGAGGTGATAATCAATGCCACACCCGCAGGGATGTATCCGCGAGTCGAGGAGTCCCCTCTACCGGAGGCGGTCCTTCGGCGCGGGGTCGCTGTCCTTGACCTCGTCTACGATCCAGTCGAGACGAAGCTCCTGCGGCTCGCGAGGGGGAAGGGGTGCAAGGTGATCAATGGTCTTGAGACGCTGGTACAGCAGGGTGCCATGACGTTCACCATCTGGACGGGACTGGAGGCGCCGGTTGAGGAGATGCGGCAGGCTGCAAGGGAGGGTCTTGCATGAGGGGGAGGGGCGTTGCCTTCGGAGCCACGACGGTGGTGAACGCCATGCCCTCAGGATTTGGCGCGGCACTCGGCGTTAGCCTCCGCACCTTTGCAGAGGTCGAGTTAACGGACGACCCGATCATCGAGGTCGACATCGCAGGCGAGACATCCGAGAGAAAGGCTCTGGCAGAGGAGTCCCTCAAGGTGGTCTTGGAGCGCTTTGCCATCAAATCTGGTGGGCGGATCCGCACAAGAAGCGAGATACCCATCGCACGCGGCATGAAGAGCTCGAGCGCGGCCTCGAATGCCACCGTGCTGGCAACCCTAGACGCGCTTGGCGAGCGCCTAGAGGACCTTGAAGCCATCAACTTGGGCGTGGAGGCCTCCCTGAGAGCCGGAGTGACCCTCACGGGAGCCTTCGACGACGCCTGCGCAAGCTACCTCGGGATGCTCCGCGTAACCGACAACTACCGGCGGAGGATACTGCGGAGTTACGACGTGGAGCCCCTCAGCGTCCTCTTCTTGGTCCCTGAGGAGAGGCGTTACTCTGGAGAGGTGGACGCCAGCAGGGTAAAGGCTGCCAAGAGGCTCACCGGTATCGCCCTCGAGGAGGCGACGCAGGGCAGGTACTGGCAGGCGATGCTGTTGAACGGGTTGATGATGGCCAACCTCTTCCACATAGACCCGTCCCCAATCCTTCTAGCGATTCAGAACGGTGCGGTCTCGGCAGGGCTCTGCGGTAAGGGACCTGCGGTATGTGCCGTCTCAAAGAGGGAGGACGAGGGCGCGATAATCGAGGGTTGGAAGGATCTCGGTCAGACCGTCCTGAGATCCGAGGTTAACCGAGACCGTGCCCATTCGGGAGGGTCCGTATGAGGGTCAGGATAAGAAGCAGCAGCGTTGCCGGCACCGTACAGGCCCCTCCATCGAAGAGCTACACCCAGCGGGCTATCGTCGGTGCCCTTCTGGCCGACGGCAAGACCGAGATAATCAACCCCTCCAAGTCCGAGGATGGACTGTCGGCCCTTGGAGCCGCGAGGCAGCTGGGCGCAAAGGTCGTGGAGCAGGAGAGCTCTTGGACACTCTCAGGCGGTCAGATGGAGGCCCCTGAGGACGTGATCAACTGCGGCGGATCCGCGACCGCCCTCAGGCTCTTTACCGCAGTCTCGGCATTGGCACCCGGTGCGACCGTGCTGACCGGCAACGACTCCCTCAGAAGGAGGCCCATGGCAGAGCTCCTCTCGGCAATGAACTCGATAGGCGCCACCTGCTACTCCACGAGGCGAAACGGCCTGCCACCGATAGTGGTCCTCGGGGGAGGCATAGAGGGCGGAGAGGTCGGGATGAGGGGCGACGTAAGCTCGCAGTTCGTCTCCGCCCTGCTCTTCGCCTGCACCAAGGCGAGGAGGACCACGACACTCCGTCTGACCAGTCCGCTTGAGTCAAGGCACTACGTGGAGATGACAGTGGAGGTACTCGACCGTTTCGGCGCTGAGGTCCGCGCCAACTTTGAGGACGGCAGTTTCCGGATACCAGGCGGGCAGGCACTCCGCCCCTGCAGGTACGTCGTGGAGGGTGACTACTCCTCGGCCTCGTTTATGATAGCCGCGGGGCTCCTAGGCGGGATGGTCGACGTGCGGGCCCTGCCTCCGTCCTCGAGACAGGGCGATCGAGCGGTGGTAGATCTCTTCATGAAGATGGGCGGCAACCTCCTCCCTTCACCGTATGGCGTCCTCGCAATGAAATCGCGCCTTCGCGGCATCGAGCTCGACGCACGTCACATACCCGACCTGGTGCCCGTTCTGGCAGTGGTAGCCTCTCAGGCAACAGGGCGGACAACCATCTCAGGGGTGGGCAGGCTCAGGCTCAAGGAGAGCGACAGGATCAAGACGACCGTGGGCATGCTCGGCGAGATGGGGGCAGGGATCAGGACTCTCGAAGACGCCATAATAGTGGAGGGTGGGGCCGCTCTGACGGGCAAAACGATTAATCCAAGCAATGACCATAGGATAGCCATGGCCTGCGCGGTTGCGGCTCTGGTGGCGAGAGGGGAGTCTGTGATCGAGGACGCGGAGTGTGTCTCCAAGAGCTACCCTTCCTTCTTCGAGGACCTGAAGAGGCTCGGCGCAGATTTGGAGGTGGAGGCGAAGATGGGATGAGCTTTGGGTTTGGCAGGGATTTCCGGGCGACCCTTTTTGGAGAGTCGCACGGCAAGGCCGTGGGGGCGGTCGTTGAGGGATGCCCTGCGGGCCTTCAGCTGACCGAGGGTGATATTCAGCAGGAACTGGACAAAAGGAGACCTGGGCAGGTCCTCACCACCGGCCGGAGAGAGCGGGATCTGGTAAGGCTGCTTAGTGGGGCGGTCAACGGCAGAACCGATGGCGGACCGATCACCATGCTGGTGGCCAACGAGGATGTGGACTCCTCGTGGTACGAAAAGCACCGCTACATACCCCGCCCGGGCCATGCGGATTATACCGCCTTCATAAAGTATCGTGGGTTCAACGACTACCGCGGCGGCGGTTTCTTCTCCGGTAGACTGACGGCCGGCATCGTCATGGGAGGAGCCATTGCCAAGAAGATACTCTCCACCCAAGGGATCAAGATCCTGACGCATGTTGTGCAGATAGGCGGCATCAAAGTCGGCACTCAGATTAAGGACGAACAGGTGGAGGAGTTCGCCTACTCCAGTCCGGTTCGATGTGCCGATAAGGGAAAATCAGGACTAATGGTTGCTGAGCTCGAGAGGCTCGCAGCAGAACATGATTCGACAGGCGGGGTGATCGAGTGCAGGGTGCTCAACCTCCCTGTTGGGATAGGTGAGCCCATCTTCGACTCGATGGAGAGCCTCATCTCGCACGGCATCTTCAGCATCCCTGCGGTGAAGGCGATCGAGTTCGGATCAGGCTTTCGGCTCTCTGGCATGAGGGGATCTGGGGCGAACGACGAGTTCTGCGTGAAGGAGGGGAAGATCCTGACCAAGACCAACAACTCTGGAGGGATACTTGGCGGGCTTACCAATGGGATGCCCCTTGTCTTTCGGGTTGGGATCAAACCGACCTCCTCCATTGGCAGGCCGCAGCAGAGCGTCGACCTGAGAACCATGAAAGAGGCAGAGCTGCGCGTGGAGGGAAGGCACGACCCGTGCATAGCTGTGAGGGCCGTGCCTGTGGTGGAGGGTATGACCTCCATCTGCATAACCGATTTAATGGTAAGGGCTCAGATGATACCTAGGACTATAGGTGATTAGTTTGGAACAGGAAAGTGGTCGTAAAAAAATCGATGAGATAGACAGAGAGATCGTGAGACTACTGGACGAGAGGGTAGGAATCTGCAAGGAGATCGGCAGGGCAAAGGCGGAGCAGAAGGCCGCCGTCTTCGACTCTGCCCGGGAGAAGGAGGTCTTGGAAAGGGTCGCCTCAGTTGCTACCCAGGCATCAGGAGAGGGCGTCAAGTCGGTATACCGCGAGATAATCTCCATGTGCCGAAACGTCCAAAAACCGACAATCGTAGCCTTTCTGGGACCCGAGGGCAGCTTCTCCCACGAGGCGGCGAGGACCACCTTTGGCTCCTCTTCAGAGTACCTCTCCTGCAGGAAGATCGGTGAGATCTTCAGCAAGGTCGAGCTTGGGGGTGCCGACCTCGGCGTAGTTCCGCTCGAGAACTCGCTTGAAGGACCCATAAATGAGACACTCGATCGCCTATTGGAGTATCCCCTGTCCATAGTTGGTGAGGCACAGCTGCGCGTGAGCCAAAACCTCATAGTGCATCCGCAGACAGAGTCCTTGAGCCAAATAGAACGTCTGTACTCCCACCCTCAGGCTCTGGCGCAGTGCGACGCTTATATCTCAAAATATCTCAGCCATGCGGAGGTGGTCATGACCGACTCCACGGCGAGGGCTGCGGAGCACGTTCTCAGGGACAAGAGTGGCGCGGCGATAGGCAGCAAGATAGCCGCCGAGCTCAATGAGCTGAAGGTCTTTGCCTCGGGCATCGAGGACCGCCCAAACAACTATACGCGCTTCGTTGTGGTCGGCAAGAATGGCCCCCCAACGAAGGGCGAGAAGACCTCCCTGCTTTTTTCTGTGGACAATGTTCCGGGCGCGGTCTCTGCCGTCCTAACGGAGTTCGCGAGGTGCGGCATCAACATAACGATGATCCTCTCAAGGCCTATGGAGCAGAGGCCGTGGGAGTACTTCTTCTTCCTGGACTTTGAAGGTAACGCAGGTGAGCCCAAATGTTCGACGGCCTTGAAGGCAGCAAGAGAGAAGACAGGAATCCTGAGGGTTCTGGGCAGCTACTCAAGGTTGCGGTAGTGGGAACCGGAAGGATGGGAAGGTGCCTAACCAGGCTGCTTAGGAACCACTGCGACATAACCCTCTGCAGCAGGCGACCAGACCGGGCGCTGTCGGTAGCGAGGAGACTCGGCGTCAGCGCATCGGGCATCAAGGACTGCATTGCCAAAAGCGAGATCGTAATCGCCGCAATTCCAACAGAAGGGCTTCAGTCGTTTGCAGGGCAGGTCTCAGAGACCATGCGGCCCGGTTCGCTCTTCGTGGACATCTCCTCTGTAAAGTGCGGGGTTGTGGAGGTCCTGTCAAGAACCCTGCCAGCCGACATCGAGTACACCAGTATCCACCCACTGTTTGCCTCGGCGGCAGTGAGCCAGAAGAACGTCATACTCATTCCGATACGCGGCAGCAGGTGGAACTCGCAGCTCAAGCAGCTCCTCGCCTCATCGGACATGCGCGTAACGGAGTCTACCGCAGAGGAGCACGACAAGGTAATGGCGACGGTGCAGGTACTCAACCACTTCACATACCTCTCGTTGAGGTGCGCTATGGCACGGTTAAACCGCGGTCAGGACATGGAACCCTTCAAGACACACGCCTTCAGGAAGAGTTTGGCCGTGTTAAAACTGATCGAGGGAAACTTACAGACAGTAGAGCTGATTCAGAGAAGGAACAAATACGCACCGTCCGTGAGAGAGTTGTTCATTAAAGAGGCGAAAAGGCTCGACCAGCAGTACCGCTCAAGTCAAGGTACGACATAGTTAAAGGGGCTCAACCTCTAGTAAACTTAACAAAAAAGGGAAGGAAAAAAATAAGTTCTTGCGGTCACTCCTTGACCTTCTCGAACATTTCCTTGGGAGCCCCGCAGACTGGGCAAGTCCAGTCCTCTGGCAGGCTCTCAAAGGAGGTGCCCGGCGATATACCTGACGCCTCGTCGCCCTTCTCAGGGTCGTATATGTAGCCACAAACGGTGCATATCCACTTGTCCATCAGCTCACCCCCTTGACCCTCTCTCCGAGTTCCCTACCCGCCTCTCTGCACAGCTGAAGATCCCTCTCGGTGGGAGTGAACCTCACCTCTATCCCCTCCCTGTACGGCATAGCCTCGATCGCCTTCAGCTCCTCGTCCAACTTCTTCGTGACACCGGGTCCCCAGCCGTACGCCCCGAAGGAGAGCCCTATCTTCTTTGCCTTCACGAGCCTCAGCAGCATCGTGGCGTACAGCAGTTGCGGGAAGATCCCTCCGAGCACCGTCAAGGAGCCGAGTGCTATCGCCTTGGACTCCATGGCATCCGCTAGGAGGTCTGCCCAGCCTGACCAGCTGAGGTCGCCCACCTCCCTGATCACGACCTGGGCGCCGGTGGACTGCACGCCGTCCGCTATCGCCCTCGCCATCTTGTCCACGTCCCCCCATATTGAGGAGTAGATTATGAGGACCTTGTCCCCCTCAGGCTTGGTGCTCCACTCCCTCCACAACCTCTGTATCCTCGCCACGTCCCTCCAGACCGGGCCGTGGGAGGGGCAGATCATCGCCGGTGCCAGCCCCTCCACCTTGTCCAGCCCCTTCAAGACCGCGGCAACGAGGGGTCTGAATATGAAGGCGTAGTACCTCTTCGCGTGTGCCTCTATGTCGCCAACCACCTCTGCCCTCATCGTGGACTCTACCACCTGAGCGCCGAAGACATCGCATGGGAAGAGTATCCTCTCGCCCTCTAGGAAGGTCCACATTACCTCCGGCCAGTGCAGCATAGGTGCCTCGATGAACCTCAAGGTCTTGCTACCGACCTTGAGTGTGTCGCCCTCCTTCACTACTATGAACTTACCTTGGACGCCCATCTTCTCCAGGAACTCCTTGCACCTCGCGGTGCAGACGATATTGATCTCATTGTTGAGGCTCACGAGGCTCTTTATTGAGGACGAGTGGTCAGGCTCCGCATGGTTCACTATGAGGTAGCGGACCTTGGTGGGATCCACCAGCGTTGATAGGTTTCCGATGTATTCGTCGAAGAATGGCTCATAGACTGCATCTATAATGGCCGCCTCGCCATCCTTTATGAGGTACGAGTTGTAGGTCCCGCCCTTGGGGGTGGCAATGCCGTGGAAGATCCTAAGCTTCCAGTCAAAGATACCAACCCAGTAAACACCCTCGGATAGTTTGATGGACAATGCAACCGCCTGAAATACTACTACAAAATCCTCAATATGTTTCTTTCCTTCAATGGTATCCGTGGTCGATAAATGGTCAAGGATAAATAAAAATAAGGACTTGACTGATTCAATAACGTTGACCTAGGGGTTTCTTTGATGTCAAGGAACAGGTATGCCATCCTAATCTTCTGCTCCCTCTCTGCGCTCTACTTCTTCTCCATCTTCCACAGGGTCGGCGTAGCGGTGATAGCCCTCGATATAATGAACGAATTCAGGACGGACGCCTCGCTGCTTGGTCTCATGTCCTCCATGTACTTCTTCCCCTATGCCGTGGCCCAGATACCGGTGGGCGTAATGCTCGACAGGATCGGCATAAGGAAGACGGTCTCCATGCTCAGCCTCATCGCGTGTGTAGGGAGCATCCTCTTCTCGTTCAGCCCCTCAATAGAGGCTCTGACCCTTGGCAGGGCAATGGTGGGCTTCGGCGTCGGGGGCTTCTATGTCTCATCGCTAAAGGCGATAGCGGTCTGGTTCAAGCCCGGTCGGTTCGCGACGCTAACGGGGGCGCTCACCGCGATTGGCAACATAGGGGGGCTCCTAGCATCCTCTCCCCTAGCATTGCTCTCCCTCGCCTTGGGATGGCGGTACTCCTTCCTCCTGATATCCTTCTTCATGCTCTTCTTCACAGGCGTGGCGTGGCTCGTGATCAAAGAGGAGGACGCCTCCAGCTTCAGGAGCCAGGGGAGCATCACGTGCGACCTCCGGACGGTCTTCTCAAAGGGGGAGTTCCTCAAGCTCACGCTCGTGCCACTCTTCGTCTACGGCTTCTTCATAAGCTTCCAGGGTCTATGGGGAGGACCGTTCCTGATGGACGTGTATGGGATGAGCAAGCCGACTGCGGGCAACTTCCTGCTCTTCATAGCCCTCGGCTTCATGATCTTCCTTCCCATAGCGGGCTTCATATCCGACAAGATGCAGAGGAGGAAGCCCGTACTCATTACGGGGATACTCCTCAGCCTCCTCTTCTGGGGGATAATGTACGCCGCGGGAAGGTCGATGGGCGCGTACGTGCTCATGTCGATGCTGTTTCTCCTCGGCATATCCTTCGGCTTCTCGAACATCTACATGACGGTATCAAAGGAGCTCTTCACCACCGACATATGCGGGACGGCCATGGCGTGCTACAACACATTCGCCTTCATCGGCGCCGGCTTCTTCCAGTACTTCATGGGTTTTCTACTCGACATAACCTACGGCGGAACCCGGATCTTCGCCTCGTACCAGCTGATATTCCTGATAGGCGTGGTATTAATCGCCCTTTCACTAATCGTCGCCATCCTCAGCAGGGAGACCTTCTCTGCTGCTCCCGTTTGCCCCGCCTGAGGGTTACCTCTACTGCTGGTGTGGCACTACTGCAACTCGAGCCTCCTCTGGTACCTCGGATCAGTCGCTTGGAACTCCTTGATCAACCTCAAGAACTTTTTGGAGAAGGTCCCCTCGCCCCCGTCCTCGTCCAGCAGCCTCTTACGGAACCCCGCCATTATCTCTCCGAAGTCTCCTGCTCCCAATTCCCTGCTCTTCCTTGCATATTCGAACATCTCCTTAAGCAACCTTTCGGCCTCAGAGGCAGGCATTCTGATCCCTTGAGATAAGGGTGGCTTTTTAACTCCGAAGCCCCAGCTGGGTGCGGCAGTCGTCAGGTCAAATGCGTTTCTCGCACATCTTGTTCAGGATGCACTCGAGGCATTTGGGTCTTTTCGCGTCGCATGTGTACTTTGCCAGCAACCAGAAGAGGCCCGTCAATCTCTCCTGTTTTTCTTCCGGCAACAATTCTAAAGGAAGGCAGTTCTTCAGAGCCCTCTGGATCTCATGGTAGGGAGCGTTCTCACCGACTAGTCCCAGCCGCTTTGCTATCCTCATCATGTGCGTATCCACCACGAGGTACTCCCTGTGGCCGTAGAGGCTCGTAAGAAGGACATCGGCGGTCTTGTCTCCGACCCCCGGCAGATCCTTCAACCTCTCGCGCAGTTTCTCCTTGGGCATGCCAAGTATTTTGCTGAGGTCACCCTCGAACTCCTTTACCACAAACTTGGACAGCTCTATCAGCCTGCGAGCCTTCACGTTCTGAAGACCTCCGGGCCTGAGGGCATCGCTCAGCCTCTTGGGGTCTGCACGGCTCAGGGTGAATGGGTCGACGGAGAGGGATCTTGCCAAGGAGAGGTAAGCCCTCCGGGTGTTGTTGCTCGAGGTGTTCTGGGAGAGAACCGTGAAGACGATGTTTGTGAAGGGGTTCTTTGAAATTTTCTGATAGTTGAGCTCGCTGTCCTCGGGCCACCAGTATTTGCCGTAGCGGCGCTCCATCTCGGGTATCAGCTCGAGTGGAAGTTTCATAGATGAAGTAAGGTGAAAAGTAGAATTTATAGGTACGCCATTGCCGAGATCTGAAATAACTAGATCTTTCTTGCCTTCGTTTTGATGAAAAGCCTGAAATACCTGTGAAGAGCCGTCTCCAGCTCAATCAGGCCCAATCCCTCTCTCCTGGCGAACTCCTTCAGGTCGCTTATTCCAAGAGCCGACATCGCCATCTTCACCTTAGGCGTAGGCGACGGATCCGCCTTAGACCAAACCCTGCGCATATCCCGGAGGAATACAGACACGGTCACCGGTCCTATCCCCTTGCCGAGATCCATCAGCCTTCTCTCCAGGTCCCGGCTACCCGAAGACCTTTGGTGCAAAAGATCGAGGCTTGCGTTATAATGAGCGATAAGGTTTCTACAGATCTCCAAGAGCCTGTCCGCCGTGCTGAAGTCATACCTTGTATAACCGCCCTCGTCGAGGACTTTTACAAGCCTGTCCCAGCCAGCCTTGACTATGGACCTCGGATCTGTCAACCCGTAACACTCGAATAGCCTGTAAGTCTTGGTGGCACTCGTCTCCCTTATCGGCTTTGAGTACAGAATTGAGGCCAAGAACCATTTGAAGTAGGCAGGATCGCCATCCCCCAGGTTTATTGAAAGCATCTCGGAGTAGGGCTTGCCATTTTCCCTCACAAACTGAAGGATTTCCACGGATGGACCCCATTTTGATACTCAGCTACAGGAAATATAAAGCTTGAAACTGGGGGAAAAATTACAGGCATTTTTACAAGAGGTTATCGACCGACCATTGACCTAACCTTTGTCAGCAGGTCCTCGGCAAATCTCAGGTTATTTTCCAGCTCGTCTTTCTCAAAATCGTGCTCTGTTGATATCCTGCCAAATGTAGCTCAGAAGCCAGAGCTAGATACTTGTCGTATACCGCTCTGTCTAACCTTCTTGGACGGACGAGATTGTCTCTGACGAGAAACTGCAAGGCAAGTCTTCCTGTGAATTTTTTCCCTGCCCCTGGATACTCTATTGTTCGAGTTCCATAATGGTAAAGAAGCGCTTCAAGCGCCGTCTCTAGGGCGCGAAATATCTCTTCCGCAACAGGGAAGAGCCTTCCAGCCTTCAGGTTATCGTGAGCAGACTGTAGATACTCCTCGGCTTTGCCCAGCGCCCACCTAACCAAACTTGCTCGGCCTCTCTCCATACAACACCTCACCCCTTGAATGTACATCAATGATGAACTGGTCTTTGCTCAGACCCTTCACATACCCTTCGTAGGACAGCACAACAGGGTAGACCGTGATTCCATACCTCATGCTAATTTCTGAGTTAATGAACTGGAGCATGTCATCCTTTATCTTTTGCACATCCCCCTTGTTAGCCACAACCACCAGGTCGATGTCGCTTGGCTCTCTCACTATATCGCTTCTGATCTTACCTTTGACCAAGCTTCCGAAGAGAATCACCGCTTTGGGTTCATGCTTGGCGATATGCGAAACGATCTCCTGGGCAATCTCTCGGTATACGCTCTCGAGGCTCCTGAACAGCCTTACGAGAGGACGGTAGAGGAAGTGCTTGTTGTTTATACGGTAGACCTTAGTCCTCCCCACTCTCTGAACCGTAACCAAGCCGGAGTTCGTTAGGTCCTTCATCTGCCTGTTCACCTCAGAGACCGGAGAGCCGCTCTCCTTGGCGAGTTCGATCTCCATAAAGCCCCTCTCGGGATTGGATATCAGCACCGATAGGGCATTTACCTTGGTCGTGCTCCCTAAGATGCGGTCTAGATACATTACTACCTCTCCTTTCGGTTTTCAGAAATAGATTTCGGTTTTCAGAAATAAATACTTAACTGTTATCATTTGATTTCGATCAGTTCTTATCCTTGAAACGAGGATCTTTTTAAATGAAATGAGTGAACTAATTCACGAGGGGGGTACTACAATGAAAGCTACCGTGAGGGATCGGATACTCCTCCTGCTCTCAATAAAGGAGCCGGGTGCGAGGATAGACCTTCAGCACATATTCGAGAAGGTCTCCCGTGATGAGAAGTCTCCATTAGCCGAGCCAGACATACAGCACGAACTCGAGCAGATGGCGAAGGGCGGACTCGTACGAGTCGGCGAAGGAGTTTATTACATTACCGATGGTGGCATGAAACTAATCAAGAACTTATTGCCCGAGATCGGTGAGGATCTTAACCTCTCCTACAGAATGGTCCTCATAGCAAAAAATTACTACGAGAAGGTCGCCGACTACCTTCTGCCCTTCCTCAGGGAAAGGCCCGCCAGCATAATAAAGATCTTCAGCGACGATGCCGACCCCCTAAGGAAGGTAAAGCCATTATTCGTGAGGTACGCCAGATACAAGCCAAAACCCGTCTTCATAAAGATAGACTCGAAAGAGTCTCTAATGCGCTACGTCGACGACCATGCCCTTGACTACGTCCCCTACGTCCACTCCTTCGACATGAAGGAGCCGAGCTGGCTCGTACTGGACCTAGACGCCGGCGAGGACCTGAGGTCTATGGAGGAGGGGTTCCTGGCGGTGAAGTTCGTGGCGGGCGAGCTGTTGAGGCTGCTTAGGGAGAACGGGGTGCACGCCGCCGTAAAGTTCAGTGGGTCCAGGGGCATGCAGGTCTGGGCGTCGCTGGATAACGGCAAGATGCCGAAGGGTGACCTCTTTGCTTTTTACAGGCTCCTGATTCAGCGGATTCAGGCGAAGGTTGAGGAGGAGATTAAGAGCGCGCAGCCTCCGGCGGCTCTCCTACCCCTCGTGGAGAAGGGGCTGACGACCTCAACCGTGGCTAAAAAGGAGGAGCGCTCAGAGAAGGTCTTGGTCGACTGGAGCTCCATGAAACCATACGGGGACGTGAGGGCGCCGTTCAGCATACACTACAAGACGGGACTTGTGTCGTGTCCAGTGGACCCTGCGCGGATACTTCAGTTTGAACCCAGCGAAGCCAGACCTGAGGCGGTCGCAAGGGACGCAGAACGGCTCTTCCATCACTTTGAGCTGATAAAGAGCGATCCATCCTCTCTGATGCGCTCCCTACAAATGTGAGCCTCCCGACACTTGTTTTATAAGTTAAAATAACGAAGTCTTAGACGGTGGTGTTCGATGTCCAAGGTCCTCATAGTTATTGCCGAGAAGGACTTTAGGGACGAGGAGTTCAAGGTGCCCAACGAACTGATAAGATCGGCGGGCCACAGCGTGACCGTTGCCAGCTCGGGTCCCGGCGTGGCTCATGGAAGGCTGGGGATGCGGGTGACTCCTGACGTTGTGATAAGCGCGGTGGATCCGTCGGTTTACGACGCGGTGGTAATCGCCGGCGGCTCGGGCTGCCAAACCTACCTCTGGTCCAACAAACCCCTGCAGGAGGCGGTGAGGAAGGTGTACGAAAAGGGCGGCGTGGTTGCTGCCATATGCATTGCGCCGGTCGTTCTGGCAAGGGCAGGAATCATAAAGGGCAAGAAGTGTACGGTCTTCCCATCCGGCGATGCGCTGGCAGAGATGAGGCGTGGGGGTGGGATCCTGCAGGATCAGGCGGTCGTGGTGGACGGCAAGGTGGTTACCGGTAACGGACCAGACGCCGCCTACAAATTCGGCGAGGCTATAATCCGGCTCCTGTGATGCGAAGAGAAGGAACTAACAGTATGCGCCTCTAACCCAAGGGTTAACTAGTTTTGTTAACCTTCTCAACTTTTCATTCAAGGTGGCCTATTATGCTCATTGGCTTCTTCAATAAACCCAGAAGATCGTTAACTTTGCTTCTTCGCAACGAGGCTAGTAGAACCGTACTCGGACCTGCGGATTTCTTTACGTCAACCTCCAAGTTTCCAGCAAGTATCGGCTTAAGTCCAGATTCGAGCGCGAGGACTCCAAACTCATAGCGAACTCCTTTGGACCCCACTGGAATAATGCCGTGAATGAAGTCTGATGAAAGGAGTTTCAAGAGGTCGTCCGTGTCGGCTATCAACCCCTTTGCCTCGTTTTCAAGCACCTCTTCGCCCACGGAGGGGAGGCCTACGCTCACAACAACATCTCCACCTCTTGACCTGCCTATAATCATCTCTTTGGATTTGGCGATGCCGACAACAGTCATGCCCACCCCAGTTTGCATTGTTTTGAAGGTCTTCTGGGTACCAACCACCAACGCCGAGTCAGGTCTTAGTCCAACCTTCCTCATCTCGTATTTTACGCCGTTGATTATTCTATTTCCTGTGGGATCGGGCTCGACCCCCAGCCCGCACGCAACGCAGAGCGGTTTAGCGCCGACAGCCATAACCTCCATCAAGGCGGTTCTGACAATGAACCTCCCCAACACCCTCCCGTCAACCTTTAAAACATCAACCTCCTTGGGACCAATCCCGCCGGAGGCGTCGCAGCCGACGACCAAAAATCTGTTGCCGGGAAGAGGCTGGATTAGCACATCCCTAAAATTGACGAGACCGTGTCCGGATGGAGACTTTGGGGGAAGACCTGTGGAAGAGGAATTGGGAAATGGTTCTCTAATCAAAACGGCGTAACCCTCTCTCCAGCGTCTTACAAATTACTCCGGCGGTAGCGGCATTGATTACGGATGCTACCAACAGAAAGGTGGCCACCACGGGGACCATGGACCATCCGAGTACTGGAGCGACCAAGACGCTTCCCGCCACGTTTACGGAAACGCCACCGATCAAGCCCGCTATAATGCCAAAGCGCCTCTTGAGCACTGCGGTCACCACGCCGACCGCTGCCATCAGCAATGCAATGGCAATGTGTAGGGGTCCTAATGGGAAGCCGGCTCTGAAGGATGAGAGAAGGTGCCCAATGGCGCATACAAGGGCTCCGCCCAGGGCCCCCCTCCAAAGCGCCATAAAGTATCCCGGGAAGGAGTCCAAGGCTATGGAACCGACGGGACTCGGTATGGGTACCAGAGCACCTAGGCCGCTGAGGGCAGAGAAGAGAGCGACCTCAGACAGCAGACGTGTTTTAGAGACCCGTTTGTTATACATGTCTATCATCCTTAATGATCTTACATCCACCTTCAGGAACCCTTTGAGCCCATTCTCTCTCTCAGAGCCCGAGTATACATGTTCGATGAGACACCAGCCACCAGCCCTCCTATGCCATCGTTTGTAAGGGCCCCGAGCCTCTTCAAAATGCCCGGCTTGGCCTGATCGAATCTGATGAACTCGAAGATCCCCCTGGCCCCAGCGATGTAGGTGGCTATCGCCATTCCCAAAAGCTCGTCGGCAACCAGCCCCGGGCGGCCCATGAACCTCTCCTTGGTCAGGCCCGGCACCAGATCAGCCTTCGCATCCTCCTCTGCCCGGAAGCAGGCAACCTCCAGGGTGGAAACATTCACGTCCGAAAGGGCGTCAAGGAACTCCTCCTCAAGGATCTCGGCGGCCCTTTCCTTTGTCTCCACGCCAGGATGAGGGACATACAGCTCCAGAGCAGTGTCTATGAGGTTCTTCAATGTTATTCCCCTCTCGTTCAGATATTTTAACAACGGCGGAGCTTCAGGCTTCATACTATCACCAACCTTTTTTCAGATCTGTATAACAATTGTCCACAACGTTTATATATTTTTGGATGGATAATCCATCCTGATATGAAACACATCACCTACATAGCTACAATCCTTGCGATCCTCTCAGTCATTTCTGCAGTGTACACCTATACATACTATCAAGGGGAGAATGCAGGGATGCGTTCCACGATCAGCGACCTACAAAACCAGATCGGCACCCTGCAGGGCGAACTCTACAAATATCGCAACTTGACCGTGGTGGATGACGGCGGTTACGTACTGAGTCTCACGTCCTATCCCACTAGGATCGTCTCGCTCGCCCCGAGCAACACGGAGAAGCTCTTCGCGGTGGGGGCGGGCGATAAGGTCGTGGGCGTGACCCAACGATGCAACTACCCGTACAATTTCTCGGCTTGGATCGAGGCCGGGAACATGACAAGCGTTGGAGATTACTGGACACCAAGCATAGAGGTGATCGTTACACTAAATCCTGACTTGATCTTGGCCGCATTCGACCAAGACGAGGCCGTCAACACACTGAGGGGGATGGGATACAAGGTTCTGGTGTTGGATCCTAATAGCATAGACGATATTCTTAAGGACATTCTACTCGTGGGTAGGGTAACTGACAGAAATATCGAGGCTGCCTTACTTGTAAACTCTCTTGAACAGAGGATCGACGCCGTGGTCGGAAAAGTGGCCAATGCCACCTCTAGGCCGAAGGTCTACTACGAGGTCTGGTACGATCCGCTGTGGAGCGTGGGGTCAGAGGGCTGGGAAAACAAGCTCATCGAGAAGGCCGGCGGAACCAACATCTTTGCCGACCAGAGAATAAAATACTTCCAGACGAGCTCTGAGGCCATCATCGAACGCGACCCCGACATAATAATCTTTCCGCTCGGTCCTGGGATGGGGTCCTTCTGGGGGAGTTTTGATCAGGTCAAGGCTAGAACTGGATGGGGCACGATAGGCGCTGTGCAAAATGACAGGCTATACGTAATGGATGAAGATATTATTAGTCGGCCCGGTCCGAGAATTATCGACGCATTGGAGACCCTAGCCGAGATTATCCACCCCGAACTATTCCAGCAGACTGGTACAAATGGCGGACGATGAGTTAGATGAGCGTAGCCGGAGCCGAGGCCGCCTATTTTAGGCGTGCCTCCCGTTGGAAGCTGACAATAATCGTGTTGACAGCCCTCCTGATACCCACAATCATCCTATCATTGAACATCGGCTTCGCGCAGATACCCTTCCCCACCGTTCTTAGAGTACTGGCCAAGCAAACGCCCCTCCTGGGCGGTTTGGTGGACCCCTCGAGCGTATCGGGCGTTGAGGAGACGATAATCCTTCAAATTCGGATGCCGCGCGTTCTGGCCGATGCTATGGTCGGCGCCGCCCTTGCCGCTGCAGGGGTCGTGTACCAGGGCATCTTCAAGAACCCCATGGCTGACCCCTACGTTTTAGGCGTTTCGGCTGGCGCGGCGGTTGGAGCGGCCCTAGCCATAGTCCTCGGGATAGGCTTTACGCTCTTTGGCCTGAGCACCGTGCCAATCCTGGCCTTCGCCGTCTCTCTTATAGCCGTATTTGTGGTCTACAACATCTCAAGGGTTGGATCGAGAGTTCCAGTAACGACGCTGTTGCTATCTGGGCTGGCTGTGAGCATCTTCCTGTCGGCCATCGTAGCCGTCCTGCAGGTTATCTCCGGTGAGAAGCTCCACGCCGTAGTCTTCTGGCTCATGGGCAGCTTCTCGTACGTGGAGTGGAAGGACGTCTGGGCGACCCTGCCCCTGATCTGCCTCGGCACGGCGGCCATCTACTTTTTTGCCCGCGATCTCAACGCGCTCGCCCTCGGGGAGGAGACAGCTCAACAGTTGGGCGTCGACACTGAGAGGGTGAAGAAGTTGCTTTTGATCTTCGGCTCCCTGGTAACGGCAGCAGCGGTCTCAATCAGCGGCCTGATAGCCTTCATAGGCCTAATAATCCCCCACCTAACTAGAATCTTGATAGGACCTGATCATCGCATACTTCTGCCTACCTCAATTATCGTGGGAGCCACCTTCCTAGTCATCTGCGATGCCGTTGCACGGGTTATCGTTTCACCGGTCGAACTGCCCGTAGGCATCATCACAGCCTTTTCAGGCGGACCCTTCTTCATCTACCTCCTGTACAAAAAGAAGGGGAGTTATGCCTTCTAATGGTGACAGAGACATGGCAATACTAAATGTCGATGGCGTTGACTGCTACTACGGCGCTGTTAAGGTCTTGGAGAACGTGCGCTTCTCGGTGAAGGAGCAGGACTTCGTAGGCATCCTCGGGCCCAACGGATCCGGGAAGACAACTCTGCTCAGGAGCATCAGCAGGGCGCTTAAACCACATAGAGGGGTTATCCTGCTCAACGATCTCAATATATACGCGCTAAGGAGCGTGGATGTTGCAAGGCAGATGGCGGTCGTACCGCAAGAGACCTCTATAGGCTTCAACTTCACAGCGTTGGATATCGTACTGATGGGGCGTAACCCCCATCTGAGCCGATTCCAAACGGAAGGCGCGAAGGATGTGGCAATAGCGAGGAGGGCCATGGAGCGCACGGGCACGTGGCACCTGGCTGAGAGACCCGTAAACGAGCTGAGCGGCGGGGAGAAACAGCGTATCATAATTGCCCGCGCGCTGGCTCAGGAGCCGAAGGTTCTCCTATTGGACGAGCCAACGGTTCACCTAGACATCAACAATCAATTGGAGATAATGGATCTCTTAAGGGAACTCCAATCAAGGGAGGGGCTAATAATTTTAGCCGTTTTACATGACTTCAACTTAGCCGCGCGGTACTGCGACTCGGCCATCCTGCTTAAGGATGGAAAGATAGTCTCGGCGGGAAGCGTGGACGCCGTTCTAACAAGCGAAAATATTAAGAACGTCTTTCAGGTCGAGGCCATAGTGAAGAGGCACCCCCTCACCAACTACCTCTACATTATCCCCATCTCGACGCCGAAGCCCCCGTTGTCCAGAAACCTCTCCGTTCACGTGATATGCGGGGCTGGCACGGGAACGGCGCTGATGAAGATTCTGGTGGACGAGGGCTACAACGTCACCGCAGGCGTTCTTAATGTCTTGGACACTGACTATGAGACAACACAGCTGTTGAGGATACCCGTCGCAAGCGATGCTCCCTTCTCCCCAATAACCGAGGAGACTCACAGGGCCAACTTGGAGATGGTAGGTAGGGCAAGCGCGGTTGTTCTAACGGCAGTTCCCTTTGCCCACGGCAACTTGCGAAACCTGGAGGCAGCAAAGGAGGCCCTAAAGCTGGGAATACCAACGTTCGTCATAGAGGACATACCCGTCGAGCGAAGGGACTACACCAGAGGAGAGGCAAAGAAGCGCCTAATGGAGTTGAAGAGCAAGGGAGCGACATTCGTCAGGAACCAGCACGCGCTCCTAGCCATCCTCAAGGTATCAGAGGACAAGCTGAGGGTGGCAAGAGCGCTCAGAACTGAAATTCCTGGTCATTTAAAACCTGAGACAACCCCTTACGAAGGTGGTGTGGTGGATGATGTCAAATCACATGTTGGGGGATGATGGTTTGTGAGGCTTGCCGCGTCGTGGAGTGGTGGCAAAGACTGCTCTTTAGCATGTTATAGGGCCATCTCGGACGGCCTCGAGGTCTCATGCCTCTTAAACTTGATATCCAATGAAGGAAGGTGCATGTCCCACGGTCTGGACTCCGGGTTGATAGCTGCTCAATCACAAGCGATCGGGATCCCCCTTGTTCAATGGAGGACCACGTGGGAATCCTACGAGCGGGAATTCAATGCCGCGTTGCGCAGGATGAAGGAAATGGGCGTGGAGGGCGTAGTCTTTGGGGACATATACGAAATACCTAAACATGAAGGCTGGGTAGACCGCGTCTGCAAGGAGTCAAACATGGTTCCAATAAAGCCACTGTGGGGCCATGACCCAAGGCAGATTCTGAACGACTTTATGGATGAGGGCTTCGAAGCGACCGTAATCATGGTTAAGGCTGACGTACTGGGCGAGGAGTGGCTGGGACGTAAGGTGGATAGAAGATTCGTAAGCGACTTGCTGAAACTTGATAAGGTTGATCCCTGTGGCGAACTGGGCGAATACCACACATACGTCACAGACGGCCCATTATTCAAGAGGCGTATAGAAATTCTTGGGTGTGAAAAAATCTTGAGGGACGGTTATCGGTACCTGGACATCACAAGATATGAGGTTATCGGAAAGAAGGAGGTTAAATAAATTTGAGGAAAATTGATGCCATCTTGACCTACAACAAGCCTAAGGGCGAGTCCTTCCTGAAGAAGTTATCTGGGAAGAGACCTCTGTTCGTCTGCACCATAGGCAACACGGAGACCGCCAAGACCCCGGGCATATCTGCGGCTGGAAAAAATCCTGAGCTGACCGACTACACGCCGCCAGCAGATGTCGAGCTCCTCCTCCTTGGAAGGTGTAAATGCATCCCCGGGGTGCCTGTGACGCCTGAGGGGATACCTACTCCCGCTCTAATTACCAAGTCAGCCCTCAGGCTGGCAGACATACCGGTCCTCGTGGCCAGCGGAGGGTTGAGGGTAAAGCCCCACATCCCCTTTTTGGATCTGGGAGGGAGTCCGGGAGGGGACATCAGAACAGGAAAGGCTGTGGAAAATGTGGGAGAGGTCATCAAAAGAGCGACGATCGCTGGAGAGAGCATAGCCGAATTGGCGGATTATCTTGTGATCGGCGAGAGCATTCCTGGAGGCACGACCACAGCGCTGGGCGTTTTGCTGGCTATGGGCATAGACACTGAGGGGAAGGTCAGCAGCAGTATGCCAGGCAACCCCCATAAACTAAAAACTGAGACTGTTAAGGCTGGGCTGAAAGCCTCAGGCGTGGAGTTCGGCTCGCTGGCGGGAGACCCGATCAAAGCCATTTCATGTTTGGGGGATCCCATGATGTCGGCCTTCGCAGGGTTGGTTCTAGGAGCTGCCACCAAGGTACCAGTCTTGATGGCTGGAGGAACCCAGATGGGCGCCGTACTGACCGTTGTTAAGGCGCTAAACCAGCAAGTGTTGGATAATCTGGCAATCGGCACCACGAGGTGGATCATAACCGATAAGACCTCCAACCTCAGGGGCATAATTGCCCAGATCGCCGACGTTCCTATCCTGGCCGCCGATCTGGACTTCAGCCGATCCAGGTTTGAGGGTCTGAGGGCCTACGAGAAGGGGGTTGTGAAGGAGGGCGTCGGTGCAGGAGGGGCGGCCGTAGCCGCCATGATCAAGTCGGGCGGCTCCATAACGAGACAGACCCTGCTCGGAGAGATAGAGAGGAACTACAAACAGCTTGTAGGCTCGGAGTGATCTGGTAGGATGCTGAAGGAGATTAGGAACCTCGTCGCCTTCCTCACCGCCATCCCGGTGGGTATGGATAAGGACTTCCTAGCGGATGCCGCAAAATGCTTGCCCCTCTTCCCGCTGGTTGGAGCCTTCATAGGCCTCCTGACGGGGATCTCTGCTCGGCTCCTCCTCTGGATCCTCCCGGCTTACGTTGTAGGAATGCTTACGCTCGGCCTACTGCTTCTGATCACCGGCGTCCACCACACCGATGGGCTACTGGACTTTGGGGACGGCATCATGTCTCAAGGAACGCCTGAGAGGAAGATCGAGATCATGCACGATCATAACACTGGGGCAGGAGGTTTGGCGGTCGGGCTGATAACCCTGCTCACAACGGCCTTCTGCATCGCTGGATTGGACGTGGGCATCGTAATCCAGAGCCTGATCCTATCAGAAACCTTGGCAAAGCTATCAATGGTAATAGGAGCTTGGGCTGGAAGATCCGCTCACGAGGGAATGAATACGCTCTTTGTCGGTGCAATGCACGATCGGAACGGAAAGGCGCGTCTGTTGGTGGCCCTGGCAATCTCTGGGATTACAGCGGTTGGCCTGCTATGGATAACGGGGCTAATCGCCTTGATCTCAAGCATTATTGCAGCTCTCGTCCTGGTTGGGGTATCAAACAGACATTTCAGGGGCATAACCGGGGACGTCTTAGGCGCGATGAACGAACTCACCCGCATGTCCTCCCTAATCGTGATATTGGCGGTGGTAAGATGGGTGTAACCGCGCTCCTTATGGCCGGCGGAAGGGGCACCCGCATGACCCTCGGCGAGGAGAAGCCCCTGCTCAAGGTCGGCGGCAAACCCATGATCGAACACGTCCTAATGGCTTTAAAGGATGCCAAAAATGTGGACGAGGTTGTGGTTGTGGTGAGCAGGCACACGTCCAAGACTACCGAGTTGATAAAGAGGTTTCCTGTCAAAATTCTGGAAACCCCGGGAGAGGGTTACGTCCCTGACATGGAATATGCCGTTAGAAAACTAAAGCTGAAGACAGTCTTGACCATATCGGCAGACCTCCCGCTGGTCACAGGTGAGGTCATCGACAGGATCATAGAAAGATACAGACGGTGCAATAAGCCCGCCTTGACCGTTGCGGTTCCGATGGAAACAAAGGAGAGGCTCGGCTTGGGAGTCGAGTATGCTCTCGAAGCTGGAGATAAACGCTTGGTTCCAGCCGGAATAAATGTGATCGACGGGGGAAGAATCGATGAGGGCGAGTTGGAGGAGGAAATCTACATTATAGACGATGAGAAGGTGGCCATGAACGTGAACACGCCACATGACCTTGAGACTGCGGAAAACATGTTTGCGAGCTCGATTACAACGCCTAAATAGGTCCAATCCCTTACTTGGAGTGAGGTGATCAAATGTCCCAGCACCCTCTGAAGATTTACGAGAAACTCGATCCGAAGCTTCTCAAACTCGTTGAAGATACCAGAGACCTCGCCCTTGCCGATGGTGCCCTGCCCAAGAAGTTCAAACTCCTTATCGCCATGGCTTTAGACGCGTCCCACGGCGCTGTTCAGGGCGTAAAGGCGTTGGCTCAGGGAGCGATGCGGGCCGGCGCCACAAAGGAGGAGATCATGGAGGCACTGAGGGTTACCCAGTACATCTGCGGCGTAGGGAGCGTTTACACGGCCGCGCACGCCCTTGAGGAGTTACTCTAGAGATCAAAAATTCATAGTCATATTAGTTAGTCTAGGTTTGAACATTATAAACTTGGGAAGCCTAGCTTGGTCTGTGATTTCCAAGAGCTTTACCGTTGTCTCCTAGACGATTTTCTGATCCAGTACTGCCAGAATTTCAATGAGAGATTTCACAGTTAAAACTGAAAGGCTATCAAGGAATAAGAGGAGAAAAAGGGAATTCTTCAACGATGCCGATACAGACGATCTCATGAAGAACTTGAACCAATATTTCGAGTCCACTGTTGAGATTCCAAGAATAAAAATAGGTAAAAGACAGACCATTGAGACGCTGATTAATGAAGAAGCCTTGCTGTTTGCCAAGTATTTGAGAGACGAAAAGGAAACATGGATTCCTAGAATTGTCATCTCAAACTAAAAGTTCTGAAACCACGGATTGTCTCTTGAATCTCAGTTACTTTAAACTGTCCTCAATAATCTTCTTTTCTGCTTCGGTTATTCCGTAGATTTCATAAACTAAAGCATCTATTTCTTCATCAGTTTTCTTTATTTCCGCTTCTATTTTTGTCCGTTCATCCGTTCTTTTATCGCCTATCTCGTCCAACCTTTTATTAAGCATGAGCATTTTGTCCACTAGCTCTATTATGGTTCGTTGCTCATATTCTGGAATGATCTTAATCGGTAAATTCAATATTGGTGCCTTATCTATCTGCAATTGGTTGCCCTCTTTTTTGCCTTTGAAGTAGAGCCAGAAATGGATCAGCTTTGAATTCAAGATGGCCGTGAGGAATTTCAGATTTATGTCATTAGGCTGTATTATGAAGAACGTTAATGAAACATAGGAAGGAAAATCTACGTAACTAAAGGCTGGCTGTTTGGTTTTTCTTAACGAAATTATCTTCTCACCTAAGAAAAATCTTTCTTCTCTTGCTCTATGTAACCCATAAGGTGCGAAATCAGAAGTAATTATCTTCTTGAATCTGTCTAAATGCGCCTTTATTCTTGGGAAATTATCAATATTTTTTATTGTTTCCGTGGTTGTGTAGATAATCCATTCTTCGTTGTTTTTGTTTGCAAGATACCTTCCCAAATTGTTAGTGGTATAATACGGCCTCATTATTTCCTTTTCTTCGTAATTTAGATTTAATTTATCCATCTCTTTATCAGATAATACGAAGATACCTTCCCCCAATTCCAATTTTGGTAATGTGCCGAGATGCGAAGCTATTACTCTATCTTGATGCACGTCGATGCCCGTTGCTACATCATCTTCGTTTAGAGTATAGTTTTGCTGAGATTTTATCTTCTCACAAATGCTTTCTATTTGGTCGGAAACGAATGCTATTTTGTAGTCAATATTATTAAGAAATTCACTTTGTGGTTGAGAGATGAATCTGTCAATTTTTCCTTCTGCGTCTTTACCACGTAAAGATTCTACTACTTCTATCTTAGAAGTTCCTTTATCTCTCACTATTGTGACTTCGGCCTTGTTATCTTGCTTTGCCTTTTTTTGAAGAACAAAAATAAGATTATGCTGACCCGTTTTTTCAAAAACTGTGAATACATTAAAATCGAAGATACTAACGAGAGTTGTTTCTCGTAGCACTTTTTCTCTAAGGTTCTTAGCGCCTTCTGCCTGTAACCAATAGTTCGTCGTAATGAAGGATAAATATCCACCTTCTTTTAGCAGATCAATTCCCAATTCAATAAAGAAATAGAGATAATCCATCTTGCCCTCATAGTATTTGGCGACTCTTGAGCTACCTTGCTTGACATCCTCGAAGATTTTCCTATTCACAAATTCCTTAACATAAGGTGGATTTCCTATTACGACATCAAACCCACCTTCTTTCATTATTTCTTTGAATTGCTCTTCCCATCTGAAGGCTCTATCACCAACAACTTTCTCATCGTCAATCAAGGAATTTCCGCATTTGATATTCTCTTCTAGTAAAGGTAATCTGTATCCCCTTTCTGCGATTTTGAGCAAAAGATTAAGCTGTGTAATTTCTACCGCCTGTTTATCCAGGTCAACGCCGAAAATATTATTCTGCAATATTCCTAGTTTCTTGGGATATGTTACTCCCGTCTCTGTTGAGTCTAATTGAGTCTGATTGTAATCTTTGTCATGTTTGCTGTAATATTCGTTCAGAACATCAAAAGCCTTAATCAGGAAGCTGCCAGAACCACAAGCAGGGTCTAGAACTCTTATTTTTCCAACATTGACCTTATCTTTAAGCAATTTTCCCAGAGTATTTCTGACTATATAATCAACCACGTAAGTAGGTGTGTAGTAGATTCCTTGTTCTTTTCGATGCATCTGGTTTTTAGTAAGTTTTGCTCTTTTTTCAGTCTTCTTTAAAATGTGACTTAAGTATTGTTCATAGACCGTCCCAAGAACATCAGCGTCAATAGCCGAAAAATCATATGAGATTGTTTTTAATTTTGTATAGTATAATCCTTCAATTATCTCGTGTAGAACATCATTGCTAATTTCTAAATCGTCACACAAATGCTTTGAGAAAATTTTGCTATTATAAGTAGAGTCGAAAGTCTCAAAAACACTTCTTAAATACTTTATTAGCTGTCCTCTGCCTCTGCTTTCCCAATCCCTTAGATTTGAAATTAGTATCTTAGGTTCGAGTTCTCTATCTTCACAATTTCTGATGAAAATCAACCTGTCTAAAATTCTCTGAACTGACTCATCTATTTCTTCCTCTGAAAGCTTTTTATTTTCATTAAGCTTGAGAACATCCTTCGAGAGTATCTCTCTAAATCTTGTGAAATCATTGAGTAATTGTATATCAACGCTGGTCTTTTTTGTCTTTTTACCCCATTTTTCAGCTTCTTTATCTAATTTTCCTTGCCCAAAACTTTCTTTCGATAAAAGCCATAGTTCATCGAAACGATTCAGATAATCATAATATTCAATCGATTTAAGATGCGCATCATAAATTCTTGCGGTCTTCCATTCTGCATTAAAAATTCTTGTGACTTTAAAATTAGAAAGTATGGCCCAAGTGCAGCCTTTATGCCAAGCGTAATTTATTGCTTGCTCAGCGAATTTGGGGTTATCTAAATCTTCATCTAATGCTTTTGCTTCCAAGAAAAATTTTGGAATTCCATTAATTCGAAACCCATAATCGACTCGCTTTTTTGAAATTTTTTCTTCTGCAGAAACTTCGGTAGAATCCTCAACATTCCAACCCAAAGCACGAAATAAAGGTTGAATAAAATCCTTCTTTGTCATTTCTTCGTTGTATTTATCAAGTCTCTTTTCGTTCAAGACTTTGTTGTATTTATCAACAAGACTTATAACTTCTTGTTTAGCTTTTTCTTTATCCACCGTGACAGTTTGAGATAACATGCGACTCACTAATAAAGGCTGAAGCCCGCAATAAAAAACTATGGGATGTTTAATGATATATTTCGCTGTGTGTGATATACGTGATACGTGATACGGAGTAAGGTAGAGAGATATAGAATAAGTAAGTAAGAGTAGAAAAGTAAGTAAAAGTGTGTGTGTGGGGGTTAAATTTTAATTGTGTGGAGTTAAATTTTTGTCCCCAAACCCAATAAAGATTTTAATTTGAACCTCCGCAATAATACAAGTCTTCAAAAATGGTGACAATTATGGAGAAAGATCAAATTGCATTGCCAGTAGATGAGTTGCCAACCAAATGGTATAATATTGTACCGGACTTGCCTGAGCCACTTCCTCCTCCAAAAGAGCCCGAAACTGGACCGTCACGGATGGAATTCTTGGCTAAAGTCATGATTAAGGAATGCTTGGGACAAGAAATGTCAAATGAGAGGTGGATTCCCATCCCTGAGGAAATCCGCGAACTTTATGTTCACATGGGCAGACCGAGACCGCTCTATCGTGCAAAAGGCTTAGAAAAACGTCTAGGACTGAAAAAGGTTAGGCTTTATTATAAGCGGGAGGACCAGTCTCCCACCGGCTCCCACAAGACTAATACTGCAGTTGCCCAGGCCTATTACGCGCTGAAGGAAGGGAAAACAACTCTGAGCACAGAGACCGGTGCGGGGCAGTGGGGAACGGCGCTTGCGTACGCTGCCAGACTTTTGGGCCTTGAATGCGTAGTTTTTTGGGTTAAATCCGTCTATGACTGGAAAGTTGACAGAAGAACACTAATGAGGCTCCTAGGAGCAAAAGTTTACTCCTCACCCAGCAAAGAAACTAAAATGGGAAGGGAGGTTCTTTCCAAGAACCCCGGGCAACCAGGCTCGTTAGGTATCGCAATATCAGAAGGGCTGGAATACGCTGAAATGAATGAGGGCTGTGCGTATTGCCTAGGCTCAGTTTTGAATCACGTCCTAATGCATCAGACGATAATAGGGCTGGAAACCATTAAACAGTTTGACCTGATTGACGAAAAACCAGACTTGATCACTGGTTGTCTGGGCGGCGGCTCCAACTTTGGCGGAATGGCCCTGCCCTTTATCGGCGAGGTTTTGAGCGGTAAACGGGAATGCGAGTTCTTGGCAGCTCAGTCGCTTGCCGCGCCAAATCTCGTCAAAGGAGAATACAGATATGATTTCAGTGATGTGGCTGAGCACACGCCGCTTTTAAAAGTTTATACTTTGGGTCACAGGGTTGAAATGCAGCCGATTAAGGCTGACGGTTTACGATATCATGCAGCTGCGCCCATCATAAGCTTATTAAAGCATCACGGCTTGGTTAAGGCAACGGCTTATCCAATTGATGAGAAGTCAATTTTCGAGGCTGCAAGAATTTTCCTCCAAAGTGAAGGGTGGTTGCCTGCACCCGAATCCAGCTATGCCATTCGCGCCGGAATTGACCAAGCTTTGAAGGCCGAAAAAGCTGGTGAAGAAAAAGTGATATGCATGAACATCAGCGGGCACGGCTTCTTAGATTTGCAAGCGTACAAGGAGAAGCTGGAGCTCTAAAATTACGACATTAAAATTTTATAACCAACCTCGACTTTCTTAATGTCATCTGGGGTGTTCACTATGGCAGATCTCTCAAAGGACGAGAAGCGGAGTATAGCGGAAGCGCTTGTAAGAAAGTCCATGAGCATCGGGAGGAAGCCCAACGGAGACTTTGACTCTGTCTCCATAACCTTCAACGGCACCGATCCATCGTGCGAGGAGTTCGCCAACATGGTGGAGGAGGAGTGCTGGAAGGTAGGCGCCTACACCATCGCAAGGCAGTATGCCTCCTTAAGAAACAAGGTAAAATATCAGCTTACCCCGGAGGAGTCTCTGAGGAGGATGGACCCTCTGGCGAAGGTGCTGGCGGAAACGATGGACGTCAGGATGTTCATCGGGGAGGACGAGGACCCCACCTGGTCTGAAACGGTCTCCGATAAGGTGAGGCTGACAGCCCCCTTCAGGCAGAAGCTCTTCGAGATAATGGACGGCAGAGGCGTGAGGTGGGTCTACTTCGGGTGGCCCGTGGCTGGCGCGGCAAAGGCGTACGGGCTGACGGTGGAGAGGTTCCGTAAGATCTTCTTCAACTCCATAAGGATGTCCTTCTCAAAGGAGCTCCTCGACCTCTGCAGGTTTTACTCCTCTGCGCTTGGCAGGGCGGACAGGATCCACATAACCTCGGACGACACCGACCTGAAGTTCAGCGTCAAGGGGCGACCAGTGATAGTGGACGACGGCATAATATCCAAGGAGGACCTGGCTGTGGGGGATGTGGGGCTCAACATCCCGTCCGGGGAGATCTTCGTGGCCCCGCTCGAGACGACCGCCGAGGGTCACATTGCATTCCCCATCGTTGTAATCCCGGGCTTTGGAAGGGTCGATAATCTGTCCTTGACCTTCAAGGGCGGAAAGGTCGTTGCCTACGAGGCAGAGAAAGGGAAAGAGAGGTTCAAGAAGTTCCTGGACGCCAACACTGGCGAGAAGGACAGGATCGCCGAGCTGGGCATCGGGTGCAACCCCGGCGCCGAGTTCACCAACGGCAGCATAATAATCGACGAGAAGATCTACAAGACCCTACACATTGCCATA
>Ga0194111_10000467_pt1 | contig 49236 bp, 78 predicted proteins | sample TA2KigC300mmetaG_FD_146194 | JGI IMG/M metagenome (GOLD analysis project Ga0194111, IMG submission 146194) | Freshwater microbial communities from Lake Tanganyika, Tanzania - TA2015033 Kigoma Deep Cast 300m | ecosystem: Environmental > Aquatic > Freshwater > Lake | place: Tanzania: Lake...
CTAATGGCGACTGACAAGACAGGAACATGGAGTATAGGCGAAAGCGTTCTATGGTACACGCCGACATCAAACCTCGACCCGACATGGAGTCTGGGGGAGAGTATCATTCTGGATGAGTATGTGGCGGTGGGCGGTCTTTCAATTCCAGTTGCGATGGCAAATTATAGACAATTAAGGAGTTAAACTATGGACGGATGGCTGAAACAATCAACGGCATTAAGTATGAGAATTGGGCCTTTTCTTGATGAAACTGATGGTAAGACAGCTGAGACAGGACTTACAATCTCCCAAGCAGATGTTAGACTAAGCAAAGCCGGGGGAGATTTCGCTCAAAAGAACGACTCTGATGCTTGCACTCATGATGAGATAGGTTATTACATCTGCCCTCTCAACACCACAGATACAGGAACTCTCGGAATGCTCAAACTTGCTGTTCATGAAGCGGGGGCGCTTCCTGTCTGGCATACATTTATGGTAGTCCCTACCAATGTCTGGGATTCGCTCTTTGGCGCAGACAAACTCCAGGTTCATGCTGACGAGATTACGGCGGGCTTAATTACGGCAACAGCAATAGCGGACAATGCCTTGACTGCTGCTAAGATTGCCGCCGACGCTATTGCTAATGTTAAAATAGCTGACGGAGCTATAACAGCAGCCAAAATAGCAAGTGATGCCATAGCTACAGCCAAAATTGCCGATGGTGCTCTTACAGCTGCTAAATTTGCAGCTGCATCCCTCAACGGCAAAGGCGATTGGAATGTGGGTAAGACTGACTACTCACTCACAGCAACTACAGGTCTTGGTAACCAAACAGCAAATATCACCGGTAATATGTCTGGAAGTGTTGGAAGTATAGGTACTGGAGGAATAGCAGCAGCTTCATTTGCCTCCGGTGCCATTGACGCCACAGCATTTGCTCAAGGTGCTGCTGATAAAGTTTGGGCAACTGCCGCAAGATCACTTACAGACAAAGCAGACTTTGCCCTCTCGAGCGCCTCAAGAGACGCCATCTGGGATCAAGCAAGTGCTCTCACACTAAGTTTTGAGGCTCTGCTTACAAGAGCTTATCAAATGATAAACAACAAGATGAACGTGACTGAAGCCAACGGAAATGTTGCTCTCAGAAACATTGGAGATACTGGAAATATCGCAACAGGTAACGTGGCAAGCTCAAGCGGCACAACAACAAGAGCAGAACTCACTTGGGCATAAGGAGGAGATATGAATTTTGTAGAACTTCACTCAAAGTTTAAAGACGACGACTCTCCAAGTGTAGAAGGTCAAGTAAGGTGGCTTCAAAAACAAGGGTTTGCTCAGCATCAAATAGAGCAAGCTATGATCTCTGTTTATATGGAGATTGAGAGAAATGAAGCTAACTTCAAAAATGGATTCGAGCTCGATCAATACTTGCTTGAGAAAGCCAAACTCGTAAGAACTGAAGAACTCACAACCCAAATTGCCAAAATGGAAGAGTTCGTAGCTAACCTCAAAAAGAAATGGGACGAAGATAGACTGAAAACCGAGGTTAAACTTCCTTGGTATAAGAGGATCTTCAAATGAACTATCTCCCCTTCTGTGGCTATTGGTTCTATGGAGCAATTACTGGAGCTGAGAGAGCTTCTTTCTTCTGTTCCTGGGGGCTACTAGCAGTTGCTCCTTTAGTTGGTCTGTTAATAACTAACATAGTTCAATATTACAGGAGGCTCCGAGATTGAATTATCTACCTTTTGCAGGAAGTTGGTTTTATGGAGCTCTCAGTGCAGCTGAAATGGCGGCTTATTATAGCTCTTATGGCTTACTAAGCTCCGCTCCATCTCTTATTCTTGCTATAGGAGGCTCTATGTTTATGTCTCCACATACCAATATGCAAATGTAAAGGAGGTAACTATGGCTAATGATTTTGCGAGCAATCCAATAGTTCTCGACACATTTTCCTCAGCTATCGACGTAGGAAACTCTATGTTTAGCGACTCCAACGCAAGGTTTAAGCTAAACTCAATCGAGTGGCAGACTCCTGAAAACACATCTCACACAGCTGTTATAACTGATGGAGGAAGTAAGAGCATATTTTCCGAAAGATGCACAACTCAGTATCAGTCAATTATTAAATACTTCCACGGTCATTGGGTTAGTGGAATTAAAATAGGAGCTACCGCTGTTGGATCAGGTAAAATAATTATAACCTTGTGTTGAGGTAACTTATGCCTTACCCTAGACGTAAAAGCTTTCAAAAATGGAAAGAATGCCCTCGGTGTGGCTTTCATTGGCCATCTAATCAGCTCTACCGAGAATATACTGGATCTAGAGTCTGCCCCGAGTGTTTAGATGAAGAAGGTTATTCTGAACATAAAAAGAGAGTTACTCTTAGAACTGAAGAACTAAGCACCGAAGAAAGGATAGAACCTATAATTTAATCCATATATGTATTCAAAGGATCAATTTGATATTCTGAATACAAAACCATCCACGAATGGAGCTTCTTATGAACTTGGGACAAATAGACGACGAACTTGTGGCTCTTCTAGGAAATCGAACTGATTTAACCTCAAGCAGAAGATACCTCTGGATAAATAATGCTCAAAAGGAACTAGCTTATGCTTTTCCTTACTTCCAAAATGCAGATAAAGCTACCGCAACTATGGTAGTAGCTCAATCCGAATATGCTTTACCTGATAATTGTGTGGCTATTTACAGCTTAAGAGACACAACTCTCAAACGTAAAATTTCAAGGTCAAGCTTCAGAAAATTTGATAATATAGATGCTCTTCAATCAGGAGATCCTACTCATTATATTAGATTTCAAGACCACTTTGAATTAACTCCTGTTCCTTCTAGAACCAATGGTATGTTGCTTAGATATGGTAAAACTATCTTAGACATGACTAATACCTCAGATACTCCTACTCTCCCTGATCCTTGGCATGAAGTAATATTACTCGGAGCTGAATTTCGAGGATTGAAAGCTCTCAAACAATTTGATCAGATGGCTGTAATAAAAAATGAGTATCTTCAACTACTACGTTCAAGAGAGCCTGAATGGGAACAGGAAGAGTCTGATGAAGAATGGGGAATAGAGGTAATTAAATGAGTTGGACTAGTTGGAGTAAATTAGATACTAACTGGTACTTAACTAAAGGCTGGTTCAAAGATGCTTTTATGTCTACTGGGTGGTTTAAGTCGATTATAACTTGGTCAATTCAGAGTAAGCCTTCAACTACGTGGAGTTAATTATGGGAACTCAAGGATACTATTTATATAGACCCAGCTACGGAGCCTTAGGGTTAACTGAATATAATAAATTCGATGCTGGGTTGTTAGCAGCTGATAATAAAATTAAAGAATCCTATGACTTGATTATGGCTTTATCTGGAGGAGGTGGAGGAGGCGGTGGAGGAGAAGCTTCAACGTTTTTAGATCTTGCTGATACTCCTTCGTCTTACTCTGGACAATCTCTTAAAGTATTAAGAGTCAACTTTGCTGCTGACGCATTAGAATTTCATGACGTATCTGTTAATGTCTCTTCTGTTTTTGGAAGAACAGGTACTGTGGTAGCTGCTACTAATGACTATACATGGGCTCAGATTAATAAAACTACTTCTAACATTGCGGATATAACCACAAGGCCGCATAGCTCTTTAACTGGAATCGGTGAAAGTAGCCACACTATAATAGACGGCCATATTTCCTCAGTTGCTAACCCTCATTCAACGACCTTCCTAAAACTTACCGATACTCCTTCATCCTATTCGGGGCACGCTCTTAAGGTTGTAAGAGTAAATGCTGATGCTGACAGTATGGAGTTTGCCACCGTTTCGGTTTCTCCTGGTGGTTCTGATACTCAAGTTCAATTTAACGATAGTGGAGTATTTAACGGGGATATGCACTTTACATTTACCAAGGCCACCGATACCCTTACGGTTGATAAAGTGAGAGCTACTGGCCTGGTTGGTATTCGTGAGGTGGCGGATATAGCAACCTATTATAGCAATTTCACTGGGCCTACTGAACAGATGGGAGATATAAACTATGTTCTTCCATCTTCTCTTGGCTCAAAAGCCTATATGCTTGCCATAAAAAAGAATGAAAGCAATTATGGAGTAATGTCATGGCATCCGCTCCCAAGTTCTCATGGAAGCGTAAGGGCAGCTACAACAGAAAATTTAGGCAGCCTTTATGGTTTACTAACTATAGATGGGATTTCTCTTGTTGAGGGAGAAAGAGTTCTTGTTAAAAATCAGACAACGGCTTCTTTAAATGGAATATGGATAGTTTATAATGATCCATGGATAAGAGCCTGGGATTTCAACCAATGGGATGAAATTGTCGGTACTCTGGTTATTGTTGAAGAAGGCTCAACCCAAGGAGATACAGCTTGGCTTTGTACGTCTAATCAGGGTGGGACTTTGGGTAGCACTCCCATTAGTTTTTCTCAATTCGGAGCTCCAGGTGGAGCAGCAAGTACGTTCTTAGATTTAAGCGATACACCTTCTGGTTATGGTGGAAGTAGTTTAAGGCTCGTCAGAGTTAACTCTGGCGAATCTGCGCTTGAATTTTCTACCGTTGATTCAGCATTATCTGGTTGGATCGGATCAACAAGCATAACAACCCTTGGGACAATAGGAACAGGGACATGGGATGCTACTCCAATCACTTGGGCTAAAGTTAGTAAAACAAGTTCCAGTCTTGCGGACTTAGCCACAAAAACATTTTTGCAGCTTTCTGATACTCCAGCTTCTTATGCTGGTCAAGCATTAAAAACACCGAGGGTTAATTCAGGGGAAACAGCCCTTGAATTTGCTTCCATAGGTGTTCCTGGAGGTTCAAATACCCATGTCCAGTTTAACGATAGCGGAATTTTTGGGGGAGATGCAGATTTAACTTGGAATAAAGCAACCGATACTTTCTATGCTAAAGTCTTACAAATTAAAGACCCTTGGGCCGATATTCGATCCTATGGTGCAGATGGTACTGCAGTAAATGATTCAGCAGCTTTAACTTCAGCATTAGCCGCAAGTAAAAATGTTTATGTCCCTCCTGGAACCTGGTTAATAAATGCTACTAAAACAATAAGAACAGGTACTCATCTTTTTGGTGTACCAGGACAATCTATCCTGAAAGCTGCTTCTACCCTATCCAATAGTGCATCGATGTTGGTAAATGAGACCCCTGACACTTTCACCGATGTAGATATTACTATAGAGGGAATTACTTTTGATGGGAATAGCAGCGTTCTAACAGACAGATCAGCTTCCTTATTAGATTTCAATAAAGTTACTAATCTTAGAATTAATCTTTGCACATTTCAAAATGACTCCTACATTGGATTAAATTTTGGTGGTTGTAGGAAGTCAAGTGTAATGAACTCATACTTTACAAACATTGTAAAACCTTCTGGAACTCCTACTGGTCCAAGATTCCACTCATACTCAACAACTAATTGTGAAGATATAAGTTTAATAAATAATATTTTCCATTCTATGGATTCAATTAATTTCTCTCCTATAAGGGGTAGAGTAATTGGTAACCATTTTAGTTCTATGAGAGAAAGCGCTATTTTTATGAGTGCTGGTACTGCTGGTGCCCCCAGAGATGTCTCCATAATTGGTAATGTTATTGATACTACAACGGCTGTGGCAGGCTCGGCTTCTGGTATGGAATTAGCTGGAGATTATCTTACTATCTCAAGCAATGTTGTAAAAAATTGTGCGTCTAATGGTATTGTAATAACTGATGCAAACCATTTTATTATTTCAAACAATAATGTCTACTCCTGCTATGATGGGCTTGGGATACTTGCAATTACCAAAAACATTGCAAACGGGATAGTTACAGGAAATAGAATCTATAATAATACCACTTATGGCATATATATTCAACGAAGTGGTTCCTATACCATCAACTCAATAAATGTTACAGGAAACGATTTAACAAATGCTGGATTATCTGCTATTTGGGGTACTTCTGGGGGAGCAACTTGGGGAACAAATTGTGTAAGAGCTAATAATCTTGGTACTACTACAGAATCCGGCACATTTTGTTCTCACACAACTTTATCAAATGTTGGTAGTCTCACCCATACTGTAATTGATAGTTATTTAAATCAAGCAGTTAAAACAACATCAGATGTAACTCATAATATACTTACTCTAACTAACGCTTTATATCTTACCGATTCTTCTAATATTGTTAAATATAATTCTGATGATAATAGAATCCAATTTCTTATTGATGGTGGTTCTGTAGGTTCATATAAAGATCCTACCAGTGATAACTTTACTGGATTTAGCATGAAGTATAAACCGGCTGGTCAAGCAGCTAAAGGAAACTGGATTGAAATTGGTGCGGCAGATAGTGGCGGATCGGGATATAGAATGTTAAGGGTACCAAATTAACTTAGGAGGAAATTTATGGATGAAGATTCCCAAAACTATGATGTTTTAGGCGGAATAGGAAATGAAGATGATACTCCAAACCCTATCGGAGTCAAGCCGATCACACGAAAGAAACTGAGCGAAATAGTTGTCCTGAAACTTCAAAACGCAGGACTTTCAATTCAGCTCCTTCAGATGCAGGCGGGTCAGGTTATGTCCGAAAGAGATAAGGTTCTTAACGAAGAACTCCAAAGACTCGATTGCAACACCTTAGAATGGAGACTTGATCAAAATACTTGGGAATTTATAAAAAAGGAGGCTTAAATGGCTTACTCATCAAACTGGAATGAAACAGCTCCTCCTGGAACTGAAGCTAGATCTCTCGGAGATGATAGAATCAAAGAATTAAAAACTCAACTTCGAGAGAGATTAGCTACTGAACACTCTTCAATTAATGGAAGTGGAGGAGCTACTTATCTAATGCACGAGTGGGTGGTAGTTTCTAAATCAGCTAACTACGAAGCCACTTTAAACGATCATGTTATTTTAGTTACTACCTCAACGTCTGAAATAACTATAACCCTTCCAAATGCAACAACTTGTGAGGGTAAGCCATATAAAATTAAGAAAGTAGACTCTGGAAATGGTAAAATAATCCTTGATGGGTATAGTACTCAAACCATAGATGGAGATCAAACTTTAGATATAACTCCTCAATATGGATTTGTAGATATAATATCTAATGGAACTAATTGGGTCATAATCTCAACAAACTGCAACTTTGATTGGGATAAAGTTTGGAGCGATGCAGTTCATGATCATAGCTCTGATGCTGAAGGTGGAATTTCTGTAAACTTGAAGTTCTTAGCCACCCCTACTAATAAAGTTAGCTGGACAGATGTTGCTGACTGGACAGATGTAGATATTAGCTCAGACACCGGAGGTGATACAGCTAAAGCTGCTTTGTTAGCTGTTGAGCTCGATTTTGTTGCAACTAATGGTGGTGGATCTTGTGTATTAACTGGACTTTTTAGAAAAAATGGATCTTCTCATACTTCTAGCCTTCCTCGAATTAGTGGTAGAGCCCTCTGGACATCTGGAGTCTATTCACATGAAAACTATTGCTCTGGTATGTTCATAGTTGAATGTGACGGGTCGGAGATATTTGAAGTTAAACTTCAAGCAGATGCTGGAACTCCTTCGTCTACCACATTTAAAGTTGATTTAATAGGATACCTTATATGAGAGCTAAAGATTACCAATCAGGTTATGATATAAAAGAGTTAATCTCAAAAATTAAAACTCCCAAAAACGATTCAATAACTATAGGTCCTCCTATATTAGGCGTTAATTATCGACTAAAACCAAGTGATATAGAAAATAATGAATCTCCTTTTTGCCGTAATGCTAGGATAACTAGAAACTATATCGAACCAAGACCCGGGTTAACTCTTATCTATAATGGTTTCGACTCAAATATTATGTATATTAGAGAATTCATTGTATCAACAGGAGAGTTATACCTAATCATCATAACAGCTAAGTCTCTATATTATTCTCTAAATCTCACAAATTTTTATAGACTTCCTTGGTATTACTCAACAGGAACTGTAACTACTGAAGTATCTTCTCCCACAGTTACTGGTAGTGGAACTAGTTGGTTAGCTAATACTAGAATCGGAGATAAATTCAAATGTGATTTAGACGCCGGATGGAAGACTATCTTAAGCGTGGATTCTAATACTCAAATAACATTGAGTGAAGATTACGGAGTTGATAGGTCTGATGCTAATTATAAAATAGATAGATACTTTGGAGGAGATATAAATAACCAATTCTGGGGATTAACTATAGCTGACTTAGATTACTTTGTTTTCTCCCAAGGTATAGACCCAGTTTTATACATAAACTCAGCTATGTCTCAAATTAGTAGACTAAGTCCTGATTGTGAGGCAGCTACTTTTGGAGCTCTCTTTGCTGATAGACTAATTATAGCAGGAATACCTGATAAGTCGTATAGACTAAAATGGTGTGTTAGGGGTGATTATACTAATTGGACTGGGACTGGAAGCGGATTCAAAGATTGGACTGAAGATTCTCAAGGAATAACTGGATTGAGTGTATTCTCAGGAATCCTTGTTGTTTATAAATCCTACTCCATCTCTCACGTTAACGAGACAGGCAGGGCTGATAATCCTTTTAGTTTCAAAACACGAGTTCCTGGTATAGGGTTATACTATCCTGGAGTATTCTTCAGTATTGGAGACCTAGACGTTATAGGAGGTTCTGATAATTTTTATACTTACGATACCAATAATGTTAAGTCAATAGGCGATAATATTAAAGATAAGTTTCTCAAATTAATTGATCCTAATTACTCTCATGTAGCCCACTCTCTCGTTGCCGAAGAGTTCGGAGAATCTCAACTCTTCTTCCCATCAGCTGACAACTCTTCTCCTAACCTCTGCTGGGTTTATAACTACGAAATGGATATATATAGCGGCGAATGGGATATGGCTGCTACTGCTTCTGGTTATGCCACTCAGCAAACAACTGAATCTTGGAATGATGCTCAGGGAGACTGGGATAGTGATACTGAAATTTGGGACTCAGCTGTAGTATTAGCTAATACTCCTCTTAATATGATAGCTAACGGAGTTAATCTTTACAAACAAGATCCGACAGTTCTTAACGACAACGGAGAGGATTTTATCTTCGAATGGTGGAGTAAGGAATTTATTTCTCAGAGTAACCGAATCGAGGGTGTGAGTGTTTATAGAGTAATTGTAAGTTACTATTGTAACGTAGCCTCAACCCTTAGGTGCTCTCTTTCAGGAAATGGAGGAAAGAGTTTTGAAGATGAAGTCTTAATAACCTTAGAGCACTCCGAGCCATATAAATTGAACTACGCCTTTTTTGATTTTATAAATACTTTCGAAACTCTTATAGTCAGATTCCGATGTATAGATGGAGGTAGATTTCAAATAACTCGAGTTAGAATAGAACCTATACCCTCAGGAGAGATCATACCTTAATGGGATTATTATCTCACGAAATAACTTTACCAGTAGTTCCAGATAAGTTTGAGAAATTTGAGGATTTAGTTGATTATCTAAATGACTTAAACCAAGCTATTAGCAACTCAGTTTCTGAGTTACAAGAAGAATTTAATGGAAAGATAGAGATAGTTAATTTACTAGCCAAAGAACTCTCTATATCTGATACAGGAAGTGCTAATACCGAATTTACTGTTTCTCACAAAATAGGTATAGTTCCTAGTTACTATATCTGGAATATAGACAAAGCAGGAATAGTCTACGACTCAAGGAGGTCCTCATGGACAACGGAGGAGATATATCTGAAGTGCTCAGTAGCGAACGCAGCATTGAAGATACTCATCCCATTTTAGAAAATTACCCTTTACCCAGCAACTGGACTCCTTTAATTTGCTCTTGGGATAACTTAATAATGGTCTGGGAGAAGCTCTCTCAATTCCCGATACTATTTTCTGACGATGTTAGAGGAGATCTTCAAGCTTTTATTAAAGAAATGACAGATAAGAGTTCAGTTATATTTTTAACAGGAGATTATGGAATTTGCGAGATTCGTAACATAGTTCCCTTCCGAGACTGTGATGTTCATCTTGCTTTTTGGGATAGAAGATTTAAAGGAAGAGACCCCGAGTGTAAGCAAGTCCTCAAATGGATTTTTAATACTCTCAAAGTTCATAGAATTACTATATCCATAGTTGGAATAGCTTACTATACAATCAACTTTGTTAAGTCCCTCGGCTTTAAACGAGAAGGTGTAATTAGAGAAAGTTTTCCTTATAGAGGAAAACTCTTAGACGTTCACATATTTGGGATTTTGGAGTCTGAAGCTATGGAGGATAAAAATGGGAAAACAAAAAACTAGTAAAAGTTATAATGCCCCAGGATTTGCAAGCCAAGCAGCACCAGTAGCTGAAAAAGCCAGAGACTGGTTTATGCAAGAGGGTTTTGAAGAATCTCCTTTCTATTCTGATCTCTCTAGAATGTATTCTAATACCCTTGGAAGCATGGGAGATAGGTTTGAGCTTCCTCCTTGGATAAGTCAGACTCTTGAAGAAGCTGCCACTACGGGGCTTAAAACTATGACTCCTTTAGAACAAACTCCTTATTATCAAGCAGTTATGCCTGAGTATCAAAGAAGAATATCTGAAGATATTATCCCTCAGTTTAGGGAGAACTTTGGAGTAACTGGAGGACTAAGATCAAGCGATTATGCTGAGTCAGCTTCAAGAGGAGCTTCTCAAGCTATGGGCGATATGATTATGCAAGCTGCGATGCAAGCTTATCAGGCTGAAGAAGCTGCCAAAGCTCGACAGCTTCAAGGAGCTATGGGAGGGTTACAAGCTACTGGAATTCCTTATGATATAATGCTTAAATCTATCGCAGGAGCAGCAGGATTGTCTCAAGAGCAGTTACCTTACTTAAACGAGGTTCTCCAGTTCCTGGGTCTCTCTGCTGGTCAAATGGGGAAGAGTTCTGGATATGTTTCAGGAGGACAACAGGCTGGACAATCAGCTAATGCTGGAATGGGAGCTGCAGGTCAGGCTTGTTGCTTTATATTCATCGAAGGCGAAGGAGAACTTACTCAAGTTGTTAGAGAATATAGAGATGAGCACTTTGGACATGATAGTTATGTAGCTGATGGTTATAGGGCTATGGCTAAAGTCTTAGTCCCAATTATGAGAAGAAGTAACTTAGTTAAAAACATAATCAAGTATATTATGACTAAACCTTTGACTAAAGTAGCTGAAAACTACTACGAGTTAAATTCTTATGGTTATATATTTAAACCATTAGCTCACTTCTGGACAGGAGTTTGGAGTTTAATTGGAAGAACTAAGGAGGCTATCAATGGGAATTCTCCAAGACATTATACGTTATCAGATTCAAAAACGTAAAGAGCAAGAGCAAAATTTAGCTTCCTATGCTGGCCAAGAAGGATGGGGAGAAGCTGAAAAACAATTTGGGACTAAGAAGATGCTAGACCTTTATCAAGGCCTATTTGGTAAAGGTATGATGCCTCCTCAGAGAACTATTCATGAAGTATCTGGAGATCCAGGACCTTCATATGAGTTTGAAGGTATGGAAGCTCAAGGAATAAAACCTCCTAGCTACACTACATCCCAAAGAACAGAAAGAATTTGGCCTCAACCAAGTTCAGAACAAATGGTGGAGAGAGGAACTAAGGAACAACTAGGTCAACCAGGAGTTCTACAAGGTTTTATTAGGAGTAAACTCGAAGGAGGAACTCCTTGGGAAAGAATACAAGCTAAACTACAACAAAGTAAAGATAAAATGATGGCTATTAAAAGTTTAATAACTAGCGGAATTAGTGTTGTTACTCCCGAAGGAAATCGTCCTATAACTAGTCCTGAAGCTAAGCTTTGGGTTGATGAACTACTTGAAAGAAGAGAACCTCCCTTTGATATTAGTCCTCCAGCTACCGAGGTCAATAAGTTACAACTTCAATTAGCTTTATCACCTTTTTTAGATCCTTTATATGGACAAGATTATGCCACATTATCACAAGGAGATAAACTAATAGCAAATAAAGCTTTTGCTCTTGGACTTGCTCAAATATATGAAGGTAAATTTCAACCAGCTCAATTTAAAGCCGAGCCTCAAGGGCCTCCAGAAACTAGAACAACCCCTGACCCTTTAGATCCTAATAATAAAGAACTAGTTCAAACTTACGATAAAACAGGAAAGTTACTCAGCTCTGTATCTAGAACTAGATTTAAAGATGAAAGCTCTACTGCCAGATCTTTTACCCAAAAGCAATACGAAGATCAAATTGATGGAGAGTTGAGTAAAATTTTTCTTGACGAAGCTGAAGCTAACTATAAAAAAATGCTTCAATCTAAAAATATACCTGTAGATAAAATGGACACACTTAGAGACTTAATGTTAGTTATGGGCGGAAAAGACCCAATGAATGCTCAGAGGATTTATGCAGATACTATTTACAAGTATCTACCCCCCGAACAAAAGAAGCGCTTCGACAGAATTAGAGAGCAAGCTTCTAAAAAATGGACTTCAGGTCAAGTCCAGTATGTTCCTAGTATAATGAGAGAAATCCTCGAGACTGAGGAAACTTTAAAAGCCCCTTCAGCTAAGCCTCCTACGATGAAAGATTTTATTGAAGGAGCTAGACAAAAACCAAGTGAGACTGGTAAACCTCTTCCTAAAACTTACTTTATACCCAAGGGAGATAAAGATAAAATTATTAAACTCATAAAACAAACCAGACTCTCAGGTAGTTCTGCTGCTGATGTTAGAAAAATTCTAACCGACATGGGGTTTGAAACTGCTGAATTTGAGGAGTATCTCAAATGAGAGATATAGAAGCTGAATTTAAAAAAAGACTTGCTGAACAGAAATTAAAAAAAGAGCTAGAAAATATAACTAGAACAGAAAAATTAGCTGAGGAGCCTTCTGAGCAAGCCCAATTTCCCTCCTTGCTATCCCCATCCCAGTCGGTTCCTCAGCCCCAATATTTAAGAGAAGAACCCTCAGGAGGCTTATTTGGGCTTCTCGGTAAATTTGGAGTTAAAGAAAAAACTCCTACACCTACTCGTAGACAAGAAGGAGCTCTTCCTTCTATTGGAGAAATTTATTTAGTAGGAAGTGACCCAAGAAAAAGCTTACCAAGAAATATCCTTGAACTAATGCTTGATCCTACTGAAGTAGCAATGAATGTGTTAACTGGAGGTGTTATAGGAGCTATTAAAGGTGGAGGTAAAGAAATAACAAAAGAAGCTTTAAGATGGGGAAGTTATGGAGGTAGAGACTTATATAAAGGTCTTAAAGAAGGATCAATAGCATTTAAAGAAGCTCTCGGAGCTAAGGCTAAAGAAACTCTAATTCCTGCAGAAAGAGCTATGCCAATAACTGCTGAAGAAACAAGTAAACTAATGTCAATAGCTCCTGGAACTAAAGTTGCAGCCGAAACTGCCCAAGAAACTGTTGAGAAGCTTAATAAACTCGATCCTAAATACAAAGCCCCTTGGGGAGGACGCTTTGAGCCACGTGAGTTTGATCGCTTAAGCGATGCTGAGAGAAGACAAATCATACTCGATAGAGCCAAAGAACTAACACCCAAGACTGAGAAAGAAGTCTTAGGATATACCGAGAAACTACAAAAACAACTCCAGCGTCCTCAGGAAACTATAACTGGGACTAAATCTTGGTATGAGCTAGAATATTCCAAACTTCAAAAAGATAACTCCCAGTTATTATCTAAAGCTAACTCTGACTTAATAACTCCAGATGATAAACTAAGATCTACCAAGCTCACAAAACTCGGAGAATCTGACCTCAACACAGCTTCTATAAACAAAACTCTTGAATCCCAAGAATTCGATATTGTTAAGTTATCTCAAAAACTAAAGAATAAGGGCTTCTTAGACCCTAACTTCCCTGATACTAAGGACTTTAGACGAGCTTACAGATTCCTCCAACTCCCAAGCGATATAAGTAAATCCTTCCCTAAATTCAAGCCCATATACGAAACCGCTAGAGAGTTCGAAGCTAACAAAGGAGCTCTTATCCAAAAATATTATGAAACTACCAAATCCTACTTCGACCTCATATCTCCTGCTGATAGAGCAGCTGTTGATAAAGCTCTTTCCCTCGGAGATAAACTAAAAGCAACTCTTGATGATTCTATATTAACCAAGCTTAATATGACCCCTAAGCAAATAGGAGCCTATAAAGACATAAGAAGGGGCTTATCTATGGTTAAAGACGATTTAGCCCAATCTATGCAAAAAATAGGTGTTCCTCAAGATAAAATTGATGAGTTCGTTAGAGGAATCGAAGGGTATGTTCCTCATAAGTGGTATGGCAAGTATGGGGTTATAGTTCAAGAAAAACATTTGACTTGGCCCACCGTTCAAGGTGAGCGTGTAACGGGGCTTCCTAAGGAGAGATCTAAAACTATTTATCTTTCAGCCTTTGAAAATGAGAAGAGAGCTAAAGCTGAAGTAATTAGATTGCAAGAACTCTATCCTGATAAGATAGTTAAACAAATTAAACGAGACGTAATTCCAGAGTATGCTAAAGAAGACATTGCTCCTTATGCTATAGAGTCCCTTATAGATAGAGCAGTAAATAGAGCCAAAATAGACCCAGACCTAGCCCACGGTTTAGCTCAGACTCTCCATAATATGAACTTATCTAAAGGTATGGGAGCTCACTTCATCCGCCGTAAGTGGACACCTGGATATATTGAGAACTTCGAACGCCCTTTGGCTGAGTACTTCACCGGTATGTCTAGTTACTTATCCAAAATAGACGCCCTTCATAATTTCTCTGCGGGGTATAAAGCTATCGACAAAACAGCACAACCGAGCTTAAGAAAATATGCCTCTGAATATATAGATTCTATCTTCGATCCTAAAATGAGCTCCACGGTTACTGCTATTAAAACTCTCTTATTCCACTATCACTTAGGTCTTAATCTCAAAAGTGCTTTAGTTAATAGCTCTCAAAATTTTATCTCTGGCTACCCCACTCTTAGTAAATATACCAATAATGCTCTCCCTAAAATGATCAAAGCTATGTTCGACACAGCTACTAAGAACTTATCTCCTGACGAAGTTGAAATGCTAAGGTATGCTTATCAAAATAGGTTACTCGAGTCTAGATTATTACCTGAAGTTACCGGCGTCAAAGATCCCTTCCTTAGATCTATGCAAACTCCTGTTGGTAAGAAACTAATGGATGCTTCAGATATCTCGAGCTACATGTTTGATTATGTTGAGTCCAACATAAATAGGACTTCTCATTATTTAGCAAGCTATAGAGCCCTCAGAGATAAAGGTAGAGGAGGAGCTCCTGGAAGTACTCCTGAATTAGCTAAACAAGCAGCTGATATGATGCTAGAAGCTCACTATGTCTATGGCCCCGCTGATCGTCCAGTAGCTGCCCGTGGGTGGATATCTCCTATTATGACTTTTAGACTATTCGGGCTTAACTACGCCACCATGCTAAAGAATTTTGCTAAAGAAGGCGAATACGGAGCTCTTGCTCGTTCTTTGGGAGCTATAACCGCTATAGCAGGAGCCGCTGGGTGGCCAGGAGCAGAAGTCCTCGAAGATGTCTATATGCACTTTACTGGAGACTCAATTAAGGAACAAACTCGAAATTATTTAAAAGGAATTACCACCTCTATATTCCCCTCAGAATGGAGCGACAGGTTTGCGTTGGCAGCTACTGACGGATGGCCGGCTGTAGGAGGCTTAAATTTTAGTGGCAGTATTGGAATGGGAGATATTATTCCTATGGATTTAACTGGTGCTCTAGGAGTCCTAGCAGGTCGCTCAGAGGGGTTAGCTAAAGCTTACAAACTAGCCACCCTTGGAGATCTTCCTAGAGCCTCTGAAAATATTCTTCCTCAAGCTATAAGCTCTCCTCTAACAGCCCTACGAGCCCATAAAGGGTTAACTACCACAACAGGTCAAGAAGTCATAGATCCTAAGACACTTTCTCAGGTTAAACTCAGCCTCCCAGGAGCTATCCTTCGAGGCGTAGGCATCCAACCTACAGAGTATACTGAAGCTCAAAGAAGATTACAACTTACTAATGTTAGAAGAGAGCGTGCCAAAGAAATAGGACTCTCTAAAGCTGAGAAAGCTGCTTATATGATAAATACTGGGGATATAGGAAAAGGAGTAAAGATCCTAACTGAACTTGGAACTACTGACCCCTACGCTTTTATGTGGGCTAGAAATGCTCTTCCTAACTTTATAGGTCCTAAAGTTAGTCCTGTTATTCAAGATTATATTCAAAGAACTCTCTACGACTCGGGGAAATTTCCTAATATGCCTTAAGAGATTAATATGGCTACTTTATTTGAACAACCAGAGAGCGCTAATTTATTAGGTAATATACTTAAATCTATAATTGAGACTAAACCTGAGGAAGTTCCTCGATATGGTGGCTACTCAGGAGCACCAGATTACTTTGTTCAATCAGATCCATTCTTAGATCCCCAACTCTTAGTTGGTGTTCTCAAAGCAGTTACAGCTATACCCTTAGCTTTAACTAAACACGAATTTGGTAAACAAGTAACAAAGTTTCTTGGAAAACAAGAAGGTGAAATATCTAAAAGAGGAGGAAGAAAGTTAATTAGTGGTATAGGAGGAGTTAAAGATACTAAATCTATACCTAGAGCTGAAAGAGGATGGGAGGATGAAAAAGGTATTAAAGCAGCCCTTCAATCAAAGTATGAGCCAAGAACATACAGTAAAAAATCTACAATGTATCTAACCAAAAAGGGTGATCCTTATTCAGCTGGGCATGAATTAGGAGAGGAGATGTTTTTTCTTGTGAATAAAAGAGATAAAGAATTAGCAGAGAAGGTTTTTCATAAGTTTGATAAATCAAACCCTGAAAGCATTAAAATGTTAGAAAATTACTTTGATAGCCCTATATATACTACAAGAGAACTATTTTCTCATGGATATTCTGCTTACTTACATAATGATCCTATTTTTAAAGATTTACCTATTTTTTTACAATATCTAATAAAAAAGTATCATAAGTTATCCAATTAAGTCCTCTTATAATAACTCCTCATAGGATCCTTTCCACTTAGCTTATCTATTACCCAAAGCATAAATACAATGAGGCTAAAAATAAAAACTATCCAAGCCATAGATGTTATAAGCCATTTAATAAAGTACTCCATATCTTTCTCCTCTCCTCTTAAAACTCATCTCCTTCGCTCTCCAATAAGGACAGTCTCTCGGAGACAAACAAAAACTCGGAGTTGAAAATTTACAAAATGTCTTCTTCAACTCACACCAAGTTCTAGCCCTCTTCATCTGTTGGCTTATTAACTTTTCTCTCATATCTCACCCTTTTTACACTACTTATATTAAAATGATACTTTAACGCCAGCTCCTTAAGCGGCGTGGTATAAAGCTCTTTCTCACTTATCTCCCAAAGCTTCCCCTTCCTCAAACTCCCATCTATCCTCCTCCCATAAGTTCCTCTTCCTCTCAAGCTAACTCCCAACTTATGTAGTCTCTGAACTATATGAGTCGAACTAACTTTGAGCTTCTCACTTATTTGATTCGAAGTCAAACCCGAGATATAATATAACCTCAAAATACTCTCAGCCCCATCTTTACAACATAACTTAGAACACCTAGGTCTGCCAGGAGTTCCCATTTGTCCTCCGTTTGTGGATGTTATTATAACATTTTTTCATATGTCCCAACATCACGAGGATCACATATAAACGGTTTTTTCTGAAAATACATATCCCAATATGGACATCATTAAAATAATCGTTCCTGACGCATCAAGTGAATGGATCATTATGGATTCAACATATCAATTTGATACTTTGACTCCATAATCATCCACAATATCACCTTCCAACCTCCTTAGCCAACACATAGATTTTCTTCCCACTCTTAGTAACCTTAATCCTCACCTTCCCCGTCTCAACCAGCAACTCAATAACCTTATTAAACCCTTCCTTATCCCCTACCCAGTACCAACTCTTATTCATCAACCTCGAATGTTCTATCTCTCCCCCTTCCTCAACTATATATCTATAAATCCTCTCATATCCCTTAGCTCCCACACTATCTCCAATCCCACAATAGGCTAAACTCATATAACCTTTAACTTTATCCAGCACTATTATCGCCTCTTTTAATCTCTCCACACTTATAACATCCGAGTTAAACAGATCTCCATATGAAGCCGATAGTAGCATGGCTATCTTAATCAAATGATCATGCTCTCGTTCATAAAAACTAGCAAACCTCTCATCCTTAACCTCGTCCCTATCTAAGTACCAACTATCATAAAAGTTTATAGCCTCAGGAGTAAAATATAATTCCCTCTTAACTTCTCTTAATTTAACTAAGAACTCAATCAAATCATTTTCTAACTTCTTCTTCTGATCTAGCTTCTTCTTATCTATTCTTAGTCCAGGCTCCCTCCTAGGAGTCTTATCTTGACAAACTATAATTATCCTCGCTAAGAACCCCGAATTCATAACTGATGTTGGCAACTCAGAAAACCAAGCTGGTATAGTCCCCCCTATGATATTCAAGCAAACATTATACAAATTATCTGTCCCTTGTGAGGCCGTCGAATATTCCCACTTATCTGGCGCATCATATAGTCTAGTAAGCAAAGCAAACAATCCTGTTAAAATAGCCTCTTTCCCTAAAAATACTTCTAACTCCTCGCTCCATATAGTTAGCTTACTCTCCCCCTCAGCTCTTCCCTCAACTACAATTATCTGATCAGCCAAAGCCTGAGTTAAAGCCCTCTTAGTTATCGCCTCTACATATACCTTAACTCCTGTTTCCCTTAGTATCCTATAAGCCATCCCCAGAGCCCCTCCCTTTCTACACTTACCCGAAGGAGCCACAAGTATCATATAAATATTAGGAAATAACTTCGCATTAGGATCGTAGGACTTTCTAACAAAAACATTCCTCCCAAGCACCGAAGCAATAACTCCTAAGCCACTCCAATAATGAAACAGCTCTGGCGACTCTTGGTCTTTAGTATACTCAAGATAGTTATTTATCCAACTGAATCCCCTCTTCATCTGCCCTCCTATATAGCACCCTCTTTCTTATAGCTTCTGCATCGTAGTCAACTAAATCACAATACCACTCAAACGAACCAAATGAGTTCTTCTTAGACTCCAACCAAGTTCTAGCCCTATCCTTCTTGATATTTAACCTATTCCTTACACATCTATCCTTAGTATTCTCCAACTTAATATTCAAGTCCTCAACCGCATTAAGTATTATAGCATCCAATAATCTCTTCTCTCCACAATCTATCACTTAACTTCCTCCATCTCCCCCCAAGACTTTCCCCTCTTAACCTCAACTGGTATTCTAATTAAGTCCCCTCCACAGATAAAAGGAAGTTCGAAATTCTCTTTAATCAACTTAACTCCCCACTCTAAATCATTCTCTCTTAATTGCCACAACAAACTATCATGCCCTTGATGTAATAACTGAATCCTTGGTTCTCCCATATAAAATATCTGGATCATACTCCTATTAACGTCATCTACTAAATCACTCTGCCCCAAAAATGCAACAGCTTCTCTACCTAAAGCTCCTATCTTCACACTCCCATCTTTCTCATACTCAGCTCTCTCAAAGAACATTCTTCTTCTCCCAAAAGAATTAATCAGTCTTCTGGTCTTGTAAACTTCTCTTATAACCCTATCTTGCCATAACTTAATCTTAGGATACGTTCTAAAATATTTTTCTCTAGCTTCATCATCTTCTGTTATTACTTTTTTAGCTTTAACCGCCCCTAATAAATAATTCCACCCATGAGTTCTCGACTTAGCGTACTTTCTATCTTTACCTAAATTCTTAGCATTAAACTCATGAACGTCTTCTCCTCTTTTAAAAGCTTCTTTTAACTTTTCTTCTCCAGCTAACCAAGCTACTATCATCGCCTCCCCTTGTTTCTTATCTGCTTCTACTAATACCATCCCCTCATCCGCCACAAACATTTTTCTAACACTCTCTGGAATATTCTGAAGATGAGTCCCTTTTCCTGTCTCGTCCTCGTGAGAGCTTAGCCTCCCAGTTTCAACTAAACTAAACGAAGTATAAACCCTCCCATCCTCTACTTCTCCCTCCACGAAGCTTGATAGCAAAGTCTCTATATGTCTTAGCTCTATTATATTATCTAATATCTCAACTCCCATTAGCTCCCTCCTCAAACCCCTCAATGTAAGTATCCTCATATTCCAAGCTATCTGCCCTTATATACCAACATTTATCTTCTGTAACTATACTTAATCCACCTTCTTCACCAAACTTATGTATATGCACCTCAGCCTTATCTGGGATCTTTCTAAGTAACTTTCTCAGCTTACCAACTCTAATCATATCTTGTTCTTCAACTTAATCAATGCTTCCTTACCTGTCGTCAAAGTGCCTGTCTTCCTATTATATTGCTTAGGCAACTTCAAATCCTCATAAAGTAACTTAGCCAGCTGCTTAGGAGACCTCACATTTACTCCTTTAAAGCTCCTTTCTAATTCCTCTTTCCTTTGAGTTAACTCCTTCTTAATCTCTTCTCTCCTCTCCAAATCCACTCTAATCCCCCTCATTTGTAACTTAAGCAAAACAGGGAGCAACTTCATAACATAACCAAAAAAGAAATCCTCCATTTTAAGTTGCTTCAACTCCTCCTCCAACCTTAACATAACCTCAAACGTAACTGCAGAGTCCTTCGCATTATAGCTCCAAAGCTGCCTCGTAATACTCACATCCTTCCAATACTTTCTCTCATCCTTGTAATAAGGCTCCTTTGTATATATCGAAGCCAACATATCCAAGCCCTTAGGAATCTCCGCATAGCAGGTCTGATGAGCCCACATAGTATCCATATACACCTCAAAATACCCCACTCTAGGCACCAACCACATCATATCAAACAAGGCATTCTGAGCCACAAACAGCTTCTTACTCTGAAACAACTCCTCCAACCATCCCCAAACCAGCATCTCCTCCCCTTCAGACCAATAACTCTTATATCCATTTCTAAAAGGAATTGAAATAGCCCAATCAGGACTGGAACTAAAGCTCACACAACTCATATTCCCATCTTTATCCACCTCGATATCGAAGGCTATTTTCTCCCTCTTATCCTTAATAAGATGCCTAATTATATCCTGAGTCTCAATTAAACTCGGCTCTATCATCAAGTTTCTAACAGGAACCTTAATCAAAGGACTCTCCATCTCAGATCTTACCTTCTTAACATCCAACGATAATAAGGGTCTCCATTTATATTGTCTAAGTATCGCCGCTGGATGAATCGAAGGAATCACCTTAAGCCCCTCAATCATTGAGCTCTCTAGAATAGAGCCCCTCCATTTCATTATTCCCTTTTCCTTACACAGCGTCTCTAACGGCAAACTTCCGAGGGCCAAAACTAAATTGGGCCTAACTTTCTCCAACTCATTTCGGAGGGCAGGGAGAAAGTCAGAGATCATTAGGCCCAATTCTTTAAGTCTCAATATTTTATCCTGAGGAGGTTTAACTTTAACAACATTAGTAACATAAGCCTCCTCCCTTACCACCCCAGCCTGTTTAAGCACCGAATCCAAAAGCATCCCAGCCCCTCCTACGAAGGGCCTCTTTTGTCTCTCTTCCTCAGCCCCAAGAGCTTCTCCTACTATCATCAGCTTAGCCCCTTTAGGACCTTCTCCTTCCACATAAGTTAGTCTCTTACTTAAACAGACATCTTTAATACTCATAGTTATTCCTCTCCTTCTTCTTCTTCCTCTTCCTCTTCTACTTCCCCTCTCCCTCCACACTCCTCACATTCTACCTCTATCTCACTCCCACACTTATCACACTCCTCAGTATAATACCCCTCCCCCTCACAGTTAGTACACTTCTTACTCATCTCTCTCACCTCCCTCCTTATAAATCCTCGACTTAATCAAAGTCACATAATCCTTTATCTTCTCTATCAACACCGCCCTCCGTTGTCTCTTAAGTGCAGCTACTCCCGTAGTCCCACTCCCGGCAAAAGGATCTAACACCAACTCCCCAGGCAAACTCGATTGCTCTATAAACTCTTCTAACAACTCCACTGACGCCTCCGCTGGGTGCTTCTTCCCCTCAGGGACTGGATAACTAAAGACATTCCCATTCTCTGTCCCCATTTTAAGTGCTCTTCTCCCTTTAGAACAAAAGAAAATAGGCTGATACCTAGGTTGATATCTAAACCTAGCATCCACAGTAAATCCTCCTTTATTCTTAACCCAAACCAGTGGTATAGGATCCACATAGTCGAAGCTCTTTCTCAACTCCTCATAATACCACCCTATTGTATGAGCCTTAACAGGAAAGAACATATAGAAATGAGTATTAACCCTGAGCAACCTAGCCACCTCCACAATAGAGGCCTGATACAACTTAAACATCTCATCCTCTTTATCATCATACTTATCATAGCTCGAATCAAAGGTCATATTATCTAATCCTACACCAAAAGGAGGATCACTAATACAAAGATCAAAACTCTCTGAGCTCATATTCTTCATAACCTCCAAGCAATCTCCTTCTATCACCTTTATAAGCTCTTCTCTCCTCTCTAACTTAAACTCCTTCTCAGCCTTCCTCACGAACTCCTCTCTTATCATCCTTCCTTTCTCATTCCTTAGCATCTTCAACGCATCTGATTTATTTTTACACTTCTCTAACTCTGGCATAACCTCAAGGGCCTTAGCAAGCAGTATATCTCTCTTAGTTACTACAGCTGGCTCTCCTATAGCCTGAGCCGTATCCTCCAAGCTCCACCCCTCAGGATTAAACCTATCCGCATAACCATAAATTCGCCTTTTTAAAATATCTAACTCAAGCTTATATTTAACTTCTTCTTGCCATTCAAGCTGTTTCCTGCAAATGTTTTCTTCTAATTCTATCTCTCTCTTTTCATATTCATTTAAGTTATCTTTTAGCTTAAACTCTATTTCTTCAAGCTTCAACAACTTGTGGCATTCTATCCTCCTCCCACCAGATACAAGAATATTTTTTTCATCTAATATTATAGGATGAAGTAAGCCATATTTTTTTATGGAATAGGCTAGATCATCTATACTTCCGATATGTCTTCTTTTACCTCTATCTTCGGGAATTATTATTTTAGCTATCTCGATCATAGGCATAATATTTTTCCTCAACTCTCATTTTATAATCAGGACTAAATATAAAAAAGAGAGAGGAACTAACTCAGTCCCTCTCTCTCCCAACTTATGCGTTAGAAGCCCTTCTAGCTTTGATAAAAGCAATCAAATCATCTTCTGTTAAATCCCCAGCCTGAAGAGCCTCCTTAACCGCCTTTTGAGTCCCCTTAGGAAAGATACTCGGCTTTCCTTTGTGCTCCTTATACCCAGCTCTTGCAGCTATCTTCATCTGATTCCTCACATAAGTAAGGGCCTTCTCCGCTCCAGGAATCACATCTAACTCTCCAAACTCTGTAGGTAGCTCCAACTCAAACTCCGCCACCAGTTCCCCCTTAGCATCCTTTGCTGTTACTTTTACAACTTCGCTCATTAGAATTACCTCCTTTTATTTAATATTTGACTAAAACTTTCCCCAGAGCTATTACACTTCTCACACTCTGGACTCCAGTCTCTTCTAAACATCTGACCCTTCCACATACGGAGCTGCCAGACCATACCACAACACCTCCATTCCATAAAGTGAGGAAACTTAGCTCCTCCTATTCCTCTTTTTAACTCACTAATCATACTGCACTCACCGCATCAATGTTGGTGTACTTCCTCCCAGCATCCGTAACTCCTACACTGAGTGAAAGTTTAACCAACTTTCCAATAGCCTCGTCAGGATTAACACTTTTTCCTGCCCTGCTAACTCTAGCAGCTTCCAAAAATCCCTTGAGCACATATTTTCCTCTTCCTATAGTAGGAGTCCTATAAATCAAGGTCTTCCCACTATACTTAACGTTCTCAATTATGGTAAGCTGCCACTCAATCTGAGGAGTCCCCTTGTTCTTAGAAACTGATGTGTCCCAACTCGTAATTTGAGCCTTAACACTCTCAGCCTCAATCACAGGAAACATCTCCTCCCTTCTTCTCTCTTCTTCTTGATCATACTCTTCCCATGATTCATCCATCTCAATTAGTGCCATTATCTTTCTCACCTCCTTTCAAATATTCATCCTTGAAATTAAGTTGGTAAACTCAGCCATTTCAGGATATTTCTTGAGCATATCAAGAGCCTGATTGACCTTGGCTAATTCATGCTCAAACTCCGCCTTTGCCCTTAATAGCTTCTCCTCAAGGGAAGGCCTTCCTTTTCCAAGAACTTCTCCAATAGCCGTTTCTCTTCCAGCATCATAAATTGGCACCTTTCTCACCTCCTTTCTCCACGAGAATTTTCTCACTAACTCTTAATTTCACCACCTCCTCCCATCCCTCATAAAGGGAGCAAGCTAAAGGAATTAGACCCTCTTCAGTTACCTCAACTATCCACTCAGAGCTTCCCCCTCCATAAGGATATTCTCCTACATAAGTAACTCCAACTTTATAAAACTCATCAACTAACTGACTCACCCAATTAATTAAAGCTAACTTACCTTCGAGTAATATTACTTTATTTTTATCTCTTACTAAAATTATTTCACTCATTCCTTACCTAGTGGGTTCGTTCATTTTAGATAATGAATGAATTAGGTGTATTAAATAGAAAAATATGCTATGCAGCACCCCATCATTTCCTCTTTCCCATTCTTCCGCATGGTGCATACCATCCGGCCCTGTCCACTCGATTTTTAGGTTTGTCTCCATCTCATCCTCTTTTTCTAACCTATCAATCAACTGGTGAAATTTGACCCCTAATCCGTAGGTAGCACCCATATGTCCAAATTCTTTTTCAAACTCATCTATTAGGCCATGGCTCGCAATAACCCTAATAAAGGCTGCACAGGCTTCACGCATTTCCTTCATTATGGCAATATCTGTTTTCTTCATCTCATTCTCCTTTACCTGTCATTCACATCCTTGTGCTTTAACTATATCCATATGTTCAGCACAAATTTTGTGCATTCGGCAGATGTGGCCTTCAACATTCTTTAACGTAACCTTATTTCCCCAAAGTTTTCTGCCACACCACCAACAAAGCAGAATCTTCGTTCTTCTCATCTCATTCTCCTTTCACACCATCTTTATTTTAAATAAAAGGTTTTCCATTGAGACATGTTAAAAAAGTTAGAATAATATTCCTTACTATCAAAAATTAATTTCCAATCTTTCCACTTTATAGTACCATTTATGTTAATCCTGTACGCTTTTACTTTAAACGTTTTAGCCCCCAACTCCCTTGCTAATTGCAAGGTAAACGGGAAACATTTTAGTTTATTATCATCTAATATCTTAAACCCATGTTCCAATATCTCTACTACCTCATTCTTGCTTTTTTCTTTGCCCATAATCATCTTTAATCTTCCTGAATGTATAAAACTGTGGCAGTAGTGGCAAAGTGGTTCGATAGATTCTATTTTGCAAACTCCAGTTTTATAATCTATTTTCCAGTATTCGTGAGCCTCTAACCATTGATACTTCTTTGCTTCAGTTTTGTGTATGCTACAAGCTATACAATGATAATCAGTCGAAGCATAAACTTCTTTTCTTTTTTCATCCCACCAAACATCCCCCATAATTGTTCTCGGTGATATACCATGTAAAGGTTTTGGTATATTAGGATGGGTTAAAATTTCTGGTTTTAGTTTTAACATTCCATCCTCCTTTGTGGCTCAGGCTTTCATTATGGATGAAGAGGAGTTCAAACACCTAAGACTACGGCCTGAGCCACATTTTATGCTGTGTTATGTTGCCCTTCTATTCCAAGCCTTAATTGCTTCATCCTTCGTATAATAGGTTAAACAAGATGTGCAATCAGATTTTGTGCAATTAATGAACCAAATATCATTGTCTATTTTAATGCTGTGAATTTTTCTGAGTATTGGTTTGCCGCCACAGAATGGGCAACATAATAATTCATTCGTCTTTTTCATAATTCACCTCTATTATAACGGCAGGTGCAGGATGTACCGTGAGTAAATCCCTGCTTGTGACACGCCTTTATCGCCTCACGGTTAGGTACCCACCTTGTTGTTATAATTGTTCTACGCTACGGATTTTGGATTTAAAATCACCCTGTATAATGGTATGTAATTTGAATGTAGCTCTTTCCTCACTTTCACCATAAATTATTACGTCAAATATTTCAGACGGATGCCTTGATACGATGAAAATAAATTTGAATAGATTCTTTTTCATAATTTTTCCTCTTCTTTCGATTGTCTGGTTTTACCTCTCCATGCAATGAAGGCGCAAAGACTCCAATCTTCGACTCCGTATTCAGTTTGTCTGGCTAACACCTCAAGAACTTCCAGACGAACCTTTGCGGATGGAAACCTTATTTGTTTCAAGGCTTTGGATACATCTTCAGGAGTTATATAGGTTCTTCCATGTTTTTCTGTCTGCACATACAAGGAACCATTCTACATTCCTTGCATGGCAGAATATCTCTAACAACTTCTTCATCCAAATACGCCTCAAAATCTCTGTCTATTGCCTCATCTGCATATTCTCCCATCTCATCCTCCTTTATTTAAGAGTGGATGGTCAATAGTAGCAACGTTGCAGTTGTTCATACTGGCATTATCGCTTTATTGACCATCCACTCACTTCCCCCGTAACTAAAATCCCACTGCAGTTAATTTTGTATTCCACTCAATACAGTCGCCATCCTCAAACGATAATCGCCCTTGTGGGCATTCATTGGCTATTTGGTCAGCTACCTTGATTAATAAGGTCGCAACGCTATCGAGACTTAAGACCTCTGCTTCAATGGATACTGTAAACTTCATAGCATTCATCTCATTTCACCTCCCCCAAATCACGTAATAGATAGTCCACAATATCAGATGATGTTATCACTTAGTTGAAAAGTTGCAATTTGAAACAGTACAATTTTTAACTTCATATGATCCCGCAAGCATTTCCAAAGCTTTCTTTTTTATATCGTCTCCCCCTGGAGAATTTATGATTTGCAATATTGCCTTTGTTAAATCTGGAAGAACCTTTTTTACTTGGTCTACATCTGCTCCAATATGAATCGCAGTCCTTTTATTATTTGGCATATATTTAACCTCCTTAGAATTAGAATTGTGATAACAAGCAGCCATATTCTATGACATGCGGTAACACGTGAGACATTGACCGCCCACTTACTTCCCCCAAATCACATAGTATATCGTCCACAATATCAGAACTACTATCAGTCCCAAGACTACATCCTTAACCGTTGCTACTTCTTGTAATCCTGTCTCAGCTATCACTTCAACTCCACCCCACAAGTCTTAGCATACCCCACAAAATTCGCCTCTACCTCTATAGCTATCTTCTCATCATTATAAAGCCTCGACTTCGCATAATACATCCCATCATTCTTCACAAGCCACATAGCTTTCCACTTTCCATCCTTTGAGTCCTGTTTCTCCCTTGAGTTATACACCTCATCAAACCAAAGAGGAAACTTATCTTGTAACTGCCCTCTCGCATAAGGTACTCTCCAAAGCTGACCAGTTAACTCACTCTTAGTAACATCCTCATGACATATAACCACAAGATGCCTCCCTGTTCCAAGCACCTTCATCAACTCATTCTGCACCAGCATTTTCTCCTTATTATAATCCGGCAGAGTTATCCCCTCATCCTTCCCTCCTCGTATTTGGTGAGCATTAAGAAACGCTATATGAGCTAAGCATAAATCAGCTATCGTAGTTAAAGTATCCCACACTAGTACCCTATATTCAGGATGAGCTATAAAATACTCATTCGCCTTCTTCACCTTTTCCCATCCCTCTGGTATAGTTCCTTTCTCCAGCCTATCAGGAGGAATCTCAATATAATCTATTCCCTCTACTCCCCTATTAACTAATTCCCCTTGATCCGTATCTACCACTAATATCGGCTTAGGCAACGTCCTTAGAGCCCACGTCTTTCGAGTCCCCGTAGGCCCATAAATACACGCCTTAAACTGATACCCTTTCTCCAAATTAATCTCGCTCGTCTTTTTTATCTCTATCTCTCCCATCCAAGTTCTCCTCTCTTTTATTTAACTTACTCGCATAAAGATCAAACAGCACTCCATTCAGCGCATTAATAATATCCTTAATCCCCACACTCTCCCCATATTGCATTATGTACTTAACCAAACAATTTCTCATCTCATGATAGTGCATAAGCTACCCTCCTTATTTCTTCATACATACCCAATAACTAGATGTAGACTCCTTGAGAACTGGAATACATCCTTCTATTGGCTCTGAGGGAGACACCTTAATCATTATATTTCTATAATAACTCTTAAAATAAAACTCTAACTTACTCGAAAATCCTTCCATCTCTTTGGTAAAGTTTTCCAGTTCTGTACCAAGCTTAGTAAGCAAAATACCTATAAATGCCCTTGCCTCATCAACCGAGTTGAAACTGATCTCAAACGAGCTGCTGTTAGTATATATCGCTGGTCTGTCATCTCCAAAGGTCTCATCAATAACCTTTGCAATCTCTACCCTCGTATGAAGATCTCTCCTCAAATTCATAATCTGTTCTTCTCTCCACTTTATAGTATCTTCAAAATCTTTTTCAACAGTCTCCACTAATGTTTCCATACCATTTCCCTCCTTTTTTATTTTATTCCTCCCAACTCTTCCACTTATCCTTCTTATAAAACGTAGCTGCCATACTCTCGAAAGTCTCCTCATTCGACTTACAAAGTGGCAAATACTCACACCCATGAAAACTTGGACAACTGTGAGTCCTCTTAGCCCAATATCCCTCTCTCTCACTCTCCAATATCCTCCTAGCCGTTTTTAAAACTCCTTTTTTAAACTCCTCAAAGTCCTCTTCATTAAACTTAACATTATCCCTCACCAACTCCACTCTCTCCCCTCCTACCTCAACTTTCTTCCTCACCTTAGTCCCTATAAGGTCTAAAAAAAATGTAGGATTAACTCCCATGAGTTCTTTAACCCCTAGAGCATATCCTACAAATTGATTATTGGGCTTAACTATCGTAAACTGACTTCCCACATACTTACTCGTCTTCCAATCTACCAAGCATATCTCCGAGTCCCACTCCCCAATCCTATCAATTCTCATCTTATAAACTACCTCTAACTCCCCCTCTGAAATAACCACAGAGTGTCCTATCTCTAACTTCAACGTCTTAATATAATCCTCCCTCCAACGCTTGAAGTACTCATCTAAAATAATTATCCCATTCCCAGGACTCCTCTCGTCATCCTTCTCATCAAACCATTTGGCATACTCCTCAGCAAAAGCCCTCAAACATTCATCTCTTGATTTCCCTAAATAAAACGCCTCCACCCCTTTATGTATCGCTATCCCAAAATAAGGAGCCATACTCTGGGGCTCAAGAGGAACCAAATCCAAAACGTGCCTTAAGTAGTACTTCCTCTCACACGAATCGAAGCATACTCTACTCGTGTTATCTAACTCCAACATACTTATATTCCCTCCTCTCTCAACACTCTAGCATCTTCCTTTTCCCCCTGAGTTTCCAACTTCTTCCCATAATACTTAATCGCCTGCGAGATCAAAAAAGTCATATCTCCTCTATGAAGACAAAACTTCTTCAACCTTTGCAGATCCTCTTCCTCCACCTTAATATGTATATCACGACTAGCCATTTAACTTATCACCTCCTTTCTTTCTTCTTCCTCCTTTAAAGGCACCCCACACCTAGACACCTTCGGCCTATATCCACACCTAGAACAAACTATCTTCCCCTTCTTCCAATCTTCCCAAAGTTTCCAAACCTTATTACATTTAGAACAAGCAAATTGCAACTTTATATTACCTCCACAAATGGACTCAGAATATCAATTTGATCTCCTGACTCCACAATTATCCACATAATTCACTTTAATCACAGCCATAAGTATGATTCCTATTATGCCTCCAACTAAGAATCCTAATACTCCTCCAACAATAAGTCCTAATTCAAACTCGCTCATAGAACCTCCTTTAACGAAGACATTTAAAACAAATTGGCTTACCTGGTGTCACTTTGACATACTTAACAACTATCTTCCCTTTTTTGTTTAAATCGAAATAAAACGGATGCTTTTTCCACTCCCTATATAAATTAGGGCATCCTCGCAATATACATTCCAAGTTAAACGGAGTTTCAACGACACCTGTTTCTCCACTTGCCATAAGACCTCCTTTAGTGCCGTTTTTATCTGGAACGGCAAAACCCTGCCATTATTAGTTTAAACGTGAGAACGGCTAAACTCACGGCTCTTTAGGTGGGGCATGATGACGTAACGGATACATCATGACGTGCTTAAAGACTCGGCATCACCAAGGCATTGGCTTGCCATTAAAAGTGATGATTGCTGGGTACTGGGTCATTCCCCTGTCTTTCCGTTCCTTTTCGTGCCACATACTACAGCCACCCACCGTTTCCTAAATCTCTAAACCCAATTCATTGGCAATCCCCCCAGTCAATAGCTATCTTCCTTTTGTGCCACAGCCAAATAAGTAAACAACTCCTTGATCTCTTCTTTCATACCTTCCTCCTCTCCCTCAACATCCTAACCAACGCCTCTTGATCCTCCTGTGTTAAATCTTTGAGCAACGAACTCACATTATCTCTCCTCCTCACCACTTTCTCTTTCTCTGACGGCAACGTAGCCCTCATAGCTCTTTCTCTTTTAACTTCCTCTTTCAACTCCTCCTTAGACATCCTCTTAAACATCTCTCCCCAAAATTCCTTATCTGCACTCTTAACCAAAAATACCTCTAACTCCCTAAAACTCATAGGAATACTTTCCCTAGACTTAATATAAGCACAATTAACAAACTCCTTCCCAACTGAAATAACACTAGCCAAATACCCTCTTGGAGTCCTAACTATATCATCCTCTTTTAACATACCTAATCTGTTTTGTCCTCCTTTTCAAGAAACAAATAATCTCTAACAACTTCATAAATTTTACCTTTGCTTGTAATAAAAGGTTGTTTACTTACAAAACTTAACTTAAGTGTTTCTTCTACCCAATCATCATCTCCATCATAAATAAGTATCCTTTTTACTATAGCCATTTTAGCCTCCAATAGTCTTAACAATCATGTAAATAATAACTACCCAAACTACCACAACCAACATTATCCAGATAAACTCCTTATTCATCTTTCTCTTCCTCACTTTTCTCATAATACTTCTTTATCTCTAACTTCCTAGGAAACCTAGCCTCCTCAGCTTTTAACTTCTCATCAAACACAAAAGGTAACCCCTTCACTACCCATCCTTCTATTATCTCCACCTCACTCTTCCTCCTCCTTTCTAAACATAACTCCCTCTCCACAATCTATAACATCATGGCTCCTTATAATTCCTAAGTACTTCTTAGCATACCTCTTACAGCTCTCCTCATCAAAATAAGTAGATGCTCTCATAAAATTAAATAGACTAACCTCTAAGTCTATAACTATTGTAAACTTTACCTTACTCATTCTAACTCACCTCCTTCTCAACCACCTTACTTACCCTCTTAAACCAATTCAATGCATTAAACCTAGCTCCTCTCTCATAACAACATAGGAACTTTCTACAAAAAAACTCCGAGGACTCATAAAGATAAACTCTTGAGTTCACTCGGAGTTTTATTAAACTTGGATATTTATAGCTTAGGAGAACTAGTTGTTTATTCAACTATCTCACCCTCACCACTTTCCCCTCAACCACATCAACCGAAGCATACCACTTATGAGCCTCTGGATAATGAGGACCTTCTACATAAGCCTTCCCCGTATAACTTGATTGGTCCTCTGTTGGATGAAATATACCCCCTGGTTGAAATATAGTTACAATCTCCCCTCTTTTTACCGCTTCCTTTAACTGTTTTTTAGTTTTAAAATTAAATCTCGTATACATGTCTGCCCTCCTTGTAGTTAGATTTTGGTCTATTATGGAACATTCAATTCATGACATTATTAGAAGAATTAATTGTTTATTCAACTGCTTTATCGATTTTTATAGCAAAAATTAACGCAGGTGCGTCATCTATACAAGCACCATATATATTGTAATAGTTTCCATCACTATCATAAACTATAACCTCATCATCACCTGCTCCACTAAACAACGATAATTCATCTATTAATTCTTTAACTTTCATCTTAGCCCTCCCTTCTTTCTCCGATGTTCTGTTGGAGTGTCAATATTTGGATTAAATTGGATTTACAATGACATATATGTATGCAATCGGAATGCCATAAAATAAAAAATAATTCATCAATAAAATCAATGGGTTATGATGACTGACAAAATGTCAAACGTACAAATTGTATAATTTTCGACCCCCTAACCCAACAAAACCCCATAACATATTGAAATCATTAACAAATCCCAATGCCCATTTTTATACATATGCCCATTTCAACACCTAACAAAACTCTTTCTACTCCCTCCTACCAATCTCTTCAATAATATCTTCTACCCTCTCCTTATGTGATCTAAAAACCACATAATTTATTCCAGCACCAACCAGCACCTCTCTAACTCTATTCTGAACATAACTTAATCTCCCCAACTTTCCAGTCTTAATCTCAAGAAACCAAACTTTATTATTCTTAACCAACAACAAATCAGGCCAACCACTACTAAAAACTTCAATCTTATTCTTCTTACACTCTTTTTTAACTCTAAACACAGCCTCTCTATGAGGAGTCATTTTATAACTCCTTATTCTCTTCCCCTTAATATCGCTCTTACTAACATATAAATCTTTCCACTTACCAGCCACCTTAGTTTCCCCTCTCTCTTCGTAACTCCCTCTTAACCTCTCCATCTTCTCCTTAAACTCTCCATAACTTTCAGTCTCCATCACTTCATTCTCCTTCTCTCTAACATTCTTTGAGTTCATAGTTTTAGCTCCTTTCTGTGGATTTATTTGGACGATTAAATTTTAACACATTTGATTAAATTTGTCAAGAGCCTATATAACATGTTGATTTTATTAATGAATTTAATGTAAAAAATTAAATTTTGAAACAAAATTTTTAACATAAATTCATTAATAAAATCAACATGTTATGTTATCCTTAAATCTTAATTCTGAACCCTGTCTCTCTGTCTTTCTCTACATCCATAACCAGTCATATAATCACATATAAGTAGCCATACGTAGCTATAAGTGTAATAGATAGTAGTATATGTATTATAATAAAAAAAATATATTTCTATATATATGGCTACTCTTGTACCTCCATATACATCCATCTCCATAGCGACAGACAAATATATAACGGGATTCAGAATGATGGATTAAGGAATTGTAATATATTGATTTTATTCATGAATTTATGTTAAAATATTTACATTTAAAAATTATAAAAATCATAATAAAATCAATACGTTATCCATATCATTTTCAAACATAATCTGAACCTCCACAACAACATCTAACCTCCTCCTCTCTTTCTTACCTCAACCCTAAGTTATTACTCAGTTCAAATTCATCCTGCGAGATGTTCAAAATTGTAATTAGGTATGCAAATTTTATCGAGTGCTCAAAACAAAATAATTGATGTTGTTTTTTCATCTCATGATAACATATTGATATTATTAAATAAAATCAATAAATGTCCATGTGAGGTCTAAAATCATACAATTTATAGCTATGAAATAATTACATAGGAGCATAACATATTGAAATGATTAATAAAAAATTTTTTTATCTTTGGCATTTGGATTGCATATAAAATAATCATGTTCTTTAAAAATTGAATAAGGACATTTTGTCAATCGAGTGCTCGATAAAATGACAAAATGTCGAATTTATCGCAAAACCGATAAATTCGGAAAAATCTAAAAAATCGGAGGGTAAAAAATGAAAAAGATCACATTGGAAAAAAACGAAATGATTAAAGGTGTAAAACAATTTGTTGGATCTCGTGAAATTGACGAGCCCGAAACATGGAACGAATTTGTTGAATTAATCAACGTTGAAAAACTCAACGCCATGGCTGATTGGAAAAGCGGTCGCCGTGTCAGGATTCAACGTGAAATCGCAGGTTCAACATCTCAATCGGAAAGATTGAATAAGATTGCCCGTAACGAGGGATTCGATTCATTCGATGAAATGATAAAAGCTGCAAAAGGTGAATAAACGGAATAAATGGAATAAACCGTAAAATTGGAAAATTCAAAAAAATGTGGAGGTGTCAAATGAGAATTGACATTCAAAAATTTAAATCAGTTGGATATATAATTGAAACCGATGGAAAAACGTTCATTGATATTTTTCCGAAAGATGGAAAAAATTATTTCCAAATGTTTCATGATGAATTTAAATTGCCCCGTATGTATGCTTATGATATGGAAGAGCGATTGCATATGTATCAAATTATAGCATTAATGATTGAATAACAAATTCACACAATCGGAGCTATGAAACATTTTCCGAAAAAATTTTCATAGCTCCATTTTTTTAGATTACTTTGTGAAATCTTTTCACAATTACGATCATGATTGTGAAGACGTTTACAAAATATCCTAAGAACAAAATGTCATCCGAGGACAAATTGTCAACAGCATGGGACAAAATATCAATAGGGGGAGGAGGGGGAATTTAGATTCAAAAAAATCACAAAGCCCCCCTTCTATATCTTTAGTACTTTTAAGTAACTCCATATAAGTTCATATAACTCCATATAACTCCACACAAGTTCATAACATGACTCGGAATAAGTCACTATATGTTTGTAAATGTGAGGGTATTATTATGGATAATTTTGGACTCAGGGTATCTTTTTGATATGTTGAATCCGTTTGTGGATTTATGTACTGGCATAAAATATAATTCTTGACAACTGACAACAAATATGTTACAATTTATCCAAGGACTAATTCAACTATGGATGAAAAGTTAGAACTACCCCCAAAGTTAAACCAAGCCGCAAGAATGAAGAGCTTAGGCTTCTCAAATAAAGATATATGTGAGAAGTTAGGCATCTCTGATTCGCATTTAAGTATTCAAAGCAAGTCGCCCCTCTTTATGAGTGTGGTTAAAGAGCTAAGAGAAGAGCTAGATGAGGCTACAAAGGTGGCTCAGAAAGTATTAATAGAGAGTGCTCCCAGAGCGGCTGAGAAGTTGGTAACTATGTTAGAGACAACCGAGCATAATGGGCTCAGGAGGTTGCTAGCTTTGGATATACTCAGAGGTAGCGGGGCTATCAAAAGTGAGAGTTCTAGTCCTCAGATTAATATAACTTTGAGTGAAAACAAGATGAACGTTATTTTAGAAACTATCAACCAAATTAAAGTTAGTGGAGGAAATGGAAGTACTAAGGAACTAGATTAATGCCTCAGAGTATACTTAGAGATATATTTCAAGCTCTCCCTCCTGAATCTCAACAAAGAGTAGTCTCACAATTTTCTGCTTACAAACCCCAAGGATTAGATATGTGGAAGAATTTCTTCTCCTCGCTCTCTAAGACGTATAGAGACCCAGAGCTAGGAGAAAGTGTTTTTCCAGTTTTGCCTAAGCTGAGATATGAAGAAGCAGGTAAAATATTGATGGGATTATTAGGGCAGGATCCTACTATGGGTATGATGAATCCTCTTATGTTCGCAGGCCTGAAGGCTACGAGGTTCGCTACTGCGAGTGATGCAAAGGATGTACTAACTCCTGAAGGAAAAAACTTCTTTATAAAAGAAGTCCAGAATAAATTTAGGGAAACATATCCTGTTGCGAACAAAATTTATGATGAAATTGCAATATTGAGAGGGAAGCCTGCGTTAGAGTCAGATATACTAAAATATGTAAGAGATAATTATGGGAATGAAGGCTATGATTTATTTATACAAGAATTTAGAAAATTAAAAAAACAAATGCCTAATTTAAATTTCCATGATAAGTGGGCTATGACTTTAGAGAATGTTGTAAATAGATATGAGAAAATTGGTGGCAAGGCGATAAAATGAGCAATGACCTTTTAGAAAGAGCCAAAGCTTCTCCTAAGTTCCTAGACGAGTTAAGGGAACTCTCCAAGAAGTCCCTCTATTTTTTATCCAGAGCCATCCTCGGATTTAGCGACCTAACCCCTCACTTACACCAAGAAGTCTGTAACCGAATTCAAGATATGAGTCTTAAGCATCAGCTTGTACTCCTCCCAAGAAAACATTTCAAGAGTACCATCTCCACGATTAGTTTCCCCATTTGGATCCACATCCAAGACTTTATTCCTGAGCTCGAAATGCGAGGGAGTGATGTCAGAATATTGATTGCTAATGAGAGCTCAACTAACGCTGAGCATTTTCTTAATATTATTGAGAATTTATGGGATACTAATGAGTTACTAGGAATCCTGTTTCCTCAATTAATTCCAGATAAGGCTAACAGAAAAAGATGGAACGCTAAAGAAATGTTGCTAAATAGAAAAGCAGTCTGGCCTGAGGCCTCTGTAGAAACAATAGGAGTAGGAGGAGCTGCTCAGAGTAGACACTACGAGATACACATTTTAGATGACCTTATAGGGAAGGAAGCTATGGAGTCAGAAGTAATCATGTCTAAAGCAATAACTTGGTTTGATTACTCGGAATCTCTTAGCGTTAGCCCCATGAGATATGTCTCCAGAGTATTAGGAACTAGGTGGAGCAAAAGAGACATATACCAGCATATAATGGAAAAAGATGCTAAAAAGTTCTCAATCTACTCTCGAGAATGTAGAGAAGAAGGTAAACCTATTTTTCCTGAGTGGTACACCAACGAATATTTTGAGGATCTCCTTCTAAAAAATCCTGCACACTATTTTAGCCAATATTGTAATAATCCTACTGATCCTGCTTCCTGTGATTTCAAAGAGAGTTGGCTCAGATATTATGAGTTTGAGCGAGTAAGAGATAAGCTTTATATACATTTCCAAGGAGACGACAAATTAGTTCCTTTTAGCGAAATAGACATAGTCGCCGCTTTTGATCCCTCGATTGATGAAAAACCTACAGCCTCAAGAAGAGCTATAGTTTTCTGGGGAATGGACTCTAAAGAGAGATGTTTCCTTTTAGACACATATGCCTCGAGAGATACCCTCGATAAAGTTATGGATAGCATCTTCTCAATGCACTCTAAATGGCAACCTCGAGTCTTCGGAGTCGAAGCTGCTGCTCTCCAGAAAATATTCATAATTGTAATTGAGAAAGAATGCAGAATAAGAAAGAAATATATTAGTTGTACTCCCGTTAAGGTTAGCACAAACAGGAGTAAAGATGCTAGAATCAGAGACATTCTCCAGCCTATAGCAAGCGAGGGGAGGATGTTTATAAAGAGGTCTGATATTGAGTTTACTCAAGAGTTCATAGATTTCCCTCAAGGGAGAACTAAGGACATCTTGGATGCATCGGCTTATTGTATTCAGTTGCTTAGAACTCCTCAGAGCGAAGAAGAAGCTCAAGCTGAGGAAGAGTATGAAGAAAGAATGTTAAATCAAAGGAGTGACGTAACTGGGTATTGAGGATTTATGGCTGAGGAAAAAGAAAAATCCTTCTTTGATTATCTTGGAGAATCCGTAAAGCAGAACCCCAGAATGAGATCTATAGAGAAGTACTTTCCAGGATATTCAGATGCTTTTAGTACCTCTTCGTTTTCTACTCTTCCAGTAGTAGCTATAACCCGAGGACAGTTGATGAGTAAGTTGGGTGAGCTGGTAGAGGGTATATATTCTTCAAAAAAGGCAGCTACCTTATCAGTTGGCCAAAAAATTCCTCGTAAGTTGCTTAAGGAGGTAGATGAGTTTGAATCTTTTAAGAATCTGCCAGAGAGTAAATCTAAACAAGTAGAAGAAGGATCTTATAGAGGAGCTATATGGTCAAAAAGGAATCCATATAAATCTATGGATACAGAGAAAACAACAATAGGAATTGATTCAAAAATATTTAATCCTTCTACATCTGCTCACGAATTTGCTCATGAGTTATACTATATGTTACCTGAGGCAGAGCAGAAATTTTTAAGTAAGACCTTTCAAAATATGTCATCTGATGATATTAATAACTTAATAAAGAAAACAGGAACTAGATTATATAATTCTTCTGAGCTCTTCTCAGAAGCTTTCGCTCAATACTTATTAGAAGGTGATAAATCTAAATTTAAAGAATTCCCTCCTTTTGTTAGACATATAGTTAAAAAATATTATAGACTAATGAAATAAAAATGGGTTAAGATATGACTAACGGATTAAACATCAACATTTCAGAAGAACAATTTAAACAGGCTCCCGAAGGCGAACAGAACTGGATGATCTTCAAAGCAGTAGAGAAGATCGACTTGAATGGTTGTAGTTTCGGGAGATCCTATCATAGAAAAGAAAGTTGGTCTAAGCTCGTTGCCATGTCTGGAGCATTTGGTGGGGCTCTTGTGACGGCGATAGCAATTTGGGCTTTTATATTAAAATGAAAATCACTCCAAACTTTGAAGATACTGAATTTGAATGCCATTGTGGATGCGGGGCTAAAAATATTCATGTTGGACTCGTTCACAGATTGCAGGTGGTGAGGGATATTATTGAAGATTCCATCATCATATTAAGTGGATGCAGGTGCAAGGACTGGAATGAAAAGGTTGGTGGAAAAATCGAAAGTTATCATCTTGCCTATAAAGGAAAACAGGGAGAGGCTTGTGATTGGACTACAGATGATAAGGCGAAACTGAAAAGGTTTGCTCTGTTTATGGAAGATAAGTGGAACGGAGGGTTTCATTTCTACGAAAGCAGGGGATTCATTCATTGTGATATTGGGGCAAAGAGGAGATGGACATGAGAGGGGGGAACTAAAGTGATGGGTTGCAAACAATGTAATACAACGGTAGGAGAATGGGGATGTCCTATACACAGTCCTAACCTATTTGTAAGAGAAAAAGATATCTGTCCTTTTGGCTGTCCAGTATGTCAGGGTAGGGGGTTTGTTCAAGGGGGATTCTATTCAACTACCATTGGAGTTTGGGCTTCCGGAGACCTTTCAACAGAACCATGCCGATCTTGTAATGGAACTGGTGTTCTTTGGAGGTAGAACATGAGAGAGAAACTTATCGTCTTAGGTATTGTCTTTGGACTTATCGCTTCTGTCTGGGCGGCAAATGAATATCTTGACCGTTACCAACTATGTGCAGATGCTAAACAGACGCAGAAGATGAATGAGTATAAGTTTAAATCCATAGATCTACGAACCATCAACCAGCAGATTTATGAACTCCAGAAACAATTCGGGGTTAATCCAAAGGATAATGAGAAGGCCGCAGAGTTGGAGAAGTTGAAGCAGGAGAGGAAACAGATAGAAGATGAAATGATGGATTTGAAGAAGAAGAAATGAGAGGATGTGATACCCAATGTTTACGAAACTCTGGACAATCAAGTTATCAGACTGGCAGAGGGGATTAGCGATTGCTATTCTAACCACACCGTTGACCATTATCTATGATTCAGTATCCACGGAAGCGTTGACTTTTGATTGGCGAAAGATCATAGCAGCAGCGATAGCGGGAGGGATAGCGTATATCCTGAAGAACTTACTCACGGGGCAACAGGGGAATATGCTTCGAAATACATGAAAGGAGAATTTATGAAACAAAAACTTCAATGGTTCTTAGTTACAGTCCTAATGCTAACTCTCTTAAGCTGTACTACTACACAAGAAAAGTGGAACGAACTAACTCCTGACGAGAAAGCACGCATCATCATAGGGGATATTCAAGCTCAGTTAGACGGAGCTTTCGACTCTGCTAAGCTACAAATAGGACATAAGCCTGAATGGAAAACAAAAGCAGTCCCCGCCTTTGATATGGCTAACAAAGCTATAGCAGATGTGATTAAGATAGGCAAAACCAAGCCTCTCGATCCTGCTATGGTTTACATGATGGTTCAAACTCAAGTATCTAATGCTCTCAACCTTTGTGTCCAACTCGGATGGATAAAAAAATAAGGAGGTCTTATGGATGCAGTAATGATTATCAACTTGGTAAACGCTTTACTCGGTGTAGCTTTTAGGCTTCATAACTCCATACAGCAAGTTCAAGGGACTCAGCCTATTCCAACATGGGATGAACTTGTAGATCAAAACAAGCTCTTACAATCTAAAATAGATGCTGAAAAATAGCAAAGGAGGTGATCTTATGCCATGCAAAGGTAAAAAAGGTAAAAAAGGTAAAAAAGCTGTAAAAGGAAGGAAGTAATGATTAAGTTACTCAATATCTCACCAGATAAGCGTAAGAAAATAGAATCTCACTTTGAGGAAGAAATCTTAAATGCTTTAAGTGGTCGAAGTGGATTTCTCACCAAATGTGAAAAATGGAGAAAGAACTTCGAAGGAGAACCCGACAGGGAGATTAAAAACTTTCCTTGGGAGAAAGCTTCTAACATAGTTATCCCTATCCAAGCCATGACCGCTAATGCTTTCGTAGCTCGTCAATATAACACCATGTTTCAGATATCTCCTTTTTGGACAGCTAAACCCAAAAACTCTAAATGGGTCGAGCATGCAGTTCCTACTCAAAACGCTCTTGAGTACTACCAACACGATGAGATGAAGTTTCCTATAACTACAATTCCCTGGATGTATGATAAAGCTAACCTCGGAACAGGTGTGGCTAAGTTAATCTGGCTAAGTGAACGAATCTATGATAAAAGATACTCTGACGATGGAGAGATTGTTGAAGATAACTACCTTGAAGATGGTCCTAGATTCCTCACAATAGCAATAGAAGACTTCATATTTCCTATTGACTCCATCCAGGATATACAGCTTACGCCTTGGATAGGGCATAGATTCAGAATCACTTGGGATAAGATAGATGCTCGAAGTAGGAAAGTAGCCGAAACCAAGGAGCCCATTTACATAAATACTGAGGAACTCAAAAATAAATTCCTAACTTGGGCTACCTCTCGAGTTGAGAAACAAGAAGAAATTGAAAAACTAGCCAGAACTCGTATGTTCTCACACGAACATGAGCTATTTGAAATCTGGTGTAATTATGACTACGATGATGATGGGAGGGTAGAAAAGTGTTGTTTTACTTTTCATAACTCAGCCGAAGATCCAAACATTAGTTTAACCCTCATTCGCCCCATTCTTAATCCTTGGGAACACCGAAAGAGGCCCTTCTTAGTCGACAAATGTTTCGAGCGTCCCCATAGAATCCTCGGCATCGGATATGGACAAAGACTTGAGAGATTGCAAGAAGGAATGTGTACGACGGCTAATCAAGCCATAGATAACTGGACAGTAGCTAATGCTCGAGCAATTACATATAAAAAGGGCTTAGGAATAAAAACTCCATTTAAGCTCTGGCCAGGGAGAGCTATAGCCGTAAACGAGCATACAGATATAAATGCTTTTCAACTCGGAGATATTTATCCCTCAGGTAACATGATTATTAACTTCCTCAAAGACGTTAGCGAGAGAATAACTGGAGTTAGCGAATACTGGATGGGGCAAGAAAGCTCCACCGTTGGTTCGAGTGCTACAGCTACCTCCACCCTTGCGTTAATTCAAGAAGGTAATAAGTTATTCGATTTCATGATGAAGGGCACTCGTAACACGCTTAACGAAATAGCTTACCTCCTTTATATGTACCTAAGACAAATGAAGCCCTCAGGCACAGTTTATCCTCTCTTAGGTCCTGAAGAAGGAACCTTAGTCGAACAAACTTGGTTAGCTATGGAAGGAGACGTGAGAAAGTGCATGGAGTTTGATTTAACTTCTTCCTCTTCAGCTACAAACAAAATTGTTGAAAGACAGAGTTGGATGGAATATTTTAACCTAATACTTGGTTATTATAACAAAATCTTTGAAGCCTCAGCTATCTTCTTCGACCCCCAAGCTCCTCTTGAGCTTAAAATGGTAGTCTCAGAGATGATGGTGAGTGCTCACTTAATTATGAAGAGAATCAGTCAAAATTGGGATATTAAAGACATAGATAGAGTCCTATTTAACCCAGAAACTCTCATCTCGATGCAAGTAGCTCAACAAACTTTAGGTCAAGGAGGTATACTTAGTGGACAGGGATCTAGCGATAGAGGAAATAGAGGGATTGGAGGACTTGGCTACCCACATAGGATACAGAGTGATAATAGAGGAGCTTAAGTCTCACTTATCCCACTGTATTCAAGGAGTAAGAGAAGCTAAAGATTGGAGTGACCATTTAGTATGGGAAGCCAGAGCAAGCTTGATCGAAGAGATGATACCCCTAAGGGCGACTCTATTAGAACAAGATAGAGAAAGTAAAAGACAACAAACATTAGAAAAGGAGGATCAAAATGACTAACGGAGTGAAATTAGACGAACAAGGAAATCCAATATTAACAGAACCAACAGAACCATCTAAGCCACCTACAGTTATAGATGGCGAAGGAATTCCAGAGTCCCTTAAAGGCCGATCAGTTAAGGAAGTAGTAGAATTACTCTTAAACACGAGCACGGAACTCGAAAGAGCTAAATCTACCCTCGGACAACAACAAGTAGAGATAGATAAACTTAAATCTCGTCCTACTTTCGAACCAGTTCCCACTGAGGCTGATAGGAGGAAAGCCAAAGAAACTGAATTCGTAAATGATCCAGTAACTTTTATTGATAAGCACTACGATGAAAGAATGAAACCTTTGGCTGATGAATACTTTAAAGGTCAAGCTGAACTTCAATATCAGATGCTTAAGAACGACAAAGAACGTTATCCTGATTTTAATAACCTTGATAAGGATATTAGAGGATACTTAGAAAAAATGCCCGTAGAGGTCCAAGCTAATCCAGTAGCTATAGATTGGGCTTATAAAATGTCCAGATATCCCGTTCTTGAGAAGATAGCTAGAGAAAGCAAAGTTAGAGAAGGTCTTCATAGTGAAACAGGAGGAAGTACTCCTCCTAAACCTACTCAAAGAAAAGAATTAGACACAGAAGAAAAAGCAGTAGCTGCTCGTTTTGGGATGACAGAGGAAGAATACATTAAATTTAGTGGTAAAGGTAACATTGATGAATTTTAAGGAGGCTAAAATGGCTATAGAGCAACAAAAATTGAGCGATAAAGAAATTAAGGAGCAAGTTAAAGAATTTAGCGACAAAAACATGGATATTCTAAGCGTTCAAAACAAGGATCCCAACTTTACTTATAGATGGGTAAACACTCATAAGCAGAACCTAGAGATGAAAAAAGTTCGAGGTTGGGAAGTAGTTAACGACAAAAATATTAAGTCCTTCACCAGTTCTACTGACTCCTCTCACACCCTAGGAGACGTAGTCTTATGTAAGATGCCAAAAGCAAAGTACGAAAAAATGATGAGAGATAGACGAGAGCTGGGAGAAGCAAGAAGAAAAGCAGTTAAATCTAACTTTAGAGCTGAAGCAGAAAACTTAGGAATCAAGACTTTTGATGAAAGATAAACTCATAATATGTAAGGAGGTGAAAATAATATGGCTACTTTGACCTTAAATAGAGCCCGAGTTGCTCGAACAATAAGTGGTAACTCTCCAATGATTATGACTTTTCCTGAAGCTGCCTCCCAGTCGTTTAAAGCTGGTGAGTTTGTTTATTTAGTCTCAGGTAAAGTAACTGTCTGTGATTATAACTCAGCTCTCATCTTAGGTATGGCAGCTGCTGATGCATCAGGGACTACAGATAAAGCTTGTCCAGTTTACGCCGCCAATGATGATACTATTTTTGAACTGCACAAAGCTGATGGAGCTCCTGGAGCAGGCACAGCCACCACTGGGTCAGCTACAGCTATCACCGATGTTGGAAAGCAGTTTGGTCTTTACAGAAACACAACGCTTAAATATTGGTGGGTAGCAGCTGGAACCTTTGGAGGTAATGAGAGAGTTGTAGTTGTTGATTTATCTAACTTCGACGCTGTGGGGGATACTGGAGGTAGATTACTCTGTATCGTCCATGGGAGAAATCGTCAGTTGTTTTCGACTTCATAATAAAGGAGGTGAAAAAATATGACTACACGAACTGGAAATTTCAGTAATCTCTTAGCTCCTGGGCTAAGAAAAATATTCTTCGACTATCTCAAAGGTCGTCCGCCTGAGTTTGACAAAATCTTCAATGTAAACTCATCCACACGTAATTATGAAGATGACTTCGAGATGAGTATGCTTGGAGGATCATTTCCTCAGAAGCCTGAAGGTGAAAGTATTCAATACGTGGATCCTAAGGCTGGTAGCACAGTTAGATACACCCATAAGACCTTCGGAATGGGGTTTAGAGTTACCGAGGAAATGTATGAGGATGATCTTTATAATAAGATCAAGAAAATGCCCTCAGGATTGGCTAAAGCTCAAAATAACACTATTGAGTTACAAGCCATAGGAGTCTTAGATGACGCCTTCACAGGTGCGACTTATACGGGCTTTGATACTTTAGCCCTATGCCATGTATCTCATACAATCCTTTATACTGGTGGAACTTATGCTAATAAACCCACCATAGATGCAGATTTAGGTCTCACAACGCTTCAGGCAGCTATAACAAATTTAGAAAAAACTCCTGATCAAGATGGAGTTCTCGCAGTAGTTAAACCCAAATGGGTTATTATAGCTCCTGATAACAAATTTATTGCTAGGGAGATCTTAAGATCCGAATATAAGCCCTACACCTCAGGGAATGAGATTAACGCCCTGCTGGATGAGGAGCTCAAATACTTCGTTTCTCACTATCTCTCCGACACAGATGCATGGTTTGTGCAGTGTACCACTCACGACCTTAACTGGTTCTGGAGACGTAAACCAAGATTTGATAACTCTGATGACTTTGATACTGGGGATGCTAAATACAAAGGTACCCATCGTTCGATTCAGGGTTTCGGAGATTGGAGAGGTATTTATGGTAGTTCTGGTGGTTAATCGCTAACTAGGAGAGTTATAGACTCTAAGTCTCTAACTCTCCTAAATTTAAATTTAAACTTAAAATACTCTCGGAGGTAAAAGTTATGGCTACAAAAAATACCAGCGATGGAAACATTAAGCTCCCTACCCAAGATGCAGCTGGTAACCTATTCGCAATTCTTAGCATCGAAGAAGGATCAGCTAACTCTTTTCACTGCTTAGCAATGAACGTGAGGGGGACTACTTATTACTATTGGCCCAACTCCTCAGGTGTTCTCAGATACGGAACCACCGAGCCAACAGTATCTACTCAAGATTCTGCTGGTGGTGCAGTTTAATGAACGTATTGCTTGGAGCTAAATACTCAGTCGTTGAGCCCCTTGGAGTTATGTTCTTATCTGGGATGCTCAAATCTCAAGGACATAAAGTAGATATAGCCTTAATTAAAGACGAGAAAGACCTTTTAGTTAAACTATCCCCCAAACATGACTTTGTAGGTCTCTCAACTTATACAGGCTACCACAAACAAATGTTCTCCTTGGCTGACTATCTTCTCCAAACACGCCATAAGGTCATCATAGGCGGACCTCATGCTACTTATTTCTCCTCTGAGTGCTCTAAGCATAGTAACTATGTTGTTAAGGGAGAAGGGTTAAAAGCTTTAGTTAACATAATTGAGGGTAAGGTTAACTCAAACATAGTTTTTGAGTCCTCTTTATTACCCTCAGAGCTAATCCCTATTCCAGATAGATATAGTATCTACTCTCAATATGATTCTTGTAAAACTAACCCAATAAAAAATGTTATGGCTAGCTTTGGTTGTCCTTATAGTTGCACTTATTGCTATAATGACAGTTATAAAAAGTTATACCCCAATTATGCTGTGAGATATAGAGAGGTTAGCTCAGTAATAGAAGAATGCCTACAACTTAAAGCTTATCCTTTAAAACTCATATACTTTGAAGACGACTGTTTTGGGTTAAAAATAAGCTGGTTGAGAGAATTCTCAACCGAGTATAAAGCCAAAGTTAACCTCCCTTATCACTGCCAAATACGCCCTGAGATGGTCACCAAAGAGAGACTTGAACTACTCAAGTCCTCCAACTGTCAAGGAGTAACTCTTGCTATTGAGACATCTAATGAAAAGATAAGACAAAACTTACTCGGAAGACTTTCTACAAACTCTCAAATAATTGAGGCTTGTAAACTAATAAAACTCAAAGAACTTAAACTAAGAACCGAACAAATGCTTGGAGTCCCCCAAACGACATTTGAGGATGAACTTGAGTTGCTTAAGCTTAACTCTCAACTCTCCCCAGACATGGCTTGGGTTAGTATCTATTCTCCTTATCTAGGTACAAGTCTCGGAGATTATTGTTTAGAAAGTAAACTCTACTCCCAAAACAATGATGATCTTAGTGATTCCTTCTTTGAAAAATCTAATCTCAACTTTGATTTAGAGCGCTTATTTAAAACTAACAATCTTCATAAGATCTTCTCGACTTGTGCTTTGTTTAAAAATGGAGAAGAGTTAGCTAAGAAGTACTTAGAAGGCGAGTTAAACTTACCTAGATGGTTTAACTTAACAAGAAAACACTTATTTGATAACAACTTATATGTTACCTAAGCAGATAATCTTAGAATTAACTAACTCTTGTAACTCCAACTGCGTAATGTGTTTGCGTAGGCACTCTAATCGTTTGGTTAAACATATGGAGTTAGAGTTAATCGAGAAAGTTATCTTAGAAATAAAAAACAAAAAGATGTCTACTCAAGATAATCCTGTTGGTTTATGCGGCATAGGAGAACCAACTCTTCATCCTCAACTAAAAGAAGCCCTCTCTATAATTAAACAAGTTCCTTTTGGTTTTGGTACTAATTGTGAAAATTTAACTCCTGAAGTTTCTCACATATTGATTGAGTCTAAATTCATTGATTTTAACTTATCTATCGACTCTATGTTTGCAGAAAGTCATAACAAAATAAAACCAGGATTAAGTTTCTATAACGTATTTAAGAATGCTAGATACTTCCTTGATCAATTAAGAGCTCAACCTTACCGTTTTTGGAGATCTGTAACTATTCAATTTATAGTTCTCGACCTAAACGTAAATGAGGTAAGAGATTTTATACTTTTTTGGTTAAACTACATAAAAGATATTCCTAATACTATAATCTACATAAAGCCTATATGTAAGTGGCCATCAAATAATGGGGATAACCAACACTATCCTTCACCAAGAAGCTTCAGAAAAATTGAAGATAGCAAAGTATTATATGGCGATTTTAATAACGTAGAATTCAGGGATAGTTGTACTTTATTTAATAGTTTCGTTCAAATTCAATCTGACGGTAGTTATTCCCCATGCTGTATGAACTCAGATGATGAATATAAGGTAGGTAACATTAAAAACTCAAGTATCGAAGAGCTATTTAACTCAAGCAAGATGAACTACTATCGTGATAAGTTTGATTCTAAAAACTATGACGATATCCCTTTTTGTCGTTATTGTTCAAGCTATGAGCTACAATATGAAATATGATATTAACTATTATGAAAAAATGCTCAGACAAAACTCTATATCTGCTGAGCGAATATCAAAAGTTAGATGGAAATTTATAAATCCTCTCAACCCAAAATACGTCCTTGATTATGGCAGCGGAGTAGGTTGGTTTAGAGCTTATCGCCCAGATGGAGTTGAAGTAGATAGTTACGACATAGGAGAATTTCCTCAAACTGGAATTACTCAAAGTTTCTACAGTGTGGTTTGCTTCTGGGATGTTTTAGAACATATAGCTAATTTAAGTGAAGTAGAAGGCATTCTAAGTATGACTAACTACATAGCTCTATCTCTCCCAATTAAATCAGATTCTCAGCCTCTTAGAAGTTGGAAACACTTCAAACCAGGAGAGCATTTACATTATTTCTCAGAGCAATCTTTAGATGACATATTTGAGAGATATAGTTTTAATATCTTAATAAGAGGAAAACCAGAGTGTCCTCCTAGAAAAGACATATTATCCTTGATTTATCAAAGGAGCTTAGTATGATAACTTTAGGCGTCCCAGCAGGTATAGGAGATTGTAGTTGGATAGTTAGCAAATTAGTTAACTCCCCTCAATGGCCAGAGGTTAAATTCTTAATCGCCGATGGTTGGCCTTATAGGACTAAACCCCTTTTTGATATGCTTGGAGTAGAATCAGACTATGGAAAATTTAATTATGAATTTATCTTAACCTTTGAACAAATGCATCCTTATAAAACATGGGAAACTATAACCTCCAATGGTTTTGGAGTTTTTTACCTTCAACCTAATATGTTTCTTGAGAGAGATACTTTAAATAATTGGCTTCCAGATTTAGAAACTAATTATCATTATAAGTTAAAACTACCTCAAATTAAGAACAAGAAATACTATGCCAAACTAACAAAAGGTAACTGGATAGGAATTAGTGCTGCTTCCTACAGAGGACACGAGGCTTGGAGAACTTGGAGTATGTCAAAGTGGAAGAGCTTAGTTAAAATGCTCTTAAATGAAGGTTATAATATTTGCTTCTTAGGCGGCTCTTGGGATGATTTGACAAGATCACTTGAGTTTGAATTTGGTGATGATAGATGTTTAAGCTTAGTAGGTCAAACCGAGTTTAGTGAAGCTTGTGCTGTTCAAAAGTTACTCAAATTTTATATTGGATTTAGTTCAGGTTTAGGAATAATTAGAACTGTCTTAGGACTTCCTACAATTATGTTATTTCCAGATCATTTACAAAGTTTAAGCATAAGCTGGGCTGATCCTAAGGATGTAGAGAGTAAAAAATATATGGCGTTAACTTATATGAGGCCTAAGTCAGTATTCAAAGGCTTCAAAGTTCAAGAATCTATTTGGAGGTAGTTATGAAACGAATCATTCTCACCATCATCACTGTTTTAATGCTGGCAACTCAAGTCTTTGGAGCAACCCTGAACTTGAGGGCGACTGGGACATCTGGAGCGGGGATTAAAATAGAATTTGTGGATTTAACAAAGAGGTACTAACGTGGAAATCAAAGGCTACAAATATATCGCTCATAAAGTAATTCCACGTCCCTGGGGGGTAGAGTGTCGTTTTACTGTTTCAAGATTAACAGATGACTCCCATATAAACGATATTGCCATGCTTGAAACTGGCAAAGAGGATGAGAAAGAAATCGCCCTTGCGATTGAGGATAGACTGTCTCGCATAGACATCTCGTTTGAATATAAAGAGCCTGAACGAATCTATACTGAAACAGAGATCAAATCCTTGTTGGTTGAAAAGGGATATTTGCAGAAAACAGAAAAGATCGAGGATTTAAAAGTATTGAGTGAGTTAACGGCGGAGGAGA
>Ga0194111_10000468_pt1 | contig 49215 bp, 35 predicted proteins | sample TA2KigC300mmetaG_FD_146194 | JGI IMG/M metagenome (GOLD analysis project Ga0194111, IMG submission 146194) | Freshwater microbial communities from Lake Tanganyika, Tanzania - TA2015033 Kigoma Deep Cast 300m | ecosystem: Environmental > Aquatic > Freshwater > Lake | place: Tanzania: Lake...
TACGACATCCTCGACGTGGTGGTGGACGGCGAGTCGGTGGGCGCGGTGGAGAGCTACCTGTTCGAGGACGTGGTGGCGAACCACACGATCCACGCGACGTTCGCGCTGAAGACCTTCACGCTGACCACGGAAGTCGTGGGCAACGGCTCGCTGCTGATCGTCCCCGATCTCCCGACCTACGAGTGCGGCGCCGAGGTCGAGATCACGGCCATCCCGGATCCCAACTGGGAGTTCGACCATTGGGAGGGGGACGCGACCGGCACGGACAACCCGGTGATCGTGGTCATGGACGGCGACAAGACCGTCACGGGCGTGTTCATCGAGATCCCGTCCCCGGTCGAGGTCGCGTTCTACGCCACGATCGTCGAGGAGCAGGCGGTCGTCCTCCGCTGGGCGATCTCCGGCCACAGCGCGGGCTCCGGCCTCCTGATCTACCGCTCGCTGGCCGCTGAGGGTCCGTTCGAGTGCATCACGCCCGCTCCGCTGACGGACGTTACGGGCGGGACGTTCGTGGACCGCAACGCATGGCCTGGCGGGACGTTCTGGTACGAACTGAGGGTGGTGCTGCCGACCGGTGAGGAGATCGTGGCGGGCGGGCATCCGTCGGTGACGGTGCCCGGCGTGCTCGCGTTCGGGATCCGCTCGGTGGCGCCGAACCCGACGACGGCGGGGGCGAGCATCGCGTACTCGGTCCCGGTGGGCGCGCGCACTGCTCGCCTGTCGGTGTACGATGTCGCGGGCCGTGTCGTCCGGCATCTCACGCCGGAGGCTGACTCGCGCGGCGGGTACGCCACGGTGGAGTGGGACGGGCTCGACAACATGGGCGCGCGCCTGGTCTCCGGGGTGTACTTCGTGCGGCTCGAGGTTGACGGTGCGGTCGCGTCGCAGAAGCTGACGCTGCTGCGGTAACACGGAGTGACCCAGGGTCTGGGGCTCCGTTCCCTTCAGGCGGCCACCCTTCGGGGTGGCCGCCTGCCTTGCCGGGCATGGTCGTTGTTCCTGCGCCGCCCCGGCGGCAATGATGTTGCGTTCGGGCCCCGGAGTTGGTATTCGTTCTACCGACCCGGGGCCCTCGCGCGTCCGGCGGAACCGGCGCGCGGGGGCGCTTGTCGAGGCGGACGGACCCAGGCGCGAACGGAAGCGCGGGCGGAAGGAGCGAGGCGGGGATGAAGGTACCTCTTCTGGATCTCAAGCGGCAGTACGCGACCATCCGGCAGGAGATCGACGGCGCCATCCGGGAGGTCGTCGAGTCGCAGGTGTTCATCAAGGGGCCGAAGGTCGCGGAGCTCGAGGCCAAGGTCGCCGAGTACTGCGGGACGAAGCGGGCCGTCGGCGTGGCGTCGGGCACCGACGCGCTCCTGCTCTCGCTCATGGCGTACGGGATCGGGCGGGGCGACGAGGTCATCACGACCCCCTACACGTTCTTCGCGACGGCGGGGTCGGTCGCGCGGCTCGGCGCGGTCCCGGTCTTCGTGGACGTCGAGCGCGCCACCTACAACCTCGACCCGGCGCTCGTCGAGGCCGCCGTCACGCCCCGCACGAAGGCGATCATCCCGGTCCACCTGTACGGCCAGTGCGTGGACATGGACCCGCTCATGGAGATCGCCGCGAAGCACGGGCTCGTCGTCATCGAGGACGCGTGTCAGTCCATCGGATCCGAGTACAAGGGGAAGCGCGCGGGCGCGATCGGTCACGTCGGGTGCTTCAGCTTCTTCCCGAGCAAGAACCTCGGCGCGTACGGCGACGGCGGCATGGTGACGACGAACGACCCGGCGATCGCCGACAAGCTCGTGAGCCTGAGGGAGCACGGGCAGACGGAGAAGTACTTCTACTGGACGGTCGGCGCCAACAGCAGGTTGGACTCGCTGCAGGCGGCGATCCTCCTCGTGAAGCTGCGCCACCTCGACGCGTGGAGCGACGGCCGCTCGCGGAACGCGGAGCGCTACAACGCGCGCTTCGCCGGGACCGCCGTCGGGACGCCGCACCGCGAGCCGCACTGTCGCCACATCTACAACCAGTACATGGTCCGCGTCCGGGAGCGCGACGCCCTCGAGGCGCACCTCAAGGCCAACGGCATCGGCTGCGCGCTCTACTACCCGATGCCGCTGCACCTCCAGACCTGCTTCAAGGACCTCGGGTACAAGGAAGGCGACCTCCCCGAGTCCGAGGCGGCCGCGCGGGAGACGCTCTCCATCCCCGTGTTCACCGAACTCACGACGGAGGAGCTGGACTACGTGGCGGACACCGTTCTCGCGTTCCGCGGGCGCGCGTAGCGCGGGCGGCCGCGGGGGCCGCGACGCGCTCGAGGGGCGGCACGTTGACCTCTCCTCGCCGCGCGGCTACTACCTCGACCACTCCGCGTGCGTGAACGGCAGCGACCCGACCGACGCGCTCGGCCTGCCGATGCTCATCGGCGACGGCGGCGCGCGCGCGTACTCCCAGTCGCTGCTCGCGTGATTCGCGTTCGGCAACCTCGAGCTCTACCTGACCACGGGAAGCGAACGGCGTCGCCGCCTCTTCGAGGCGGCGGCCGCCGTGCTCATGCGGACCGCGGAGGAGGTGCCGGGAAGCTACATCGGGTGGCCGATGCCGACCGCGCCGCGCGCCCTCGCGGAGAAGCTCGGGAGCGGCTGGTTCTCGGGCGCGGCGCACGGCGAGTGCGTCTCGCTCCTCGTGCGCGCCGGGACGCTCTTCCGCGTCGAGGGCACGCTCGAGTGCGCGTCGCGCGCGATGGGCGGGTTCCACCTCACGGTCGAGGACGGCGGGATGCTCCGCGAGGTCGGGACGCCGGGTCAGGAGGGCGGGCTCGAGTCGCTCGCGTTCATCGAGGAGTACCCCATGCTCGATCGCGCGTCGCTCGTGCTCTCCGGCCACGTCCACGCGATGTGGGGCATCTACGACCACTGGAAGGCCACCGGCGACCACGCCTCCGAGGTGCTCTTCGACCGCTGCCTCCGCGGCCTCCGGTTCCTGCTCGACCGGTACGATCTGGGCTACTGGACGCGGTGCGATCTCGACGCCTCGTGGCGCGGCGTACGGCCCGCCAACCCGGCGCGCCAGCGGCTCCACGCGGCGCAGATGATGACGCTCCACCGCATGACCGGCGACGAGCAGCTCCTCGACGCCGCGCGCCGCTGGGAGTCGTACGCCGCCCGCTGGTCGTGCCGGGCGCGCGCCCGCCTGAACCGTGTGCGGTTCGCGCTGAGGAACCGCGGCGCGGAGGTCATCTAGCCGTCCGTCGGCCCCGTGACGGTAGGCGCCCGCCGCTCGCGAGCACCCTGCCGCCTGTCGCTGCGCCGGGAGCCCGGCGCCAGTCGCGCGATTGCCTCCGCTTCCCGCCGATGCTATCTTAGAGTGTCCCGCACGGTACCCGCCAGCGGTCGCGGTGAGTGCCGGCGCTGTCAACCAAGGAGGCGGGCATGGCCACGAAGCACGTGTACTTCTTCGGCGGGGGCGAGGCCGAGGGGCGAGGCGACATGAAGAGCCTCCTCGGCGGCAAGGGTGCGAACCTCGCCGAGATGACCAACATCGGGATCCCCGTGCCCGCCGGGTTCACCATCTCGACCGAGGTCTGCACGCACTACTACGAGCGGGGGAAGGAGTTTCCCGAGGGGCTTCGGGAGGAGGTGGGGGCGGCCATCCACAAGGTCGAGGCGGTGATGGGGGCGACGTTCGGCGACGCCGCGAACCCGCTCCTCTTCTCGGTCCGCTCGGGCGCGCGCGCCTCGATGCCGGGCATGATGGACACCGTGCTCAACATCGGCCTCAACGACGCGACGGCCGCGGGCCTCATCGCGAAGACCGGCGACGACCGCTTCGTGTACGACAGCTACCGCCGCCTCATCGAGATGTACGCGGACGTCGTGATGGGCCTCGACATCAAGGAGTTCCACGCGCTCCTCGACGCCAAGAAGAAGGAGAAGGGGGTCTGGCACGACGTGGACCTCGCGGCCGCCGACCTCAAGGCCCTCGCGGCCGACTACAAGAGGAAGGTCCGCGAGATCTCCGGGCGCGACTTCCCCGACGACCCGCACGAGCAGCTCTGGGGCGCCGTCCGCGCCGTGTTCGAGTCGTGGAACGTGCCCCGCGCGGTGAGCTACCGGCGGTTGTACGACATCCCCGACGACTGGGGCACCGCCGTCAACGTGCAGGCGATGGTCTTCGGGAACATGGGCGAGGGCTGCGCGACCGGCGTCGCCTTCACGCGCGACCCGGCCACCGGCGAGCGCGTGTTCTACGGCGAGTACCTCGAGAACGCGCAGGGCGAGGACGTCGTCTCCGGCGTGCGGACGCCGCACCCGATCAACCTCGCGCAGAAGAAGCCCGGCGACGAGCCCTCCCTCGAGGAGACGATGCCGGAGATCTACCACGAGCTCGAGGCCATCCGCGAGCGGCTCGAGCGCCACTACACCGACACGCAGGACATCGAGTTCACCGTCCAGCGCGGCAGGCTCTGGATGCTCCAGACGCGGACCGGGAAGCGGACCGCCCAGGCGGCGGTGCGCATCGCCGTCGAGATGGAGCAGGAGGGCCTCATCGACCGCAAGACGGCCGTGCTGCGCGTGGACCCCGAGCAGCTCGAGCAGCTGCTGCACAAGCGGCTCGATCCCGCCGCGAAGTACGAGGCGCTCACGAAGGGGCTCCCGGCGTCGCCCGGCGCTGCGGTCGGGCGCGTCGTGTTCACGGCACAGGACGCCGTGCGGTGGGCCGAGGCGGAGGCCGCGGCGGACCCGAAGGAGCAGGAAGACCACCGGACGATCCTCGTGCGTGAGGAGACGTCGCCCGAGGACATCGACGGCATGAACGCGGCGCAGGGGTTCCTCACGGCGCGCGGAGGCATGACCTCGCACGCCGCCGTCGTCGCGCGCGGCATGGGCAAGTGCTGCATCGCCGGCGCGAGCGACGTGAAGATCGACTACGCCTCGCGGACATTCTCCGTCGGGAAGACGGTCGTGAAGGAAGGCGACTGGGTCACGCTGAACGGGTCCACCGGCGAGGTCGTGGTGGGGAAGGTGCCGACCGTCGAACCCGAGATGTCGGGTCACTTCGCGACGCTCATGGGGTGGGCCGACGAGTTCCGTCAGCTCGCCGTCCGCACGAACGCCGATACGCCCGCCGACGCCGCGCTCGCGAGGCAGCTCGGGGCCGAGGGCATCGGCCTGTGCCGCACCGAGCACATGTTCTTCGGCAAGGAGCGCGTCAAGCACATCCGCGCGATGATCATGGCGGCGAACGAGACCGAGCGCCGCGAGTCGCTCGCGAAGCTCCTGCCGTTCCAGCGCAAGGACTTCGAGGGCATCCTCGAGGCGATGCAGGGTCTCACCGTCACCATCAGGCTCCTCGACCCGCCCCTCCACGAGTTCGTGCCGCACACCGACCGGGAGATCGAGGACCTCGCGCGCGAGCTGGGGCGCGACCCGGCGGCGCTCAAGGCGAAGGCGGCGAGCCTGCGCGAGGCCAACCCGATGCTCGGGCACCGCGGGTGCCGCCTGGGCGTGACCTACCCCGAGATCTACGAGATGCAGGTCCGGGCGATCTACGAGGCCGCGTGCGCGCTCGCCAATCGCGGCGTGGACGTGAGGCCGGAGGTCATGATCCCGCTCGTCGGCGAGCCCAAGGAGCTCTCCATCCTGCGCGAGCTCGCCGAGAGGGTGGGGAACGAGATCACCGACCGCGAGGGCGTCGAGCTGCCCGTCGTCGTCGGCACGATGATCGAGGTCCCGCGCGCCGCGCTCGTCGCGGACGAGATCGCCGAGCACGCCGAGTTCTTCTCGTTCGGCACGAACGACCTCACGCAGATGACCTACGGGTACAGCCGCGACGACACCCGGATGTTCATGAAGGACTATCTGAAGAAGGGCATCCTGAGGAAGGACCCGTTCCAGTCGCTCGACCGCCGCGGCGTGGGATCGCTCATCAAGACGGCGGTGGACAAGGGGCGGCTCGTGAACGCCGACCTCCACGTGGGGATCTGCGGCGAGCACGGAGGCGACCCGGCCTCGATCCAGTTCTGCCACCACTCGGGGCTGGACTACGTGAGCTGCTCGCCGTACCGCGTGCCGGTCGCAAGGCTGGCCGCGGCCCACGCGGTGCTCAAGGCGAGGATGAAGGCGAGCCTGTAGGCCGCGACCCGGCGGGCGCGCGCGCCGCGCGCCGCCGCCCCAGCGCCCGGCGCGTGGGCCTTGTCGCTTGACCGCGCCGGGAGCGCGGGCATAGACTCGCTCCACTGCCCGAAGCCGCTTCTCCCGAGGATCCCGCCACGGGGCGGGCGATCGGACGGTGCCGCTGTGAAGAAGGTGACGTTCTCGATCTTCCTTGCGCTCTTCGCGCTGCTCACCGTCATCGGGCTCCGCGAGATGCAGTTCAGCGAGACGGAGAGCAACGGCTCCATCATCTGCATCTCCTGCATCGGCGTCGGGTGACGCCGGCCGGCGGGTGACGGGAGGCACGGTGTTCAAGGGTGCTCGCCACCACGGTGTCCGTCGGGCCATTCAGTCGGCGTTCCTCCTCATCACGAACTCGTACTACGCCGCCATCCCCGCGGCATCGTTCTACCAGGGGCCGCTCAAGGGCGCGTGCGTCCCCGCGCTCCACTGCTACGCCTGCCCGCTCGCGTGGGGCTCCTGTCCGATCGGGTCGCTCCAGCACTTCGTCATCGTGCGGCAGTTCCCGTTCTACGTGCTGGGGATTGTCGGGATCGTCGGCGTGTTCCTCGGCCGCTTCGCCTGCGGGTGGTTCTGCCCCTTCGGCTGGTTCCAGGAGCTCGTCCACAAGATCAGGCTTCCGAAGTTCTCGGCGCCGGACTGGGTGCGGCACCTCAAGTTCGTGTGGCTCGGCGCCGTCGTGCTGGGCGTGGCGTGGTGGCTGCAGGAGCCGTGGTTCTGCAAGCTGTGCCCTGCGGGGACGCTGGGCGCAGGGCTCCCGTGGCTCGCGTGGGCGGCCCGCGGCTCGGCCTACGCCGAGGGCATGGACTTCCTGCAGTGGATGTTCCCGTTCAAGGTCGCGCTTCTCGCCGGCCTCGTCGCGCTCATGGCCATGATGAAGCGGCCGTTCTGCCGCTTCGTGTGCCCGCTCGGCGCGCTGTTCGGGCTCACGAACAAGGTGAGCCTCGTGCGCCTGAACGTGGACCGCGGGACCTGCACCGACTGCGGGGCCTGCGCGCGCGTCTGCCCCATGGACCTCACGCCGCAGCGGGACGTCGGAAGCGTGGACTGCATCAGGTGCTACGCGTGCACGGGGTGCGACTCCATCACGGTGGGCACCGTGTTCGGGGAGGAGAGGTCACTGGGAGAGAGGGCATGACGGAAGGCACCGCGGAGATCACGCAGGAGCTCGTCGACCGGCTCGCCGACGCGTCGAGCCTCGCGGTGTTCACGGGCTCGGGCATCTCCGCGGAGAGCGGGATTCCCACGTACCGCGGCAACATCGCGCTGTGGGCCGGGTTCCGGGCGGAGGACCTCTCGTCGGTGGAGGCCTTCGAGCGGGACCCCGAGCAGGTGTGGCAGTGGTACGAGGCGCGGCGCCGGCAGATCGCCGAGGCCAGGCCGAACCCCGGACACGCGGCGATCGCGACGCTCGAACGGGCGCTTGGGCGCTTCCGCCTCGTCACGCAGAACATCGACGGGCTGCATCAGCGCGCCGGCAGCGTCGATCCCATCGAGCTGCACGGGAGCATCTGGCGGGCGCGCTGCACGAGGGAACACATCATCGTGGACCTCAGCGAGTGCCCGCTTGCGAGTCTGCCGCCGGTCTGCGGGCGCTGCGGCGCCATCCTGAGGCCCGACGTCGTCTGGTTCGGCGAGCCGCTCCCGCACGGGCCGTTCGAGGCGGCGCAGGACGCCGCCGCGTTCTGCGGCGCGATGCTCGTCGTCGGCACGTCCGCGCAGGTCATGCCCGCGGCCTCGCTCCCGCTGGTCGCCAAGCAGAACGGCGCGTTCGTCGTCGAGGTCAACACGGAGCCCACGGCGATCTCCGCGCTTGTGGACGCGACGATCGTCGGTCCAGCGGGCGGCGTCCTCCCCGAGCTCGCAGACAGGGTGGTCGAGCGCGCGGCGTCCGGAGGAGCCCCGCGGTAGGAGAGACCGCCCTCACCAGCGCGGGCAAGCCCCCAGGGCGCCCACCTTGACGCGCTCAGGCACGCCTGCTATGTTCGCGGTATCGGGGGATCACCCATGCGCAAACGGCTCCTTCTTGTGACGGCGCTCGGCCTTCTCCTGCCCTGGGCGGCGGCTGCCAAGACCTACAACAGCCCGTACGTCAACGGCCACGTCACCGTCGCGCCCAACGACTGGGACGCCGACGAACGGGCCGTCGCCGACCCGGCGAACGACTGCCGCTACTACCCGTCCGACGGCGACCTCGTGGACCTGTACGTCACGTGGGACGCCGACAGCCTCTACGTCGGCATCACGACGACGAACGGACCGGGCAGCTTCGGCAACGGCTATCTCCTCTTCATTGATACGGACGCCCAGAACGGCATCACCGGGGCGACCGACTTCACGAGCGCGAACTTCTATCCACGGAAGGTCCGGTTCCCCACGATGGGCGCGGACGTCGTGATGGGAGGGTGGAACCTCCCCGTCACCTTCGACGTCCGTCGGTGCACCAACCCCGCGCAGACGACGCCGCTTCCCGAGGCCTACACGCAGTGCAACCCGGGCTGGCGTCACGTCGAGGCGCGGTTCTCCTGGAACGGGCTCTTCGGGCTGGGGCCGGGCGTCGTGCCGGCGGGTACGACGCTCCGGTTCATCGCGGCGGTCGTGGGCGGCGACGGCTCGGGCGCGTACGACGCGATGCCGACCTCGAGCACGGGCGTCGAGTCCAACCCGGCGACCCCCTGGAACGCGTACACGGACCTCGACCGGTATCACGAGGTCGTGGTCGACGGGAACGGCGACGGCGCACCGGACCAGGGCTACCCGCCCGGCGGCTCCATCTCCGGCACGGTGACGCTCGACGACCCCGGCGACACGCAGACGGTCGCGACCGTGACCGCGTGGCTCGGCTCCACGGCCGTGAAGAGCGCGCAGACCCCGGCCGGCGGCGGGGCGTACAGCATCCAGCTTCTGCAGGACGGCGCGTACACCGTGAGGGCGACGGCGGTCTCGTACCTGCCGCAGGCCGTGCCCGTTCAGATCGTCGGCGAGAACGACGTCACCGGCGTGGCCTTCCTCCTCGAGCGCGTCGACGGCAAGATCCGCGGCAGCGTCGCGCTCACGGGCGGCCCGCCCGTGAACGTCACGGTCACGGCGTACGACGCCGCGACGGGCGCGGTGGGCGGCGACGGCCCGCAGGTCGTCGCCGGCGGGACGGGCAGCTTCGAGATCGTGACCGTCGTGGACGGCACGTACCGCGTGGAGGCGAGGGCGCTCGGCTACGTCGAGCAGGTCGCGCTCGCCGAGGTCGTGAACGAGAACACCGTGGACGTCGGGACCCTCACGCTCCCGGCGGTCGTCGGCACGCGGTACGCGTTCACGGACGCGGCCGGCCACCCCGTGCTCGGCGTCAACACGACCGTGAGCATGCCGGCCGACAGCCTGTTCTACTTCGCGCGGGCGTGGCTCGAGCCGAGGGACGACGGAGGCCGCATCGCGGTGTGGGACGCCGGCGCGCAGACGGCGGTCCAGCTCGCGGCGACCGCGCTCGACCCCGCCTACCCGCCGGCCGGACAGGTGGTCTTTGCGGGCGCCGACAGCGTGCCGCTGCCGCAGTCCGTCGTCACGGCGGACATGTTCGACACGGGACGCGCGCCGGTGCTCATCGCCGGCACGGCCATCGAGGTCGTGCGCGTCTACGCCTCGTCCGGGCCGCTCGACGGCCTGCTCGAGGTCGGGATCCGCGCGGCCGCTCCCTCGCGGCTCGCGCTGACCTCGGACGCGAGCGTGATCGAGGCCGGAACCGGACGCGCCCGCATCACCGGCCAGCTTCTCGACGCGAGCGGGAATCCCGCGCGCGTCGCCGGCGTGGGGGCCGACATGAGCGCGGGCGGCGTCGGCGGGAGCTTCAGCGTCCCGACGCCGCAGACGGACGCGAACGGCTGGTTCGAACTCGACTTCTACGGGACGGTCGCCGGGACGGCCACGGTCACGGCGGTGGTGGACCCCGGCTCGGGGTTGGGCGGGCTCGCGGTGGACACGGTGCCCATCGTCATCGAGCCGGGACCGGCCGTCGCCGCTGATCTGTCCGCGTCACCGGCGTCCCTCCGGGCGGGCGGCGCCGCGACGGTCCGCGCGCGCGTCCGCGACGCGTGGGGCAACACGGTGCCGGTCGCCGGCATCTCGGTGGCACTCACCGCGTCGCCGGCGTCGCTCGTGACGTCGCTCGACTCGCCGATCGTCACCGACGACACCGGCGTTGCGAGCGGTGAGCTCACCGCCGCGGCGGCCTACGGGCTCATCGAGCTCTCGGGAAGCGCGGGCGCGCTGACCGTCGAGCCCATCTACATCGCCGTGGACGCGACCATCGTCGCGGTGGACGAGACCGCCCCCGAGTCTGACCCAGCGCACAACAGCGACCCCGGAGTTGACCTCACCGTGATGCGTGCGGTGGTGCGCGCGGTCGCCAGGAACGACACGCTCGTCGTGACGCTCGACTTCGCATCCAACTGGGACGGCGTCCATCTCGCGCTCCTCATGGAGACCGCCGGCGACGCGGCGGGAGGCTCGACCGACCCGTTCGAGTTCCCGGTCAACTACGGCCACTCGCAGAGGCCCGACTACGCCTTCACGTACAAGTACGCGGCCCAGGACTACGCCGATCTCAGGCGGTTCCAGGGCGGGCAGTGGCAGCACTACGACTTCGTGAACCGCGAGTGGCGGATCGGCTGGGCCGAGGGCGTGAACGCGGTCCAGCACGGCGGTGTCGTGAGGACCGACACCGAGGTCCGCTTCCGCGTGCCGCTCGTGGTCATCTCGCCGGTGCCGGCCGACACGCTCGGCCCGGGCGACACGGTGCTGCTTCAGGCGTACCTGATGCAGGAGACCGACGGCCAGAAGCGCACCGCCCTCGACTCGACGCCGCACGACGCGACCCACGACATGCTGCCGGCCTCCGGCAACTGGTGGGACAACGCGACGACCCCCGTCACGCTCTCGCAGTACGCCGGGTACGAGATCCCCGCGCAGGGTTCCGCGCCGACGCTCTCGAACGGCGCGGCGAGTCCGTCCGTCGCCCAGCCGGGCGACGTCGTGACCTACACGGTCCGCGTGACCGACGCCGGCGGCGGCATCGGGGACGTGTTCCTCGATCTCACCGAGCTCGGCGGCTCGCGGTTCACGCGCATGCGCGACGACGGCGCGGGGGCCGACCAGGCGGCGGGCGACGGCGTGTTCACGGCGGCGGCGATGCTGCCCGCGGCGGTGTCGGACGGCGCGCACGCCGCCGTGGTGACGGCGAATGACGCGGCGAACGTGTGGGCGTCGCGGCTTGCCATCGCCGTCACGGTGGACAACCCCGCGACGGCGCTCCGGTCGTTCACCGACGACGAGGGCGACGATCACGGTCCGTCGCAGACGAGCGACGGCACGCCGACGGGGACGCCGGTCCCGGGTCTCTACTACCGCTACCCGACGAACCAGGTCTTCCTCCCCGGCTCCTTCGACATCACGGGGCTCGAGATCTTCCGAGACGGCGACTGGCTCGTGTTCCGCACGCACGTGAGAGACCTCGTCTATCATCTCGACCCCGGCGCGGCCAACTGGGGCGCGCCGCAACCGACGCCGCAGACGTGCGACGACCCGCACCGCACGGACCTCAACCTCCAGAAGATCGACATCTACATCGACGCGCAGGAGGGCAAGGGGGCGACGAGCGGGTTCCCGAACCGCTTCGTGGACGTCGCGGCGGTGGACGCGTGGGACTACGGCATCGCGGTCGAGGGGTGGGGGAAGTGGTTCGTCATCTCGAACGACGCGAACTCGCAGGCGAGCTGGACGCTGCGCAAGTCCGACGGCGACATCCGGATGTGCAACAACCACGTCGAGAACTGGATTGACGTGCGGGTTCGCGCCGCGCTCTTCGGGGGCGACCTCGAGACCATCGAGAACTGGGACCTGATCGTGTGCCTCTCGTCGCACGACGGCAACACCGACGACACGAACCTCGGCGGCGTCCGCTGGGTGAACCAGAACGTGCAGGAGTGGCAGTTCGGCGGCGGGCGCGACAACGAGAGCGGACGGGAGCGCGACGCGAACGTGATCGACGTGGCGACCTCCCCCGGCGCGAACCACGAGGCCGGCCGCACGCAGCAGGAGATGCTGGACTACACGACGGCGGACGCGCGGGCCAGGTTTGCCGGCGACAAGGTCGCCGTCGTGCTCGAAGCGAGCTTCGCCGAGGACCTCTCGCCGCCGACCATCGCGCCGTTGCCCGACGATCCCGAGGTCGAGCACACGCCGTGGCTCGCGCTCGACGCGGCGCCGGCCGTGGTCTGGACGACCATCACGGACTTCTCCGGCCTGGATCGCGCGGCGTTCTACTGGCGCACGCTCGGCGACACGACGCGCCGGGTTGTCGAGATGGTGAACCTCGTCGGCGACGTCTGGGCGGCCGACATCGCGCGCGAGGAGATCGTCGCGGCGACGAACGTCGTCCGGCTCAACAAGACCGGGGACGCGCGCGTGATCGTGGGCAGGTTCTACGCCCGCGACGCGTCGCGGAACCAGAACGAGATCTGGGCCGGGCCCTACACCATCGCGGTGCCTGAGCCGTGGGCGGGCACGCAGACGGTGGCTGCCGTGGACGGGCTCGTCACCGGGGACGCGCCGCTCATGCTCGTGTTCCAGGACGGCACGGTCGTGACGCTCGAGGAGAGCGACCTCCCCGCGGTGGATTGCGTGATGGACCTCGTGCTCTCGACGGTCACGGGGGCCGTGGACACCGACATCCGCGACGACATGGAGTACGTCGGCGTGGCGCGCGACCTGAGCCTGGCGTGCGGCGGAGGGACGATCGACATCGTCGGCAGCGTGCGGCTCACGCTCCACTACCCCGAGTACGCCGCGGGCACGCTCGACCAGCGCGCGTTCGGCCTGTTCGAGTGGTATCCGGAGACGGCGCGCTGGCTGACCATCGGCGGGAACGCGCGGCCCGACGGCAACGTCGTCGGCGCGGACGTGTCGCGGCTCGGCCGCTACGGGCTTTTCTTCTGGGACGACCTCGGCGGGGCCGGGCGCGGGCTGTCGGGCGTGCTCGTCGAGCCGAACCCGTTCTCGCCCAACGGCGACGGGCTGTACGACGAGACGAGAGTGATCTTCACGCTCGGCCGCGCGGCGGACCACGTGAACATCGAGTTCTACGACCTCTCCGGGCGCCTCGCGCGGCGGCTCGTCTTCCACGCGCCGGCCGACTACGTCGGCGGGACGCCGGTTGAGGTCATCTGGGACGGCACGGACGAGACCGGGCGCGTCGTTCCCTACGGGCTCTACGTGATGCGCGTCGAGGCGAAGTTCAAGACCTCGCCGATCTTCGAGCGCGTGAACGCCGCCGTGGCGGTGGTGAAGTAGGAGTGTCCATGCGCACGCTCACGCTTGCAGTCATCGCGGCCGCTCTGGCCTTCGCGCTCGCCGCGCCGGCCGCGGCCAACTTCGTCGAGGTGGAGACCGGGGCGCGCGCCATGGGCATGGGCGGCGCGTTCGTCGCGGTGGCCGACGACGTCACCGCGCTCCACTGGAACCCCGCCGGGCTCTCGACGCTCGACCGGATCCACGTGTTCGGGATGAGGACGAGCGTCTACGGCGTGGACGACCTCGTCGAGGACTCCGCGATCGCCGGGTGGGGGACCGGGCGGCGCGGGTTTGCGCTCGGCTGGGCGCGCACCGGCGCGCAGGACCTCTACCACGAGGACACGATCGTCCTCGCGGCCGGGGCGGCCACGCCCGTTGACGGGCTCTCCGCCGGGCTGGCCGTGAAGCGGCTGTCGGTGGACGCGCCGGGATACGACTACTACAACGACCCGAACTTCAGCGCGGACGGCGACGCGGGACTCGCGGCGGACGTCGGGTGCCTCTACCGCCGCGCGACCTGGAGCGCCGGCGCGGTCGTGCGCAACATCGGGGAGCCCGCGCTCCAGCTCATCTCGACGACCGAGGACCCCGACCCCGTCTACGCCGAGCTCCGCGTGGGCGGCACGTACCTCTTCCGCGAGGTCATGCTGATGAGCGCCGAGTGGCGCGTGCCGCGCGAGGCGCCGTCGTACCACGAAGAGAAGTCGAGCGTGAACCTCGGGACGGAGATCTGGTTCTACGACGCCTTCGCGCTTCGGGCCGGCATGAACCGCGACAGGATCACGGCGGGCCTCGGCCTGAAGAGCACGAACCTCCACGTTGACGTCGCGCTCCTCTCAGAGAGGCGGATCGGGAGTCTCTACCGCCTCTCCGCGAGCTTCCTGTGGTAGGAGGACCTGACATGCGGAGCGCCCTGGCGTTCCTGGTCGCCGTCTCGGTCCTCGCGCTCGCCCCCGGCGGGGCGGGCGCGGTGACGAGCCTCGAGGGCTACTCCTCCTTCATGACCGAGCTCCGGAGCAGCGGAGGCGGCGACCCAAGCTGGCAGCTCGGCAACCCGGAGTTCGAGGCGGAGCTTCGGCTCAAGATGAGCCCGTGGAGGAACGTCTCGAGCTACCTCAAGTTCACGGGATGGTCGAGCCGCTGGGAGGAGCATCGGAAGGCCACGCAGTTCTTCTTCCGCGAGGCGCACCTGCAGTTCCGCGGCTCGAACGCCGAGGCGTACCTCTTCGGCGGGCAGAACCGGTTCTGGCTGAACGAGCCGCTCCTCGAGATCGTGAACCAGGACAACGTCAAGCAGGACGAATGGGGCCCGCGCGCGCAGGGCATCCGCGTGGACTTCTGGGACGTGAAGGGGTTCACCGGCGCGGCGTTCCTGAGCGAGAAGAGCGACTACTTCGCCAGAGCCGTGAGCCAGCTCCCCTCGGGACAGCAGGACTACTACCCGGGCACGACGCCCGCCGACACGATCACGAGCAGCACCGACGACTTCCGGGCGTTCCGCCTGAACCGGAAGCTCGCCGGCGACCGCGTGCTCCTCGGCTCGACGTACGCGCGGAAGGACTACGTCCTCTACAGCGACGGCATCTTCCACGGGCGCACGCAGGACTTCGACGAGGCCGTCGCGGTCGACGCCGAGCTCGCGCTCGGCGAGATCGTCCCCGCGCTGTCGCGGTTCGGCCGCGTGACGTGGGTGAGCGAGTACGGGAGGAACACGTCCGGCTGGCTGTGGGACCTCGAGACGCCGCGACCGCACGCGTTCAAGACCGAGGTGCGCGACGTGCGGACGGGCCCGCTGCGCTTCCTCGGCTCGTGGGAGTCGTACGGCCTCAACTTCTACTCGCCGGGGCTCGCGAGCTGGAGCCGGCAGGACATGAACGACCACACCCGGTACTACCTCGAGGCGCACTACCGCGTCCCGACGAAGGCCATCAACCTCAAGGGTTGGACGTGGCGCGCCGAGCCCTCGCACCCCGAGCTCACGGACAAGCGCGAGCAGCGGGAGTGGGGGACCGAGGCGTACGTCGAGTTCGTCCACGGGTTCACGGGGAAGGCCGAGTACAAGGTCTACGAGAACAAGGACGGCGTCTGGCCGAACCTCCTCTGCGAGGTGACCGGCGAGAATCGCCTCGTGAAGCTCAGGACGCAGTTCCGCATCCGCGACATCGACAGCGACTACGAGCTCACCGCGTACGCGTTCGAGGCCAATGTGAACCTGTCGGACGCGTGGAAGTTCTACGCGCGCGTGATGAACGTGGACGAGAAGACCGAATCCAGGCAGACCGCGTTCGCGCAGCTCCGCTACCTGGGCTGGCAGGGCGCGGAGTTCTTCGTCGAGTTCGGCAACCCGGACCAGAGCAACGACATGGTCAACGACGGCGACTTCGTCAGCCACGACTCGGGCGCGACGACGGACAAGGTGTTCAAGGCGTTCGTGAGGATCTACTACTAGGGCCTCTCACGCGGAGACGAGCATGACGGGACGCACACTGCCGCCGCTTCTGGCCGCCGCGCTCCTGCTGGCGGCGCAGGCCTCGCCCGCCGCGGTGAACGCGGTCGAGGGCGGGATCGAGTTCAGCTACGCCGACCCCTACGCGGCGAGCGTGAGCCTGGCGGGCATCTTCAACAACTGGAGCACCAACGCGACGCCGCTCTCGCTGGGCGGGGACGGCGTGTGGCGGGTGGTGGTGCCGCTCGGGGCCGGGAAGCACGAGTACAAGTTCGTCGTGAACGGGACGCAGTGGGTCGCGGACCCGGACAACCCGAGGGTGGTGGGGGCGTACGGCAACTCGGAGGTCGAGGTGACCGCCGACGGCGGCGTGAGCGCGGCAGGCGCCGCCTCGGCCATCTCGAACACGCCGCTCTCGGCGCGCGTGAACCTCAGCGGCTGGTACCGCGGCAGCTACGACACGCAGTCGGACACCCCGAGCGATCCGCGGTGGCGGCTCGACCGGCCGGCGCACGAGCTCTATCTCAAGGTGATCCCGACGGTCACCCCGCAGGTGAAGGGCGAGGCGACGCTCCGGTTCGACACGGCCGTGGGCGACATCAAGAAGGTCTCGGCCGACTTCTACAGCGGCCACGCGACGCTCGAGGGCGGGCCGTTCACGGTCGTCGGGTTCTACAACGAGGAGCGGGTGCAGTTCGACGATCCGCTCGAGCTGGTCGGGCACATCAACCTGCCGGGGACCATCGCCGAGGAGCACATCCCCTTCGGCCGCGGAGCGCAGGGCGTCACCGTCACGGCCGACGTCGGCCCGACCGCGCTCACCGCCGTCTACGCCAACCGCTACGACTACGACGTCTGGAACAAGCCCACGATCTTCGACAACACCGACACCGACCTCCTCGCCGCGCGCCTGACGAGCCGGCCGCTTGGGGCCTTCAGGCTCGGCGCGACATACGCGTCGCACCGCGACGGCTGGTGGATGAGCTGGCAGGGAGGCAACGAGGACCCGTTCCTCGACGCGTACATCGACTCGACCGGATCGGCGAGCGACTGGTTCGAGTACGCGCGGACCGAGCAGTGGATCGCCGGCGACGCGAGCTGGAAGGGCATGTCCGACATGCTCGAGCTCGCCGCCGCGTACGGCCGCTACAGCTACGCAGGCCGCTGGGACATGGGCAACAGGGAGAGCGTCCAGGGCGACGACCTCGGCAACGGCGCGATCGACGTGCCCACGGGCGACATGAAGGGCTCGTACCTGAAGGGCATCGCGTCGGCGAACCTCGCGGAGCTCGTGCGCGCGCGGCTCTCGGTGGAGCGGCAGGCCGTGGACGGCATGAAGGCCGGCGAGGAGTACATCGCCTACGGCGCGCCGGCGTGGGCAGGAAGCCCGGTCCGCCAGCTCACCGAGGTGCGGTACGCCGGGTCGCCGCTCGTCGTGAACGTGTACGGTCCCGCGCCGGAGCGCGACGACACGTTCGTCGAGACCGACGTCAACGTGACGCTCGGCATCTTCGGGCTCGGCCTCGAGTTCGACCGGAGCTCGTACGCGTGGGAGTATCCCGAGAGTCTTGCGACCATCGGCGGCCGCGGCTGGGAGGGGACGGCGAACAGGTTCGCGCTCCTGGGGCGCGCCGACGTCATGGCCGACGATCTCTGGTTCGAGCTCGCGTACCAGTCGCTCACGCACGACTTCGACGACGGGCTGTGGATGCCGTACGACACGGGCGAGCTCATCGGGCGCGCGGGCTTCACCTTCCGCCCCGACTGGAGCGTCGTGACGGATCTCCGGCGCGTGACCTACAGGGACGTGCCGTCCGGCGAGGGGACCACGGACCAGTCGTTCGTGAACCCGTACCTCGCTGTCGTCTGGAGCCCGCGCAGGAACGTCGAGGTTCGGCTCGGGTACGGCGTCAACCCGACGGGTTACGCCGACTCGCCCGTCGAGGGCCGCGGGAACGGTCGCGAGCGGTGGCGCTCGCAGTACCTGTGGGACCACAGCGGCGCCGACGAGGTCGGCGCGGAGCGCGCCCTCGAGGACGCGCGGGTGATCGGCCTCATGGCCGTGATCGCATTCTGACAGGGGAGGCGGACACGATGCGACACTTCCGGCGGACAGGACGAACGGCCGCGCTCCGCGCGGGCGCGCTCGCCGTGGGCGCCCTCGCCGCCGTCGTCGGCCTCTCGTCGTGCGCGGGCGTGCTGAGCGCGATCGAGGACAGGCTTCCGCCGCCGCACGAGGTCAAGGACGGGATGCTCTTCAGCTACTACTCGCCGTCGGCGCGGCAGGTCACGCTGGCCGGCAACTTCAACAACTGGGGCGGGACGCAGGGGGGCGGGCGGTACGACCCGAGCATCGACCCCATGAGCGACCCGGACGGTGACGGCGTCTGGACCATCGCCGTGCCGCTGCCGCCGGGGCGCTACCAGTACAAGTTCGTCATCGACGGCGGCGTCCGATGGGAGCAGGACCCGAACAACCCCGACAAGGCCACCGAGGGCGGGTTCGAGAACTCGCTCATCGTCGTATCGCCGGGCGTGCGGTACGCCGCCGAGGTTGTCACGGGGACGGGCGTGACGAGGGAGGCGACGCGGGTCGTCGAGCAGCCCGCGGACGCCGCGGCGGTCCCGGTCACCTTCGAGCTCGCCGCCCCCGACGCGCGCGAGGTGTCCGTCGCGGGGACCTTCAACGCGTGGGACCCGCTGGCGAACCCGCTCGCGAAGGGCGAGGGCGGCGTGTTCCGCGCGACCCTCGACATCCGGCCGGGGAGCCACGAGTACAAGTTCGTCGTTGACGGCACCTGGGTGGAGGACCCCGCGAACCCCGAGACCGTCCCGGATCCCTACGGCGGGAAGAACTCCGTCCTGACCGTGAAGTGAGCGGCGCGATGACGACGCAGGCGAGAGACAACCTCACCGCCTACGCGTTCCTCGCGCCGTTCCTCGTCATCTTCGCGGTCTTCCTTGCGTACCCCGTCTTCTACTCGATCTTCCTCGCGGTGCACGAGCCGCCGGCGGACTCGTTCGACGTGTTCTCGAACCTGCGGTTCGTCGGGCTGGCCAACTTCGCGCGGCTCCTCCAGGACACGCGGTTCTGGTGGTCCGTCCTCATGACCCTCTACTACGCCGCGCTCATCGTGCCGAGCGGCATCGCGGCATCGCTCGCGCTGGCGCTCCTCCTCAACAACCGGCTTAGGGCCGTGAAGGCGTACCGGAGCGCGTTCTTCATGCCCTACGTGCTCGACATGCTCGTCGTGGGCATCGTCTGGACGCTCATCTACAGCCCGCACGTGGGCATCGTCGTGCGCATCCTCAAGGCGGCGGGCGTGACCGCGTTCGCGGAGCGCGGGTTTCTCGGCACGCCCGGGACCGCGATGCCGGCGGTGGTGCTCGCCAACGTGCTCAAGGGCGCGGGGTTCGGGATGATCCTCTACCTCTCGGCCATCCAGAACATCCCGGCGTCCCTCTACGAGGCCGCGGCGATCGACGGGGCGAGCGGCTGGCAGCGCTTCCGGCGCATCACGCTGCCGCTCCTGAGGCCCATCACGCTCTTCATGGTCGTCGTCGGGACCATCTCCGCGCTCAACGCGTTCGTGGACGTGTACGCGATGACGAGCGGCGGGCCGAACGTGGACGTGGGCGGGCGCGCGCTCGGCGTGACGTGGGTGACGGGGTACTACGTGTTCGACACGTTCTACACGCAGTGGCGGCTGGGGTACGCGGCGGCGATGTCGTACGTGCTGCTCGCGCTCGCGATCGTCATCTCGCTCGCGAACCGGCGGTTCCTGCGCTCCGAGGCGTGAGGCGGGGCGGCCGGCGGATCGCACCGCGGGGAGTCCCCTGAGCGGACGCCGGTCGACGAAGAGGACGGCGATGGACCACAGGACGCAGGCGCGCATCCGGAAGGTCGTGCTCTACGCGGCGCTCACCGCGGCCGCGGTCGTCGTGCTGTTCCCCTTCTTCTGGATGGTCGTGACGGCGTTCAAGGAGCCGGGCAAGGAGTTCACGCCCGACGTCATCCCCAACCCGCCGACGCTCGAGAACTTCCGGCGGGTGCTCACCGACTACGGGTTCGGCGGGTACTTCGTCAACAGCGTCATCGTCGCGACCGTGGCCGCGACGTTCGCGACGCTCTTCGCGGCGCTCGCGGGCTACGTGTTCGCGAAGAAGCGGTTCTTCATGAAGGAGAAGCTGTTCGCGTTCCTGCTCGGGTCGCTCATGATCCCCGGGCTCATGTACGTCGTGCCGCAGTTCGCCGTCGTGCACCGGCTCGGCTGGATGAACACCTACCAGGCGATGATCGTGCCGCACCTCGCCAACGTGTTCGGCCTGTTCCTCATGCGGCAGTACATGACCACGATCCCGTCCGAGCTCCTCGAGGCGGCGCGGATGGACGGCGCCGGGGAGTGGCAGCAGTTTCGGAAGGTCATGGTGCCGCTCTCGGTGCCGATCCTCGCGACGCTTTTCCTGCTGACATTCCAGTTCCATTGGAATAACTTCCTGTGGCAGCTCATCGTGGTGAACGTCGAGAGGCTCTACACGGTGCCGGTCGGGCTCGCGCTCTTCAAGAGCGCGCACGAGGAGCTGTACACGCTCAAGATGGCCGGCTCGTGCATTTCCGTCATCCCGATCGCGGCCCTCTTCTTCTTCGCGCAGCGGTACTTCATCGAGGGCATGACGATGGGAGCGCTCAAGGGATGACGCGGCGCGGGAGACGGACGGCGCGGCGCGCCGAGGGAGGTCGTTCATGAGGTCGTTCGTTCGTTGGGCGCGCTGCGCGGCGGGGATCGCCGCGCTCGGGTTGCTCACCTGTCCGTGCGGATGCGGGCAGAGGGCGGAGCGTGGGACGCTCGTCGTCTGGCAGACCTACAATGAGGAAGAGAACCCGGTTTTCAAGGAGATCGTGGCGAAGTTCGAGGAGGCGCACCCGGGCGTGACGGTGAGCGTCGAGCGGCTCCCGTTCGCGGGCGCCGAGCCGAAGATCCAGACGGCGCTCACGACGCGCACCGAGCCCGACATCGCGCGCGTGGACGTGTCGTTCCTGGCGAAGCTCGCCAGCAAGAACGCGCTCCTCGACCTCGACCCGCACGTGCCGCAGGCGTTCCGCGACGAGATCCTGCCCGTGGCGCTTCAGAGCTGCGTCTACGGCGGGAAGCTCTGGGGCATCCCGGACCAGACCAACGGGCTGTGCCTGTTCTACAACAAGGCGCTGTTCCGCGCGGCGGGCCTCGACCCGGACCGCCCGCCCGCGACCTGGGACGAGCTCATCGAGCACGGCAAACGGCTCACCGACGCGAAGCGCGGCGTGTTCGGCATCGGGCTTTCGAACTCGCTCTGGTGGACGCTTCCGTTCTTCTACAGCTACGGCGCGGCGTTCCTGTCCGAGGACGGCACGCGCTGTCTCCTCAACAGCCCCGAGGCCGTGGCCGCGTTCCAGCTCAAGGTGGACCTCGCGAGGAAGCACAGGATCGAGGGGGGCGCGTGGCGGGCCGGCGGCATCGTCCACGACCAGGGCTTCCAGAGCGGGAAGTACGCGATGATCCTGAACGGGCCGTGGGCCGCGGAAAGCCTGAAGCGGACCGGCATCGACTTCGGCGTCGGGCTCATCCCGGCAGGACCTGCGGGGTCGCACACGAACGTCGGGGGGAACAACCTCGTCGCCTTCGCGAGCACGAAGCACCCGAAGCTGGCGAGCGAGTTCCTGATGTTCGTCGCGAGCGAGGAGATGCAGCGCATGTGGGCGATGCGGCTGGGGCAGATCCCGGTCAACGTCAAGGCCGCCGACGCGATCACGGCGGACGAACATCCCTATTTGGCAGTGTTCGTCGAGCAGATGAGGACCGCCGTCGCGCGTCCGCAGACGCCGTTCTACCCCGAGATGGAGAACCTCGCAAACCCCGAGATGCAGGCGGCGCTCGACGGCACGAAGACGGTGAAGGCCGCGCTCGACGCGGCGGTGGCGGAGATCGACAAGCTGCTCGCCGAGGGGCGGTAGATCAGGGGCCGGCCGCGGGGCGAGCGGGCATCGCGCCCGCCCGCTCCCCGCAGACGGCTCCCCAACGGAGGTGCTCGCATGATGTGGCGCTCGCTCATCCTCTCGTGCCTGATCGCGACGGTTGCCGTTTCGGGCGCTTCGGCCGCGGTGCTGGCGTCGTGGACCGACCCGGCGGGCGACGACACGGGGGACGGGGACTACACGTATCCCACGAACCCGGCGTTCGGGGAGGGCGGTCAGGCGGACATCCTCTCGTTCTCGATCGAGAAGACGAACGGCGACCTCGTCTTCGTGTTCCGGATGCGGAAGCTCGTGGACCCGTGGGGCGTCGGGAACAGGCTCACGATGGTCGCGGTCGCCATCGACACGGAGGAGGGCGGCGACAGGGAGCTTCGTCGCAACGCGAACGTCCTGCTCGAGCGGCCGTCGGAGTACCAGGTCTTCGCCGCGGGGGAGACGGTCGAGGTCATCGACAGGAACGCCGAGCGCGTGGAGATCGGAGCGACCGCGAGGACCGACATCGCCAAGGGCGTCATCGCGATCTCGGTGCCCATCGCTCGGGTCGACGGCGCGGCGTCCGACTGGCGGTTCACGCCTGCGGCCGGGCTCCAGGACGACTACGGCGCGGGCGGGCTCGGCGACTTCCGCGAGGTCAAGGCGAAGGCCGAGGAGTGGCGCGGCGGCGGCGGGCACGACCTCGCGATCAACCCCAACGTGTACGACATCATCGTGCCCCCACGGAAGAAGATGCTGTGGATGTTCGGCCGTGGGCAGCGAACGCAGGCGCAGATCCTCGGCGCGTACGACCTCGACGCGGGGAAGTACGCGGTGCTGCCTGCGCTGGAGATCGAGTAGCGCGTATCGAACGGAGGGACATCATGAAGCGGGTCGCCTGCGCGGCGGCGGTGGCCGCCGCTCTCCTTCTAGCAGCGGCGCAGTCCTTCGCCGCCCTAACTCCCGTGCCGGTCGAGGGCGGGTTCGCCTTCACGTTCAGCGCGCCGGGGGCGCGCTCGGTGCACCTCGCCGGCGAGTTCAACGGCTGGGACCCGGGCGGCATCCCGATGGCCGACCCCGACGGCGACGGCGTGTGGGAGGCAGTGATCGACCTCGACCGCGGACGCACCTACCAGTACAAGTTCGTGCTGAACGGCGGCGAGCGGTGGGAGCCGGACCCGGAGAACCCCGAGCGGACCGACGACGGCCATGGCGGGTACAACAGCGTCCTCTCGATCACCGAGGACGGCGGGGTCGTGCTCGGCGCACTCGACGCGGGGAAGCCCGTCGTGCACGAGCCCATCGTGGACTCACACCCGCCGCTTGAGCATCCCATCAACGTCGCCATCGTCTGGCACCAGCACCAGCCGAAGTACCTCAAGGACCTCGACACCGGCGAGTACCTCGAGCCGTGGGTGCGCCTGCACGCGATCAAGGACTACTACGACATGGTCGCGATCCTCGACGAGTTCCCGGCCATTCGGTTCACGGTGAACCTGACGCCCGTGCTCATCACCCAGCTCACGGACGTGGTCGACGCCTACGATCGCGGCGGCGCCACCGACCGCTACCTCAGGATGACGCTCAAGGACGCCGCCGAGCTCACGGACGACGACAAGGTCTTCCTGCTCTCGAGCTTCTTCAACGCGCACTGGGACAACATGATCCACGTCTGGCCGCGCTACAGGGAGCTCAAGGACCGGAAGCTCGGCGACAGCCGCGAGCTCCTCGCAAAGACGGCGGCCTCACTCAGCGCGCAGGACTTCCGCGACCTGCAGGCGTGGTTCAACCTCGCGTGGTTCGACCCTGACTTCCAGGAGAAGGACGTCACGCTCCCCGACGGCGCGGTCGCGACGGTGAAGCACCTCATCGCGAAGGCGCGCGGCTACACGGAGGCGGACAAGAAGGAGATCGTCGAGACGCAGATCGCGATCATGCGGAACGTCATCGCGATCCACAGGAGGCTCCAGGACGAGGGTCGCATCGAGGTCACGACGACCCCGTACTACCACCCGATCCTCCCGCTCCTGTGCGACACGGACCTCGCGCGGAAGGCGTCGCCCGGCATCGCGCTTCCCGCGGTCCCGTTCCGCTACCCCGAGGACGCGCGGCAGCAGATCGCGATGGCGGCGGGGCTGTACGAGACGCTCTTCGAGCGCGAGCCGGCCGGGATGTGGCCGGCGGAGGGCGCCGTGGCGCAGGAGATCGTCGGCATGGTCGCCGACGCCGGGTTCGCGTGGATGGCCTCCGACGACAAGGTGCTCGAGCGGTCGTTGGGGACGGCGCTCTCGCCGAACCAGCGCTACTCGATGCACTGGGCGCGGGACGGCGCGAAGAAGGTCGCGATGATCTTCCGCGACTCGAGGCTCTCCGACGACCTCGGCTTCAACTACTCGCGCATGGACGGCGTCGAGGCGGCGAACGCGATGATCCGCAGTCTCCACTCGATCGGGACGAAGCTGGGCGCGGACGCGCCGAACTCCGTCGTGCCCATCATCCTCGACGGCGAGAACGCGTGGGAGTGGTTCCGCCGCGACGGGAAGGAGTTCTTCAGATCGTGGTACGGCCAGATGAGCCGCGCGGACTGGATCAGGACCGTCACCGTGAGCGAGCACCTCGCCGCGCACCCGCCGACCTCGACCATCCAGACGCTCTGGGCCGGTTCGTGGATCAGCGCCGACCTCACGACGTGGATCGGAGAGCCCGAGGAGAACGCGGCGTGGGAGTACCTCGCGAAGACGCGCGGAGCGGTGGCCGCGGCCATGGCGTCGGGCGGCATCAGGGCCGCGCAGGCGTACGGTGAGATCCTCGCCGCCGAGGGGAGCGACTGGTTCTGGTGGTACGGCAGCGACCAGACCTCTCCGAACGAGGCCGCGTTCGACCAGGTCTTCCGCGGCACGCTCGGCAACGTGTACCGGCTGCTCGGCGAGAAGGAGCCGGCGTTCCTGACCGTGCCCATCCTGGCGTCGGCGAGGGCGGCGCACGACGCCGCGGTCGCGGCGCACGTGGCGGCGGCGGGCGGCGAGGGCGCCGCGGCGGCCGCAAGCGAGGCGCCCACGTTCAGCCACTCCGCCCCCTCCGCGACGAGCGTCCACCTCGCGGGCGACTTCAACGGGTGGAGCACGTCGGCCGAGCCGATGAGCGACGAGGACGGGGACGGCGTGTGGACCGTGACCGTGCCGCTCGCGCCCGGCCGGTACGAGTACAAGTTCGTCATCGACGGTGGGGCGCGGTGGGAGCACGACGCGGGGAACCCCGAGACGTCGCCCGACCCGTACGGCGGGAAGAACTCCGTGATCACCGTGAAGTGAGTCGCCGGCGTTGCCGCGGGGCGCGATCGCCCGCCTCGCGCGTGTGAACGTCGTTGGCAGCCGCAGGCCGCTTCGCCGCCGCAGCGCGGCCGCGGGCGGCCCCGGGGGCGTATGGCAGAGAAGTTGCACAAGGGCAGGCCCGCGCCCGCCGGATCGGCCGGTCCGGCGAAGCGGCTGCCGGTGACGGGCAAGCGCCACGGTCTCCAGATCGTCGTGGGGCCGCGCGAGTCGCGCGAGTACGTCCTCACGAACAAGGAGCGGGCGTACTTCGCCGGCGAGACGGGCACGGCGAACACGCGAAGCTACGCCGGGCTCATCGTCGAGCTGCACAAGTTCCTCGAGGGGTGGGACCTCCTTCTCGGCGGGGTCCCCCTGTCCGCGTGGGGGACCAAGAGCGCGTGCGTGCTTCCCCAGAGCATGACGCGCGAGTACCTCGTTGAGCGCACGGCGGAGACCGTCTTCCTCGCCGACTCGGTCAACGCGCTCATCCTGAGCTTCAGCTCCGGGTTCCGCGGTCGCGCGGCGTTCATCCCGCGCATCGACATCCGCAGCATCTGGGAGGAGGTCAAGCCCGACTACGAGACCCGGTGGGACCAGGCCCGCCGCGTCCTCGCCGTGCGGCGGCGCGACCACCGCGAGCGGACCGCGGCCGCGGACTACCCCGTGTGGTTCGCGCTCGCGTGCGACCGGCAGGCGGAGTTCGTGCCCGACCCGGGGTACCGGCACGCCACGTACACGACCGACGCGGCGCGCCGCACCATGGGCGACGCGTGCCCGTTCGTGCCGGGCCGCATCGAGTTCGTCTTCGAGGGCGAGGAGCAGTTCACGGCGAACGTGACCTTCGCCGCCGCGGTGGGGAACACGATCGAGGAAGCGACGCGGCTTGCGCTCCGCGCGCTCGACGAGGAGTTCACGCTCTACGACGTCAAGATGCGCCGGGTCACCGGCCTCATGGAGCGTCTCGGCGTCACCATGAGGGACAGCGACTACCGGCACGCCCTCCTGTGGGCGGCGGCGTCCGTGGACGCCCTCGTCATGAACCAGATGGGCCGGGGCATCTTCGCCGGGCTGCACTGGTTCCCGAACTACTGGGGGAGGGACACGTTCGTCGCGCTGCCCGGCGCGTGCCTCGTCCGCGGCGAGTTCGACACGGCGCGCGAGATCCTCGAGACCTTCGCGTCCCTTCAGCACAGGGACCCGAAGAGCCCGTTCTACGGGCGCATCCCCAACCTCGCGATGCCCGGGCAGATCTACTACAACACCGCCGACGGGACGCTGTGGTTCCTGCGCGGGGCGTACGAGTACCTGAGGTACACAGGCGACACGGCGTTCGCGGCGCGCTTCCTGCCGACCGCGAGGCTCGCCATCGAGGGGACGATCGCGAAGCGGACGGACGAAAGCGGCCTCGTCGTCCACGGCGAGGCCGAGACCTGGATGGACGCCGGAGGAGAGCAGCATCCGCGCTCGCCGCGCGGCGATCGCGCGGTCGACGTCCAGGCGCTCTGGCACGCGGCGCTCGAGTCGGGCGCCGGCATCGCGGAGGCGGCCGGCGAGGCGGATCAGGCGAGGCGGTGGCGCGAGCGCGCCGCCGCCGTGCGGGAGGCGTTCGTCCGGCTCTACTGGGACGAAGCGCGCGGGGCGCTGCACGATCACCTGAACCCGGACGGCACGCCGGACGGCAAGGCGCGCCCGAACCAGATCTTCGCGGCGACGGCGCCGTGGTCGGAGCTCCTGCCCCACGAGCGAGAGGCGCGCGTCGTGGAGTTCGTCGCGCGCACGTGCGTTCGCCCGCACGGCGTGGTCTCGCTCGCGCCCGACGACCCGGACTTCCACCCGCGCCATCTCGACATGGACCGGTATCACTTCGACGAGGCGTACCACAACGGCGACGTGTGGGTGTGGCTCACCGGGCCGGTCGTGAGCGCGTTCGTCAGGCACGGCAGGGTCGAGGAGGCGTGGAGGCAGACGGCGGTTCTCACCGAGCTTCTGTTCACGGAAGGCGCGGCCGGCACGCTGCCGGAGCTCCGGAACGGTGAGGCGCCCGAGCGCGGGGAGAACGTCGCCGGCGCGGTCTCCCAGGCGTGGAGCCTCGCCGAGTTCCTGAGGAACTTCTACCAGGACTACCTCGGCGTCCTGCCGAATCTCCTCTCCGGCGCGGTCGAGCTGCGCCCCGCGCTTCCGCGAGCGCTGTCGTGGGTCCACGCGCCCGTCCGCCTCGGCGGGGGGACCGCGACGGTCTTCTACGAGGTGGCGGACGACGGCTCGCGCGCGGAGTACCGGATCGCCGCCGACGGCGAGCTTCCGCGGCTCGTCGTCAAGTTCGCCCCCGCCGTGTTCCCCGACGGCGGCCGCGCGCGCGGCGTCGCGCCGGTCGAGGCCGTCCTCGCGCCCGGCGCCGCGCTCTCGTTCGTCGTCGAGCGTGACGGCGTCGGGTGGCGCGTCCGCGTGCGGCCCGTGGGCCTGAAGGAACGCGCCTCGTGAGACTCCTCGTGAACGCGCATCACGGATGGGTCTTCTGGCCCGTCCTCGTCGTCGCCGTCGCCGCCGCGGTGTGGTCGTATCGGCGCGTGCCGCGTACCGTCGGGCCGCGGCTCCGCGCGACGCTCGCGGCGCTCCGCGCGACGGCGCTCGCGCTCCTCGTCCTCGCGCTCATTGAGCCGGTCCTCGCCTTCACGCGCACGCTCAGCGAGCCGCCGGTCGTCGCCGTCCTCGTCGACGCGTCGCGCAGCATGGGCATCGCCGACGGCCCGGGCGGCGCGGCGCGGAGCGAGGAGGCGCTGGCGGCGCTCAACGGCATCGTCCTGCCGAGGCTGGCGCACGACGCGGTCGTGAGGGCGTACGCGTTCTCCGGAACCGTGGAGGAGCTCGATGTGTCCGGGACCTCCGTGCGGGCGGCCCCGGCGCCGGACGGCGGAGTGACCGACATGGGCGGCGCGCTCTCCGCCGTGCGAGACGAGCTCGCCGGCGAGAACCTCGCGGCCGTCGTGCTCGCGTCCGACGGGGCGAACAACCGCGGGGTGAGCCCGGCGGACGCCGCCGCGCTCGGCGTCCCGGTGTTCACGCTCGGCGTCGGGAGCCGGGAGCCCAAGGCCGACATCGCGATCCGGGACGCGGTGACCAACAGGATCTCGTACGTCGGCGAGCCGCTGCCCGTGGAGGTCCGCCTGAGCGCGCACGGGTTCGGCGACGCAAGCACGGTCGTGAGCGTCTCGGAGGACGGCGTGACGCTCGACGCGCGGCCCGTCGAGGTGCGCGGGACCGGCGAGGAGTCCGTGGTGACGCTCCGCGTGACCCCCGGGGCGCCGGGCGTCCACCGCTACGACGTCTCCGTGCCCGCGGCGCCGGGCGAGCTCACGACGGCGAACAACGCGCGCGTGGTCGTCACGACGACGCTCACGGGCAAGATCAAGGCGCTCGTCGCCGGCGCGCGGCCTTCGTGGGACTACGCGTTCCTGCGGCGGGAGCTCGAGGCGGACCGGAACGTCGAGGTCACGGCGGTCGCTCGGACCGGTCGGGCGGCGTCCGACGCGACGCTGCCGAGGACGCGCGAGGAGCTCCTCGCGTACGACCTCGTCGCGCTCGTCGAGCCCGACTGGTCGAGTCCGGTGGTCCCTGCGGAGTGGCTCGCGGCGTTCGTGCGGGAGCGGGGCGGCGGGCTTCTGGTCATCGGGCTGCCGCGGTCGTCCGCGACGCCGTCCCCCGAGCTTGTCTCCGTCCTGCCGGTCGAGGGACGGCCCGGGGGCGCCGCGCCCGCCGAGCTGCGCGCGGCGCTCACGGAGGCGGGCGAGGCGTCGCCGACGATGCGCGTCGTCGCGGACCGGTTCGCGAACGCCTCGACGTGGCGCTCGCTCCCGCCGGTGTGGGCGGACGCGCGGCCGGCGTCGGCGGTCCGCGGGGACGCGACCGTGCTCGCCGAGGTGGTCGCGCCGGACGGGGGCCGCGCGCCGCTGGTCGCGGTCCGCCGTGTGGGGGCGGGTCACGCCATGCTCGTCGCGGCCGAGGCCGTCTGGCGGTGGAAGATGGCGGGGCCGGCCGACACCGACGCCTACGGCCGCCTTGTCGCGGGCGCCGTCCGCTGGCTCACCGCGCGGGGCGACATCGCCCCGCTCAGCGTCTTCACCGAGCGCGACGTCGTTGCCGCGGGCGAGCCGATCTCGTTCACGGCGCAGGTCGTGACCAACGAGCTCAGGCCGACGACGGACGCCGCCGTGACGCTCACGCTCGCGAGCGGCCCCGAGGCGGCGCCGATCGCGTCCGTCGCCCTCGCGCCTGAGGGCGACACGTACCGCGGCGAGGCGGGCCCGCTCCCGGCCGGCGAGTACGTCTACGAGGCAGTCGCGGTCCGCGGCGGGGAGGAGGTCGGCCGGGCGCGCGGGGAACTCACCGTCGAGCCGTTCAGCCTCGAGGACGCGGAGACGCGGCTGCGGCCGGCGGTCCTCATGGAGCTCGCGCGGGCGACGGGCGGGGTGTACGTGTCCTCGGAGACGGTCGCATCGTTCCCCGACGATGTTCGGCTCGAGGGCCGGCGAGCGACGCGGACGCTGGAGTTCGAGGTGTGGAACTCGCCGTGGCTCCTCGTCGGGTTCCTCGGCTGCCTGTCGGCGGAGTGGGCCGCCCGGCGCATGAAAGGACTTGCCTAGCGGCACTTCCCCTCACGGAGGCGCGGGTGGCGGATGGGACGCGGCGGTGGCCTCTCGGTTGCGGCGGTTGCCTTCCTTCTTGTTGTCGTTCATCCCCTTGAAGCGCAGGTCGTGCTGAACGAGGTGCTCTACGACCCGGCGGGCCCGGACACGGGGCTCGAGTTCGTGGAGATCATGAACTGCGGGCCGGCGTCCGTCTCGCTGGCCGGGCTCGTCCTCGAGTCCGGGAACGGCGCGAGCCCGAACGCCTGGACCGTCGAGTGGGTCGGAGGCGATTTCGACGAGCTTCCGCCCGGAGGGATCTTCCTCATAGGAGAGAGCGCGGTCGTCCCGACGCCCGACCACGTGACGGCGCTCGACCTCCAGAACGGCCCCGACGGTGCGCGGCTGCGGCGCGGCCACGCGATCGTGGACGTCCTCGGGTGGGGCGAGCCGCTCTTCGCCGAGTACTACGCCGGCGCGCCGGCGCCTGACGTCCCGGGCGGCTCGTCGCTGGCGCGGTTGCCCGACTGCTACGACACGGGCAACAACGCGCGTGACTTCGCCGAATGCGTCGCGCCGACCCCGGGCAGAAGGAACGCGGCCGAGTTCGACCTCGCGCTCGCCGTGAGGCACCCGGCGCGCGTGGTCTTCCCGGGCGAAGGGCCGGTGAGCCTCGAGTGCGTCGCGCGGAACGTGGGGTCGGTCTCGACGGCCGGGCACGCGGTGGTCGTCGAGCTGCGCGTGGACGGCGGCGCTGTGCCCGTGGCGTCCATTTCGTCCGACGCGGCGCTCGCCCCGCGGGACTCCGTGACGCTCACGCTCACCTGGTCGTCACCGGCGCCCGGGTACCACACGGCCGTGCTGACCCTCGAGTGCGGCCACGACGAGAACCCGAACGACAACGCGCGGCGCACGAGCTTCACGGTCGGCGGGTTCGGCGCGCTCCTCGCCGTGAACGAGATCATGTACTCACCGGCCGACAGCGCGACGGAGTGGCTCGAGCTGGTGAACGCGTCGGGAGAGACGGTCAGGATGGACGGCTGGCTCGTCGGCGACGACCGGGTCGCGCAGTCACTTCTGGTTGACTCGCTCCTCGTCGTGCCGCCCGGCGGGTTCGTCGTCGTGGCGCAGGACACAGCGCTTCTCCCCGGCACCCCGGCCCCGCTCATGGAGATGCTGCGATGGATGGCGCTCAGCGCCGACGATACGGTCGTGCTCCTGGACCGCTACGGGACGGTGATGGACCGGGTGTCCTACAGCCACAGGTGGGGGGGCGCGCGCGGCGTGTCGCTCGAACGGGTGAGGCCGGACCTCTCGCCGGACGACCCGGGCAACTGGGGAAGCTCGGTGTCGCCTGCGGGAGCGACGCCCGGCAGGGTCAACAGCATCCACATCGCGGCGTTCCCCTCGGCGGGGAAGCTCACGGTGTTCCCCAACCCGTTCTCACCGAACGGCGACGGGCGGGACGACCGGGTGGCGGTGGTCATGGAGCTCCCCGTCGCGCACGCGGTGGCGCGGCTGACGGTGTACGACGTCCGCGGCCGCGCGCGGGCGGTGCTCATGGACCACGAGCGCGTGGCGAGCCTCCACGAGGTCCTGTGGGACGGGACTGGGTTCGACGGCGGCCTGCTGCCGTCGGGGCTGTACGTGATGTGCCTCGAGGCGCTGAACGCGCGGGACGGGATTCTCGTGACGGCGAAGGCGGTCGTGGGGATTGTGAGGTAGGGCCGCGCGGCGGGTCGCGGGTCGTGGCCGCCGTCGGCGCGGCCGTCGCGGTCGCGGCGGTCGTCCTCGCTCTCGCCCGCGAGCCGGCGGCGGCCGCGTTCGAGCTCGAATGGCCCGACGCGCGCGGCGCGGCGCTCGGCCGGACGGGCCCCGGCGGCGCAGCGGAGGCCGCGGGCTGGCTGTTCGAGACGCCGTCGGACACCGCCGCGGCCGCACGGGGCCCGCGTTGGTCCGCGTCGTTCTCGGGCGGCGAGCTCTACGGGCTTGCGGAGGCGCGAGGGGCCGCGGCGGAGGCGGGCGTCGCGCGCGACGACACCCGCGCCGCGGTGCGCGCGGCGACGCTGGGTTCGCGCCGGTACGAGGAACGCACGGTCGCGGCCGAGGTCGGACGGCGCCTGTCCGACGATCTGGCATGCTGGCTGCGCGTGCGCGTTCTCGGCATCGCGGCGGAGGGGTACGACGGCCTGTGGTCCTGCGCGGTGGACGCGAGGATCGCGCGGCGCGCGGCAGGCAGGCTCGTGCTCGCGGCGGGCGTCGAGAACGCGGGTGGCGCGCGGATCGGCGGTTCGCCGGTCGCCACGGCGGCGGGCGCGTCCGCCGCGCTCGCGCTCGACGGAGCGACGCTCGAGGCCGGTGTGCGCGCCGAGGCGGGGCTCCCGGCGTCGTCCTCGCTGGCCGTCGAAGCGGCCGCGGGCGCGTGGCTTCGCGTGCGGGCGTCGGCGACGAGCGAGCCGGGGACGGTCGGGCTTGGGATCGGGATCGGACGCGAGGGCGGCGACCCGGCGGAGGCGCTCCGGCGCCCGGTCGTGGACGCCGCGTGGACATGGCACCCCGAACTGGGAGTGAGCACCTTTGTCACGGTTCGCTTCGGCCGCTAGGGCTCTGCTTGCGGCCTCGATCGTGGTTGCCGTCGCGTCGCAGGCGCTCCCGGCGCGCGCGGACGGAGCGCCGTCATCGCCGGACGATGTCGTCCAGGCGCCGGAGCCGGGCGATGCGCTCGACATCGCCGCCGCGCTCGAGGCGGCCGGCGTGTTCGCATACGACGGCGAGCCCGCGGGTGACGTGGGAGCGCTTGCGGACGACCTCTTGCGGGAAGCGGCCGCGTTCCGTGAGCACCCGCTCGACGTGAACTCGGCGCCCTTGGGAAACCTCCTGCGACTTCCGTTCCTGGACCCCGGCGCGGCGCTCAGGATCGTCGCCGCGCGCGCCGAGGGCGGTCCGTTCGCGACGACCGAGGAACTGGTGGACCGCGGGTGCCTCTCGCCGGAGGCGTACGCGCTGGTCGCGCCGTACGTCACAGCAGTGGCGCCGCGCGACGCGGTGGCCGGGGCGGCCGGCAACGCCGGCGCCCGGACGGCGCGTGCTGCCGGCAATGCCCGCGCTGCCCCTGCGCCGGCCCTCCGCTGGAGCGCGCTCGTGCGCGGCTCCTCCTCGTCCACGGTCGCTTCACGCGCTCCCGGGTCGTTCGCACGGCTCAGGGCCGCGCACGGGGACCGCCTGCGACTCGGGCTTGCGTGCGAGCGTGACCAGGGCGAGGCGTCGCTCGCGGACCACGCGGCGCTCGGCGCGGAGTGGCGGCCGGTGGAGGGACTGCGGGTCGGGGTCGGGGACCTCGGGGTCGCTTGGGGGCAGGGCCTCGTCGCCGGCGCGTCCGGCATCGCGTCGGTCGCGGGCTTCCCGCGGCGGAGCGAGCGGCTCCGCATCTACGACGGGGCGTCCGAGTCCACGGCGCGGCGCGGCGCGTACGCTGAGGCGGAGCGCGGCATCCTCCGCGCGCAGGTCGTCCTCGCCCGCACGCGGCTCGACGCCGGGCTCAACGCGGAGGGACTCGTGAGCTCGCTTCGCGCGAGCGGGCTGCACAGGACCGACGGCGAACGCGCGGGCCGGGACGCGCTCGAGGAGGAGCTTGTCGCGGTCCGGCTCACGCTTGCACCGCGGCCCGGCGCGCGGTTCGCCGCCACCGTCGCGAGGTTCAGGTACGACCCGGCGTTCGCGGCGGGGGATCCGGAGCGGCAGCGGTTCAGGTTCGCAGGAAGCGCGCTGCGGCTCGGGGGCGCTGACGCGCTCCTGCGCGGCGAGCGGTGGCAGGTCGGCGCCGAGGTCGCCGCGACCGAGGACGGTGCGGCGGCGTGGGCGGGAGCCGCGAAGGCGTCGCTCGGGCGCGCGGCCGTGGCGTTCGGGGCAGCGCGCTTCGCGCCGGACTACTGGAGCCCGCTCGGGTCTGGCGCACCCGGCGTGCCGGGCGGGATGAACGGCGCGGCTGCGTGGCTCCGTGTGGCCTACAGGCCCGCGGCGGGCACCGAGGCCTGGTGCGAGGCGCTCGTCACGCGTCGGCCGTGGCGGTCGTACCTCTGCGAGCTGCCCGACGGGCGGCGTCAGCTTGCGTTCGGCATCGAGCGGCCGTTCGGAGCGCTCGGGCGCGTCTCGCTCACGCTCCGTGAGACCGCGCGGTTCACCGAGGGCGGCGACCCGCGTCGCGGCGTCCGCGAGGTGGCGCGGTCCGCGCGGCTCGACTGGCGGGCGTCCGGCGACCCGCGCTTCACGGTCTCGGCGCTGCGCGCGGCGCAGGCGGCCCGCGCGGAGTCGGCCGGTCCCGGCGGCGAGTCGGCCACGGGGTCGGCGTTCGCCCTCGGCGTGCGGACCGAGTCACCGGTCGGTGACCGCGCGCGTCTCGACGCCGGGTGCTTCGTCGTGTCGCGGCGGGGCGACGCGCCGACGCTCACCGTGTACGAGCCGCGCCTGCCGGGCGAGTTCGGGCTCGTCTCCTTGAACGCGTCCGGAGCGCGGTGGTATGCTCGCCTGCGCGCCGGGCTTGGCGCCGGTGTGGGCATCTCGGCGCGGGTCGCCGGTGGGCCGGGACGCGGCCGCCTCGACGCGGGCGCGGCCATCGAGTACGGGGGATAGCATGGAAGACAGGGAGCATCCGACCGGTCTTCTGCCCGAGGCGGGCCGCACCTACGCCCCGCACGAGGCGGTCATCGAGGCGTCTCGCTGCCTCATGTGCGAGGACCCGCCCTGCAACAGGGGCTGCCCGGCGGGCGTGGACGTGCGGCGGTTCGTGCGGAAGATCCGCTTCGGCAACTTCCGCGGCGCCACGAGGCTCATACGCGATGCCAACCCGCTCGTCGGCGTGTGCGGTCGGGTCTGTCCGCAGGAGATCCTCTGCATGGAGCACTGCACGCGTGGCGAGCTCGACACGCCCATCGACATTGCGGGGCTCCAGCGGTTCGCGGGCGACATCGAACTCGGGGCGCTCGCGCCCTTGCCGGGCGGCATCCGCGAGCGCCCCGAGCGCGTGGCCGTCGTGGGGGCGGGGCCGGCCGGCCTCGCCGCCGCCGTCGCGCTTCGGCTGGGAGGCTTCCAGGTCGAGGTGTTCGAGCGCGAGCGCGTGGCGGGCGGCGTGCTCGCCCTGGGCGTTCCTCCGACGCGGCTCTCCCGCGCGTTCCTCGAGAGCGAGCTCGCGTACGTCACAAGGCTCGGCGCCAGGGTCCATCTCGGCGACGAGCAGGACGACCCGGCGTCGCTCCTGTCGAAGGGGTTCGCCGCGGTCTTCGTCGCGCCCGGACTCTGGAAGGCGCGCCGCGTCGGCATCCCCGGGAGCGACCTTCAGGGCGTGCACGTCGCGATGGAGTTCCTGAAGGCGGTCGCGCGCGGTGAGCGGCCCGCGATCGGCGCGCGTGTCGTCGTGATCGGGGGCGGGAACGTCGCGATGGACGCGGCGACCACAGCGAAGGCGCTGGGCGCGGAGCGCGTGGACCTCTGCTGCCTCGAGTCGTTCGACGAGATGCCGGCGTTCCGGTCCGAGATCGAGCATGCGCAGGCGGAAGGGGTCGAGTTCCGCACGCGGACGCGGCCGGTGCGCGTCGTCGGGGAGGGCGGGCGCGTCGCGGGATACGAAGGCATCGGGATCCGGTGGAAGGTGCCGGGGCTTCTCGTTCCCTCGAACGCCGAGGACGTTCCCGGGACCGAGTTCGGGCTCCGCGCGGACGCGGTCATCGAGGCCATCGGCCAGGGGCCGCTCGACGGGTTCGCCGGGCTTGCGACCGATACGCGCGGGCTCGTCGCCGTGGACGTGGAGGCGATGACGACCTCCGTGGAAGGCGTGTTCGCCGGCGGCGACGTCACGAGCGGCGGCGCGACCGTCGTGCAGGCCGTCGCCGAGGGGAAGCGGGCCGCCGCGGCGATCGCGAAGTACCTCGAGTCGCGGCGCGAGAAGGGAGGCCGCCGATGAGCAAGGTCAACCTTGCGGTGGACTTCTGCGGCGTGCGGTTCCCGAACCCGTTCATCCTGGCGGCGGCGCCACCGACCGACAGCGCCGAGATGATCGCGCGGGGATTCGAGGCCGGCTGGGGCGGCGCGGTCGTCAAGACGCTCGGCCTGGAACACGTCGAGGTCAACCTCGTCTCGCCGATGATGGACGGCCTTCGGTACGAGGACAAGAACCTCATCGGGCTCGAGAACATCGACCTCATCTCGAACCGGAAGCTCAACGAGGTGCTCCCCGAGGTCGGCGACCTCAAGAGGCGCTACCCCGACCGTGTCGTCATCGTGAGCATGATGGCGAGCACCGAGGCGGAGTGGAAGGAGATCGCGCGGCGCGTCGAGGGCGCAGGCGCGGACATGATCGAGTGCAGCTTCTCGTGCCCGCACGGCATGCCCGAGCGCGGGATGGGGTCGGTGGTCGGGCAGGACGCGAACCTGACCTACGAGCGTGCGAAGTGGGTCGCCGAGGCCGTGAAGATCCCCGTCCTCATCAAGCTGACGCCGAACGTGACCGACATGAGACCGATCGCGCGGAAGGTGAAGGAGGCGGGGGCGGCCGGCGTGACGTGCATCAACACGGTCAAGGCGCTCCTGGGGTTCGACCTCGACACGTGGGCGCCGCGGCCGGGCGTGTACGGGAAGTCCACCATGGGCGGGTACTCGGGGCCGGCGATCAAGCCCATCGCGCTCCGGTTCGTGGCGGAGGTCGCGAAGGACGTCGGGCTGCCGGTGTCGGGCGTCGGCGGCGTCGTGACGTGGCAGGACGCCGCGGAGTTCATGCTCGCGGGCGCGGGGACCGTCCAGGTCTGCACGGCGGCGATGCGCTACGGGTATGACATTGTCGAGGAGCTTGTCGAGGGACTCTCACTCTATCTTGAGGACCGATGTCTCGCGTCGCCGGCCGATCTCATCGGGCGGGGGCTGCCGAACCTGGTGGCGCACGAGGCGCTGTCGCGCGAGTGGAAGGTCGTGAGCCGGATAGACGAGGCGCTGTGCGTGGGATGCGGCGGCTGTGTCATCGCGTGCCGCGACGGAGGGCATCAGGCCTTGTGCTTCGCCGAGCAGAGGCGAGGGACGGATCTCGAGCGCGTTCCGGTCGTTGACGACGAGAAGTGCATCGGCTGCGGGTTCTGCGCCACGGTGTGCCCCGTGAGCGGCTGCATCACGATGGCGGAGCGGGAGAAGGACCAGAGCTAGCCGTTGGCCTGAGGAAGTGCGCGCGTGAGGAGGGGCGCCCCGTCTGGTCCGCGGGGCGCCCGCGTTTTCCGCGGCGCTTGAGCCGCCCCCGCCGATGCCCTACAATCCGTCTCCATGAACGGCGAACTGGTGCGCATCGAGACCGAGGACGGCGTGGAGCTCGTCGGGTTCTACGCGGCCCCGGCGGGTCCCCCGACCCGGCGCGCCGTCCTCCACGTGCACGGCATGGCGGGCAGCTTCTACGAGAACCGCTTCGTGTCGGACGTCGGGCGGGCCGTCGTCGCCAAGGGGCTTTCCTTCTTCACGGTGAACAACCGCGGGCACGAGTTCGTGTCGGAGAACCTCCGCGGCCGCGGCGAGACGACGGAGTCCGTGCTGGGCGGCGCGTCGTGGGAGCTCTTCGACGAGTCCGTGTTCGACATCGGCGCGGCCGCCGACTTCCTGACGGCGCGCGGGCATGAGGGCATCTACTTCGAGGGCCACAGCCTCGGGTGCGTCAAGGTCGTGCACTACCTGACCGAGCGGCGCGACCCACGCGCCGTCGGCGCCGTGCTCATCTCCCCGGCCGACATGCTGGGCATCCGCATGGAGAACTCCGCGCGGCCGCTTGCGGAGATCGTCGCCGACGCGCGGCGGCTGGTCGCGGCCGGTCAGGGCGACACGCTCATGCCCGAGGCGGCGTACGTCGTGCCGCTCTCGGCGGCGACGGTCGTGTCGCTCTACGGCGACCCCGCGACGACCGACCTCTTCCCGTTCCGACTCGGCGACCGCGGCGACTACCGGAGGCTCGCGTCGCTCACCGTGCCGCTCCTCGTCGCGTACGGCACCGTGCGGGAGGCCGTGACCATACCGGTCCAAGAGGCCCTCGGGCTCGCGAAACGGCACGCCGCCTCGTCGCCGCGGGTCGAGACCGTGGCCGTCGAGGGCGGGAACCACACCTATCTCGGTCACGAGCGCAAACTCGCGCGGGCGGTGGCCGCCTTCGTGGAGGCGTGACGTGGCGCTCCTCATCACGGGCGGCAGGCTCGTCACCGGGATCGACTCGTACCACGCCTCGGTCCTCGTCGAGGACGGGCGCATCGCGAAGGTCGGCCGCGACCTCGTCGCGCCGCCCGGGGCCGAGGTCCTCGACGTCGCCGGGAAGCTCATCCTCCCCGGCGTCGTGGACGCCCACGTGCACGCGGGCCTGGACGCAGGCGGCCACCGCTCGTCGGACTTCCGCTCGACCACGCGCGCGGCCGCGTTCGGCGGCGTGACGACCGTCCTCACGTACGCCACGCCGGAGCGCGAGCAGACGCTCCTCGAGTCGCTGGCCGCGCTCAGGCGGCAGGCCGACGGGCACTGCCACGTGGACTACGGCGTTCACGTGGCGCTCGTGCGCTGGGACGACCGGGACGACGACGAGGTCCCCGCGCTCGTCGAGGCGGGGGTGCCGTCGTTCAAGATGTACACGGCATACTCCGCGCGCGGGCTTGCGAGCGACGACGAGCAGATCTACCACGCGCTGCTGCTGGCGTCGAAGCACGGGGCGCTCGTCGAGGTGCACTGCGAGAGCGAGTGGATCATTGACAGCAAGGTCAAGCGGCTCGCGAAGGAGAAGCGCCTGTCGCCGGCCGACTTCGCGGCGAGCCGCCCAGGCTACGCCGAGGCCGAGGCGGTCGCGGGCGTGCTGCGCGCGGCCTACAGCGCGGGCGCGCCGGTGTACATCGTGCACGTGTCGGCGGCGGAGTCGGTGGACGCGATCGAGGAGGCGTCGGACATCGGCCTCGAGGTCTACGCCGAGACCTGCCCGCAGTTCCTCCTGCTCGACCAGTCGAAGCTGGCGGGGAAGGACGGCCAGCGCTACGCCGCGTGTCCGCCGCTTCGCCGAGCGGGCGACCAGGCGGCGCTCTGGGACGCGCTGGACGAGGGCCTCATCCAGGTCGTCGCGACGGACCACTGCGAGTTCGCGGCGGCCGACAAGGACGCGGGCACGAACGACTTCCGGAAGATCCCCATGGGCCTTCCGGGCGTCGGGACGCTGCTGCCGCTCATGTGGCACTTCGGCGTTGGCGGCGGGAAGCTCCGCGAGAACGAGCTCGTGGACCGGCTCTCGACGCAGCCCGCCGAGATCTTCGGCCTTCATCCGAGGAAGGGCTCGCTCTCGCCCGGGAGCGACGCGGACCTCATCGTGTTCGACCCCGATCTCGAGGTCATCATCACTCCCGAGGCGCTTCACGGCCACGCGGACTACTCGCCGTACGACGGCTGCGCCGTGAAGGGCTGGCCGGTCTCCACGATGGTCCGCGGCCACTGGGTCGTGAAAGACCGCGAGCTCGTGGGCTCCCACGAGCTCGGGTCGTTCGTCGAGCGCGGCCGGGTGTGCCGCGGGCCGGGTGCGCGCTAAGGGACGATCGTTGCGAACACCCGCGGGACGTTCCAGAGGTCCTTGAGCATCACGAGAATGTGGTCGTTCATGATGTCGATCCCGTCGATCCGGTCGGGCACGCCGATCACCCTCAGCACCTCCCCGTCGTCCGGGTCCACCACGTAGAGCGAGTCGCTGTTGGCGATGACCACCCACGCGTTCTCCCCGTCGAACGCGACACCCTGAGGCGTCTCCGAGCCGCGGGGGGACGGGAACGACGACAGGTGGGTCCCGGTCGAAGAGTACACGTGGATGTGCCCGTCGCCGCCGCTCGAGCCGGCCGAGCTCCCGTAGTAGAACACGCCTGCCTCGGCGTCCCAATCCAGCCCGGACATGTTCGCGCTGTAGACCACGGGAATGCTCTCGGCGAAGTCCCGCGTCGTCGGATTCTGCTTGAAGATCCTGCTCCCCCCCGAGTACCCAGCGGTGCAGAGATACGGACCGTCCCACGCGGCGTCGCCCGTCCACGGCGACCGAGACTTCGTGGGTGTCGGTGTCCGACCCGTCGGTCACCTGCACGCGGACGGTGATCGTCCCGCCCTGCGCGAAGCGACGCGTGGCGGCCGGCTCGGACGACCAGTCCGTGTCCCACGAGCCGTCGCCGTTCCAGTCCCACCTGAACGAGAGCGCTCGGCCGCTCACCGTCGAGCCGCCGGCGTCGAACTCGAACTCGGTGAGCACGGTGCCCTGGTCGGGCGTCACCGTGAGGTCGGCTTCGACGGTCGGGCCTCCGGAGCTCGATCCTCCGCAGCCGGACGGCAGAGCACGCGACGCGATCAGCGCAAGCGGCAGTCGTCTCACGGCATCCTCCTCGCACGAGTCACAGCGTTGCGGTCGTTGTCCCCCATCTGCGCGACGGCCGGCGCGCAGGGGTCTGGAGATTGCCGCCCACAACCCGGTTGGGCGGCAAGCGATGAGTCGGGCACCTCGCCCGGCGGGGCAGCTTCGGGCGCCGGGGAAGGGGTTGACTGGGCCGCCCGCCGGGGGTATCCTCACAGGTTCTGAACAGGCCCCGCCGGGGTCGTGTCCGGGTTGCCAGGCGGCGGGCGGGGTCCGTGTTGCCGCGCGTGGCCTCCTCGGCGAGGGTGCCTTGTCTCGGGACCGAATCACACTCATTACCGGCGGTACGGTCTTCTCCGGAGGCCGCGGCGGGGTCGTCACCCCGGACGGCGCGGTCGCGGTCAGGGGGAACCGCGTCGCCGATGTCGGCCCGGCGCACGAGGTGACGGCGCGGAACCGCTCGGCCGACCGCGTGGACGCGACCGGGCGGCTCGTGATGCCGGGGCTCATCAACGCGCACACCCACCTCTACAGCAGCCTCGCCCGCGGGCTCCTCGCCGAGATCGAACCCTCCGCGAACTTCGTCGAGCAGCTCGAGCACCTCTGGTGGCGGCTCGACCGCGCGCTCACCGAGGACGACGTCCGCGTCTCCGCCGCGGTGGGCGCCATCGACCTCATACGGAACGGCACGACGACCATCGTGGATCACCACGCGAGCCAGACGGCCATCGCGGGGAGCCTCTCCATCGTGGCCGAGACGCTGTCGGACGTCGGCATCCGGTCGAATCTCTGCTTCGAGGTGTCGGACCGAAACGGCGACCGCGCGCGCGATGCGGGCCTGGCCGAGAACGAGCGGTTCGCTCGCGAGGCAGGGGCGCGCGACGACGGCGCGATGGTCGCGGCGAGCGTGGGTCTCCACGCGAGCTTCACGCTCTCGGAGGCGACGCTCGAGCGGGCGGCCGCCATCGCGCGCGCGAACAGCCTCGGCTGCCACATCCACAGCGCCGAGGACGCGGCGGACGAGGCCGACAGCCTCGCGCGATGCGGGAAGCGCGTCGTCGAGCGGCTGGAGTCCGCGGGCGTGCTGGGTCCCAGGAGCATCGCCGTGCACTGCGTCCACGCGGACGACCGGGAGCGCGAGATCCTGAAGACGACCGGGACGATGGTGGTTCACAACCCGCAGTCGAACATGAACAACGCCGTCGGCTGCGCGCGCGTGCCCGCGATGCTGGACGCGGGCATCCTCGTCGGGCTGGGCACCGACGGGTTCTCGACCAGCATGTTCGACGAGATGAAGGTGGCGAACCTCATCCACCGGCACGAGGCGCGCGACCCCCGCGCGGGGCGCGACCTGGCGCGACGGCTCTGCATCGAGAACAACCCCGAGATCGCGTCGCGGCTGGTCGGGAGCCTGGTGGGCACGCTCGAGCGCGGCGCGCTTGCCGATCTCATCGTCCTGGACTACGACCCGCCGACCCCGCTTGAGAGCGCGAACTTCGACGGGCACCTCCTCTTCGGGCTGAGCGGGCGATGCGTGGAGAGCGTGATGGTCAACGGCGCGTTCGTGATGCGCGACCGCGAGTTTCTGACCGTGGACGCGGGGGCGGTCGCCGCGCGCGGCAGGGAGCAAGCGAGCGCGCTCTGGAGGCGCATGTGAGCGGCCGCACGGGGACAGCCGGCGTGGGCGTGCGCGGGGCGGCCGTGGCGGGACTGGTCTGCGCGAAGTGCGGCGCGAAATGCGCGCCGGGCGACGCGCGCATGACCTGTCCGGCCTGCGGGCTCGAGGGCATCCTCGACGTCCGGTACGACTACGACGCCGTCGCCCGCTGCTTCACGCGCGCCGACCTCGAGCGCTCGCGCGAGGAGTCGCTGTGGCGTTACCTTCCTCTGCTTCCCGTGGACGTCTCACGGCTGCCGCGCCTCAGGACCGGATGGACCCCGCTCTACCGCGCCGACGGGCTCCTCGGCCTCTCGAACCTCTACATCAAGGACGACAGCCGCAACCCGACGGCCTCGCTCAAGGACCGCGCGACGGCCGTGGCGATGGCGCGCGCGCTGGCGGAGGGCGCGACTGCGGTCGCGGCCGCGTCGACGGGCAACGCGGGCTGCTCGCTCGCCGGGTTCGCGGCGGCGGAGGGCCTGCCCTGCTACATCTTCGTCCCGAAGGACGCGCCGAAGCCGAAGGTCGCCCAGCTCCTCGTGTACGGCGCGACGGTGCTCGCGGTGGACGGCACGTACGACGACGCGTTCGACCTCGCGGCCGAGGCCATCGAGAAGTTCGGCTGGTACAACCGCTGCTGCGCGGTCAACCCGTACCTCGTTGAGGGGAAGAAGACCGTCGCGTTCGAGGTGTGCGAGCAGCTCGCCTTCCGCGCGCCGGACCGCGTGTTCGTGCCGGTGGGCGACGGGTGCATCATGAGCGGGACGTACAAGGGGTTCGCGGAGTTCGCGCGCCTCGGCTTCACGGAGAAGGTGCCGGCGCTCGTTGGCGTGCAGGCCGAGGGGCTCGCGCCGCTGGCGCGCGCGTTCGCCGGCTGCCGCGACGTCGAGCCGTGCAGGGGACGCACGTGCGCCGACAGCATCGCGGTCGGCCACCCGCGCAACTGGCGGAAGGCGCTGCGCGGCGTCCGCGCGAGCGAAGGCTCGATGATGACCGTGAGCGACGACGAGATCCTCGACGCCATCCCGACGCTCGCTCGCGCGACCGGCGTGTTCGGCGAGCCCGCTGGCGTGACGGCGTTCGCCGGGCTTGCGAAGGCCGTGCGCGAGGGGCAGGTCTCGCGCGACGAGACGGTCGTCGTGCTCATGACGGGGAGCGGGCTTAAGGACACCGAGAACGCGATGCGCGCGGTCGGGAAGCCCATCGAGATCGGTCGGTCGCTCGCCGATGTGGAGCGGGCGGTGGGGGCGCGGTGAAGCTCACGCTCACGGTCAACGGCGCCGCGCGGACGGCCGAGGTCGGTCCGACCACGACCCTCGTCGAGCTTCTCCGCGGGCCGCTCGGCCTGACCGGCACCAAGGTCGGCTGCGGCCGCGGCGAGTGCGGTGCGTGCACGGCGCTTCTCGACGGGCGGCCCGTGAACTCGTGCATCGTGTTCGCGGCGCAGTGCGAAGGCCGCAACGTGCTCACCATCGAGGGGCTCTCGGAGGCTGGCGAGCTTCACCGCATCCAGCGCGCGTTCGTCGAGACGGGCGCCGTCCAGTGCGGGTTCTGCACGCCGGGCATGATCATGTCGGCGTACGCGCTCCTCCGCGACAAGGCGCGGCCGAGCCGCGAGGAGATCGTCGAGGCCATCGCCGGGAACCTCTGCAGGTGCACGGGGTACGCGAAGATCGTCGAGGCGGTGGAGCGGGCGTCGGAGTGACCGAGCGCGGCGGGGGACAGGGAGGCGGCATGGAGTTCCGTGACAGCGGCAGCGTGCTGATGGTGCGTCTCTACCAGGACGAGGACCTCTTCGCGTCGCTTCGCGAAGCGTGCCTCAAGTCCGGCCTCAAGACAGGCATCGTGGTGTCCGGCATCGGGATGCTCAAGCAGAGCGAGCTCAGTTTCTTCCTGCGGCAGGAGCAGTATCACACCGCGCTCTTTCCCGAGCCGCTCGAGCTCGTCTCGCTCACGGGCAATGTCCTCGCGCAGGACGGCGACGTCGTGTTCCACCTTCACGCCGTGCTCGCGCGCGAGAGCAAGGAGACCGTGGCCGGTCATCTCTCGAAGGGGAAGGTCAACGTCACGAACGAGATCGCCGTCCTCAAGACCGACATCGCGGCCGAGCGGCGGCAGGACCCGGCCACAGGCCTCATGGCCCTTCACTTCAAGTAGGAGTCGCGCATGAGTCCCACGTCCAGCGAGCTCAGGGAGATTGCGAAGATCGTGCGGCGCGACGTCCTCACGATGGTCCTCGAGGCGGGCTCCGGGCACGTCGGCGGGTCGCTGTCGTGCGCCGACATCCTCGTCGCGCTCTACTGGCAGGTGCTCCGGATCAGGCCCGAGCGGCCGACCTGGGAGGACCGCGACCGGTTCGTGCTGTCGAAGGCCCACGCGGCGCCGGCGCTCTACGCGGCGCTCGCGCGCCGGGGGTACTTCGAGATGCGCGACCTCCTCACGTTCCGCAAGCTCAAGTCGAAGCTGCAGGGCACGCCCGACCCTCACAGGACCGCGGGCGTGGACGTCTCGGTGGGCTCGCAGGGCGAGGGGCTCTCCATCGCCAACGGCATCGCGGTCTCGGCCCGACGGGCCGGGAAGGGGTTCCGGGTGTACTGCCTCCTGGGCGACGGGGAGCTGCAGGAGGGGCAGGTGTGGGAGGCGGCCCTGACGGCGGCGCACCTCAAGCTCGACAGTGTCTGCGCGATCGTGGACCGGAACGGCCTCATGGGCGCCGGGGCGACCGACGAGATCGCCGCCCTCGGCCCTCTGGCCGACAAGTGGCGGGCCTTCAACTGGCGCGTGAGCGAGGTGGACGGCCACGATCTCGACCAGCTCACGGCCGCGTTCACCGAGGCATCGTCGGTGAAGGGGCAGCCCGCCGTGATCATCGCGAACACCGTGAAGGGCAAGGGCGTTCCCTTCATGGAGGGGAAGGTCGAGTGGCACGACCGGAAGCTCACGGTCGACGTGTACGAGGAAGCCATGAAGGCGCTCACGTAGGCGCCGAGTCCCCCGGAGCGTGACAATGGCCGAAATGGGTCTTGCGGATCTCCACCACCGTGTCGTCGAGACCGAGGCGACGGTGCGCGGCTACGAGCGCGGGCTCGTCGAGCTCGCCGAGCGCGGCGTGGACGTGCTCGTCATGGACGCCGACCTCGGCGCGGCGGGCGGCACCGGCGAGTTCAGGAAGCGTTTCCCCGACCGGTTCATGGAGTTCGGGTTGTCGGAGCAGGACATGCTGGGCACGGCGGCCGGGCTCGCGCAGGCGGGCCACGTCGTCTTCGTCACGGCCCACGGGATGCTCGCCGCCGCGAACGCCTGGGACGTGATCCGTTCCACGATCTGCACGGCCTCGCTCAAGGTCGTCGTGTGCGGCATCGACGCCGGGTTCTCGTCCGGCGGCGACGGCTGCGCGAGGCAGTCGCTCGAGGACGTCGCGGTCATGCGGGCGCTTCCCGGGATGACCGTCATCGTGCCGGTGGACGCCGTCGAGGCGAGGAAGGCGACGGTCGCCGCGGCGAGGATCCCCGGTCCCGTGTACGTCCGCTTCGCCACGTCGCGCACGCCCGTCGTCACGACCGACATGACGCCGTTCACGGTGGGGCAGGGCGCCGTGTACCGGCAGGGCGAGGACGCGACGGTGATGGCATGCGGCGTCATGGTGTACGAGGCGCTCCGGGCGGCGCGGCAGCTCGAGGACGGGGGGCTCTCGGTGCGCGTCGTCAACTGCCCCACGATCAAGCCGCTCGACCGGGCCATCGTGAACCGGGCCGCCGTCGAGACGGGCGCGCTCGTGACGGCGGAGGAGGGCTCGACGATCGGCGGGCTCGGGGGCGCGGTCGCCGAGGCGCTGGCGCAGTCGCCGAGGCCGTCGCCGCTTCGGATCATGGGCATCGAGGACAGGTTCGGCGAGTCAGGCGACCACGAGCAGCTTCTCTCGCACTTCGGCCTCTCGGCCCGCGAGATCGTCTCGAGCGTCAAGGACGTGGTGGCGCGGAAGCGCGCGATCGCGGCGGGAACCGACGCGGGAGGGACCACGTAGAGGCGCGTGCGCGGGGCGGCCGGGCGCGCGACCCGGACCCGTGCGAACACATACAGAGGAGGGACGCGATGTTCGCGAAGCGGATGGACAGGCTGGGGACGGAGACCGCCTTCGAGGTGCTCGCGAAGGCGAAGGCGCTCGAGGCGCAGGGCAGGGACATCGTGCACCTCGAGATCGGCGAGCCGGACTTCGACACGCCGGACAACATCCGGAAGGCGGCCGAGAAGGCGATCTGGCAGGGCTACACGCACTACGGCCCGTCGGCCGGGCTCATGGAGGCGCGGAAGGCCGTCTGCGAGTACTTCGCCGCCGACCGCGGCATCGAGTACGAGCCGGACCAGATCGTGCTCACGCCGGGCGGGAAGCCCGTCATCTTCCTTCCCATCCTCGCGCTCGTGGACCACGGCGACGAGGTCATCTACCCGAACCCGGGCTACCCGATCTACGAGTCGGCGATCAACTTCGCCGGCGGGAAGGCCGTTCCCCTCGTGTATCGCGAGGAGCGCGACTTCCGGTTCGACATGGCCGAGCTCGAGGCGAAGATCAACCCGAAGACCAAGATGCTCATCCTGAACTCGCCGGCGAACCCGACGGGCGGCATCCTCGAGGAGAGCGATCTTAAGCGCATCGCTGAGCTGTGCGTCAAGAACGACGTGGTCGTGCTCTCGGACGAGGTCTACTGCAAGATCATCTACGAAGGCAAGCACCACTCCATCGCGACGTACCCGGGGATGAAGGAGCGCACGATCCTCATGGACGCGCACTCGAAGACCTACGCGATGACGGGGTGGCGGCTCGGGTTCGCCGCGATGCCGAAGCCGATCGCCGAGAGGTTCACGAAGCTCAACACGAACGTGTACTCGCACGCGACGACGTTCGTGCAGCTCGCGGGCATCGAGGCGCTCAAGGGCCCGCAGGACAAGGTCAAGGAGATGGTGGCGACCTTCGACAAGCGCCGGAAGGCGATCGTCGCGGGCATGAACTCGATCAAGGGCTGGAAGTGCCTGATGCCCAAGGGCGCGTTCTACGTGTTCCCGAACATCACGGGCACCGGCATGAAGTCGAAGGAGCTCGCGGACAAGCTCCTCAACGAGGCCGGCGTCGCGTGCCTTGCCGGGACCTGTTTCGGCGCGCACGGCGAGGGGTTCCTGCGGTTCAGCTACGCCAACTCGCTCACGAACATCGAGAAGGCGCTCGATCGGATCAAGGGCGTGCTCGCGCACCAGTAGGCGCGGAGCGGAAGGGCATATGGTCTCAACGGTTGTGCTTGCCGCCGGCGAGTCGAAGCGGATGGGCAGGAAGAAGGAGGCTCTCCCGATCGCCGGCGAGCCGATGGTGAGCGTCGTCGTCCGGAAGCTGCTCGGGGCGCGCGGCGTGGACGAGGTCGTCGTCGTGCTGGGGCACGGCGCCGAGGAGGTCGGGGCCGCGCTCTCGGGCATCGCGGACGAGCGGATCGAGCTCGTCGGCAACCGGCGCTACGCGGAAGGCATGGGGGCGTCGCTCGCCCTCGGGGCGAGCGCGTGCTCGTGGGGCGCCGACGCGATCCTCGTGGCGCTGGCCGACGCGCCGTTCTTCAGGACGCAGGATGTCGAGGCGCTCCTCGCGGCCCACGGGAGGGGCGCGAAGATCGCCGTGCCGGCGTTCGGCGGCCGCCGCGGGCACCCGGTCCTGTTCGACGGGTCGTACCGCGAGCGGCTGGAGGCGCTGGCCGGCGACGCGGGCGCGCGCGGGATCCTCGAGTCCGACGCGGCCTCGGTGGTCGAGGTCGAGCTCGACGACGACGGCTTCCTCCTGGACATCGACGAGGACGACGACTACGAGGCCGTGCGGGGCGGTGTGACGACAACGTGAGACCGGTTGACCTCTACGCCGAGATCGCCCGGATGCATCGCGACGGCGTCACGGGCGTCGTGGCGACGGTCGTCTCGGTCGGCGGGTCGACGCCGCGGGGCGCCGGCGCGAAGATGATCGTCTATGCCGACGGCCGGACGCTGGGGACCGTCGGGGGCGGCGCCGTCGAGTCCGCGGTCATCGAGCGGGCGAAGGCGCTTGCGGGCTCGCGGGATCCCGTTCTCCTCTCGTTCGACCTGGGCCCCGACGTCGGCATGGCGTGCGGCGGGCGGATGGACGTGTTCCTCGAGCCGGTGTCGGCGGGCGCGCGCGCGGTCGTCATCGGCGGCGGCCACTGCGGCCAGGCGGTCGCGGCGGCGGCGCGGCAGGCGGGCTTCCGCGTGACCGTCGTCGACGACCGCGAGGACATGGTGACCGCGGAGCGCTTCCCGGGGGCGGAGCGTCGCGTCGCGGGCGGTGTCGAGGCCGTCGGCTGGCTCGGGATCGACGGGGAGACGTTCGTCGTGGTCGTCACGCGCGGGCACCGCTTCGACCAGGAGTGGGTGAAGGCCGTCCTCCCGTTCGCGCCCCGCTACCTCGGGATGATCGGGAGCGAAGAGAAGGTCCGCGCGTCGTTCGCGGGTCTCGCGCGTGACGGCGTCCCGGCCGAGGCCATCGAGCGCGTGCACGCGCCCATCGGGCTCGACATCGGCGCGGAGACGCCGGACGAGATCGCAGTGAGCGTGGTGGCCGAGATGATCGCCGTGAGGCACGGCGTGCGGGACACGGTGATGCTGCGGGACAAGCCGGGGCGGAAGGGGAAGGACCGTTGAGCGGCGCGCGACCGCCGTCGCCGGACACGCGGCCGCTCGTCGTGGTGCGCGGCGGCGGCGACCTCGGGACGGGCGTCGCCCACGCGCTGTGTGGTGCGGGATACCGCGTCCTCGTGCTCGAGACCGACCGGCCGCGGGCCGTGCGGCGCGCGGCGGCGTTCGCCGAGGCGGTGTACGCCGGGCGGGCGATCGTCGAGGGCGTGGAGGCGATCCTCGTCCCGACGCCCAGGGCCGCGTCGGCGCTCGGCGGCGGCGCGCTGCCGGTGGCGGTGGATCCCGAGGGCGCGCTCGTGCGGTCGCTCAGGCCGGCCGCCGTCGTGGACGCGCGGATGGCGAAGCGGAACCTCGGAACGTCGCGGGCCGACGCGCCGGTGACCATCGCGCTCGGGCCGGGGTTCGAGGCGGGGCGGGACGTGGACGTCGTGATCGAGACGAACCGCGGACCGTCGCTGGGACGCGTCATCGAAGCGGGCTCCGCGGAGCCCGACACGGGAGTGCCGGGGGAGGTCGGCGGGGCCTCGGTGGAGCGGCTGCTCCGCGCGCCGGCGGCCGGGGAGTTCCGGGCCCGCGCGAGGATCGGGGACCTGGTCAGCGCGGGCGACACGGTCGCGGAGGTCGGGGGGGCG